>MDTD01094725.1_pt1 | contig 17078 bp, 16 predicted proteins | sample 811221 | NCBI WGS metagenome assembly MDTD01 (sample SAMN05326646, study PRJNA326480) | marine metagenome | isolation source: seawater | place: Pacific Ocean: South West | collected 2011 | reverse complement strand
TGTATCGCTCTCTGGATCGGTAGCAGTAACAGTTCCAATAGCTGTCTGGTTTTCAGGAGCAGTGAATGCTGCATCAGAAGTTACTGATGGCGCTTCATTTACGTCATTAATAGTAATAGTTGTTACTGGTCTTGCATAAAAGAGACCATCAAATGCCACAACTGTGAAAGTATAAGATGTGACACTTTCATAATCTGGCGCAGTTATAAAACTAAGTACTCCAGTATTTTCATCTATTGTTACATTAGATGCGTCATTACCAGCATCATTATCATCAAGCGAGAAAGTAACATCAGTAAGCCCGCCATCTCCATCAATAGCAGTAACTGTTCCAATCTCAAGCTGATTTTCATCAGCTGTAAATCCACCAGGTGATGTTACAACTGGTTCAACATCATTAATGTTATTGATTTGAATACAAATATTCTGGTCAGTTGAGTTACCACTAGGGTCTGTAGCTCTAATTCTGTAACCATTTGCCTCATAACCTGTTGGGCAACCCCATGATTGATATGTTTCGAAATCGTTATAGCCTTGATTAGCTGCATCTTGTCTTATGAGAAGAGTTGCGGGAGAGGACGATGAGTTTTCTGATTCAGCAAAAGTAAACCTACTTCCACCATCCGCAGCGGTAATTGTTACACCAGCTAAGTCAGTTGCTGATGCTATACCTATTGTTAATGTATTCTCATCAACTGAGTAAGTGCCAACAGAAGTGAAAACAGGTGCCGTAGTATCAACAACATTTACTGTTCTTGTTGCTACAGCTGTGTTTCCAGAAGAATCGGTAGCAGTATAGGTGACTGTGTATGTTCCGACAGCATCAGGATCGATGTCATCAGAAGCAGAAACTTCAATTGCGCCAGAAAGATCTGTTGCAGTAGCATTCCCATCAACATAAGTATCGCCAAGCTCTAGCGTAGCGGGATTATCACCCAGTATTGTTATAACAGGAGGAGTGGTATCAACAACATTGACTGTTCTAGCTGCTGTTCCAGTATTTCCCGAAGCATCTGTTGATGTATAAGTAATGGTATATGATCCTGGCGTATTAGTGTCAACTGTGCCGGATGAAGTCACAGAAACTGTGCCTGAAGCATCAGTGGCTGTTGCACCAGCATCAGTATATGCAGTCCCGAGTTCAACTGTTGCAGGGTTATCTCCGGTAACAGTGATGACAGGAGCTGTAGTATCCACAACATTAACTGTTCTTGTTGCAGAAGAACTATTACCAGATGCATCAGTTGCAGTATAAGTGATTGTGTATGAACCAACTGTATTGGTGTCAACTGTACCTGAGGAAGTTACAACCGCTGATCCAGAGTTATCAGTTGCTGTTGCACCAGCATCAGTATATGCCGAACCTAGCTCTACTGTTGCAGGGTTATCACCAAGTATTGTTATAACAGGTGCTAAAGTATCTTTATCATCATCTGATAGAGCATTATCTATCACAGCAACGCCTAGAACACCTAGCATAGCCTCAATAATTGAAATTTCAGCAAGAATTGATGATTTTTCAGAAATATCTGATTCTGCAGTTTCTTCATTAGTATCTTCTTTTTCTTCGGTTGGATTTTCATTACAAATTCCATCTTCATCAATGGTTGCGGTTCCACCTAAAATACCAGCACAATCTACTAATAAATTAGACTTTTCATCTATCTCAAGCTGTGCAATTAAGAAGTCTCTTCTTTCTAGGAGCTCGTCAACCGACAACCCCTCAAGATTTTCATTTATTTCTGCAAGATCTTCATCCGAAAACGCAATTGTTTCTAGGCTTACGAAAGAGTAAGAAACAAACACTAAAAGTGATAATAATATTTTTTTCATTGACTTTATGCTCCTCAAAGACTAATTATGCATAAATTTCGTTCATATTTAAATAATTTTAATGACTTTTTTGCAAAATAAAGTATTTTTTTAAGACATAATTCCTTTTTGGCATTCAAATTCTTATTGCTATCAGTTAATTGGTTTAAATTTCACTAAAAGATCATACAAATTGTTTTTTCGTGTAAGTTTTGCTCCAGGATCTTTTGTTAACGGACGCCAAGAATAATTAATGAAATTTGAAAAAACTGGCAAATTAAAAAATATACCTTTGTCAAAGGATCCTTCACCAAACTGCTCAGACGATACATCAGTAAACGAAGCAAACACTCCGAACTCTACTCCATTCCTGTAGCTTCTAGAAAATTGAATTGTTGCACCAACATCACCAGCTAGATATTCACCATATGATATCTTTGTATCGAAAGGAATATATTTGTAATTTCTATGATAGAAATTAATATGTCCGGTAGTGTTTCTATAATCCAAAGTTCCAAACTGAAGCTTGTAGTCTCTTTTTGTTACTTCAAAAACCTCAAAGCCAACTGCATAATTTTTTTCACTTGGGAAATATAAATATTCAAAGCCTGCTCCACTAAACATTTCCTCAAGCAATCCTGCTGAAACCATAATATGGTGATTATTTTTTAAACTTTGATAAAAATCGATTTGGGCTCGTCCTATCACAATTCCATCATTAAAACCTCGTAAGTAGTCTTTTACATCAGATCTTACCTGAGCTGGATAGGTATTTCTGGGTGGTATTACAAGGTCATCAAAATTATCCCATAATGAATACTTAAGGTTTGAAGAAAAGATCAAATTATCGGCAAATAAATATTCAGAGTCATTCTCTAGAAGTATTGCGCCTTTAAAAAATCCTTCCCTTGCAGCTAAAAAGGGTCTAAAGTTAAATTTTGTACTGGTATTGAAGCCTTTTTGCTTATTCCTAATATATATTTGCTCGCCTTCCTCCTCAAAGGAATTATCATAATTTTCTATGACATCTAAATCCACAATTTTATAATTCACTAAAACTTCTTCGGTCAAACTACTGTCAGATTTAGCTTTATCGATTATGTCATTAATTACATTTACATTCGGATGCATAAATTGAGTGATATCGACGCCAAGGATTCCTCCTTTTTTAATAATTTTATTAACACCAATACCATTATTGTTTAAATTAGCTATAAATTGTTCATAAGAGGATGTTTTTTCCTTGATTTTTGGAGGCTTATATTTATATCTAGGAATTTCCTGTTTAGGATTTTGCTTATATATAAATTTTAACGAATAAAAATTATCTCTTTCGTTAAATAATCCAATGCTTAAATTTTTGTTTACTCTGTATTCCCAACCATAACTAAAGTCACTTTTAGCAAGTTGATAGTCAATTTGTGAGTCTGTTGAGGTAGTATCTCTTTCAAACTTAAATAGAGTCCTATCATTGAGGATGTAAGAAAAACCAAAGAAAGCAGAAACATTCTCATCTGAATAATATCTTGAAGGCTGAAACTGACCACCCTGATCCTCAAATTCTGTTGGTCTATATTTAAATCTTTCATCCAATAATGATAGAGGATTCTTAAAATCGTTCTTACCATTTAGAGTACCCCAGCCCAAACCAAAGTGGAAATCAATATTATTCAGTTCATATGAGCTTACAACATACTCTCCACTATAAAACCCAGTTCCAGCTAAATCGTTGATACCAAATGCAATTGCTGGAAGTACTCCCTGCTCTTTAAGTCTCATTTTTACATTAAAACCTTTATCTTTGTAGTCCTGATATTCATATCCAGGATAAGGTAAACCCTGAATATTTGTATAGAAAAAAGAAGCTTCTAACCAATCAAATGGAGAAGATGTTAATGTGACCTTTTGGTCAGGAGTTCCATCGTAAACCGTAACTCCGAATGAGCTTTCGTCGTAAAATCTGGCAGAGGGCATATTAATAAGACCAACTGAACCATGATTGTTGTAAATATTATTTATGAAATCATCAACAAGTACATCTTCTGAAAATGACAATAATATAAAAAAAAATATTTTAATAAATCTACTTTGAGATGTCATGCTTATATCCAGGAATTGAAACATTTTCAAGCTTGAGGATTTCACTTAATAATGGTTCTAATTCTTGATTGATTTCATTATCAGTAAGAGTCTTTGAAAAATCTTGAAAAATAAATCTAAAGGCTGCTTTAACTTCCTGGTTGGCAGCGTTTTCGTAATAATCAAATAAAAATGCATCCTTCAATATCTTTGAATCAAAATCGAAAATCTTTTGAGAAATTTCATTAATAGTATCAAGATTGCTTACCATAAATGAAAAATCTCTCATTGATGATGGGAATTCGGAGATTTCTTCATATTTAAAAAAATGAACATTCTCATCTAATTTCTCAACACATTCATCAACAGAATTCACTTCAAATCTCTCAAGAGGAATTTCTAGATATACGATCTCTTCTTTTCTTTTAGTATTTATTGACTTTCTATCAATATTGGATGAATAGTGAGATGAATCAAAGTTTAAATCTTTAAAAATTGAATCTATAAATTGTGTATTAATTTTTTTTGAAAAGTCTTCATAATTATTTGCAACGTGTCCAGAAGCAATTATGCCCAAGACTTTTTTAATATCTATGTTCCCGCTGGAATCTATTGAGTATAAATCTGAAATTTCAAATAGCTTTATTGAGCTTTTTTGCCTTCTCTCATTAAAAAGCAGATTTTCAACAAGTGAATCCTTTAGGGAGTTCCTCATCCGCGTTTTATTTTGATCAAGAGGATTATCGATACTTATAGTTTCAGACTCTTCTATATTTGAAAACTGAAAATTAATAACCTCGGTAAAACCATTTTTTAAAAGGAAATCTCTTAGGAACTGAGAAAGTGAAAACTCTATTTTAATTTCAGGAAGATTAATACTCTGCGAGGAAATATTATTATATCCTACGATTCTGGCTATCTCCTCCGCCAAGTCATTTGTGGTGTGAATATCATTTCTAAATGACGGGACTTTCACTTTATTATCTACCAACTCAAAAAATAAGTAATTGAGAATTTGTATGATAATTTTGTCATCCAAATTGGTACCTAGAATATTATTTATTTTAGAAGAGTTAAGCTCTAGCATTCTATCTTGATGCTTGTAATTAGAATTTTTATAAAGCTTAATTTCCTTAATATCAGCATGATCTTCAACAATTTTAATAAATCTCTTTATTGCGAGCTCTTGGAGATTAGGATCAACAAATCTCTCATATTTGTGAGATGCATCAGAATTAAGACCATAATAAGTACTTTTCCCCAGAATTTCTTCAGGTTTAAAGTGAGCACACTCTAATAGAACCTTAGTAGTTTTATCACTGCATCTTGTTTTTTTACCTCCCATGATCCCAGCTAAATTAATAACCTCGTCATTAATAGAGAAAACTAAGGTGCCTTCATCAATCAAAATCTTTTCGTCTTGCAAAGTGGTGAAATCATTTTTTTGATCAATTTTTTTAAGTTCTAAAGTACCCTGCAGAGATAAAAAATCATAACAGTGTGTTGGCTGACCAAGCTCATAGGAAACATAATTTGAAATATCTGTAAAAAAATTAACTCTATTATTTGGGAGATCTTGAAAATATGACTGAAGATAATCCTTGTAAGAGCCTATCTTGTTATCTATCTCTATATACAAGAAGCTTATGTCTGGACAAGAATCTGGCTCATAATTTATGAAATCAAAGTCAAATTTTTCTATCGCACCATCATAAATTTTTAAATCATCTTTATATTCAAAAAAGAAATTTAAATCTCTTGCAATCCCCATCAGGCTAAGGCAATCACCTCTATTTGGAGTAAGTTCGAGATCAAAAATTTCGCCTTCAATTTCATTTTCATGCCCTAGTTGAAAAAGTGTTTCAGAGAGTTCAGCTTTAGTGGGAGTTTTTTTTAAGAGCTCTATGAGATGCTGATAATGAAACTTCATTTATTCTGGCCAAGAAAATCAAGATTCGATTTGTAAAAATCTCTTATGTCATTAACATTATTTAAAAGCATTGCTATTCTCTCTACTCCCATTCCAAGGGCTAAACCAGAGAACTTACTAGAATTAATATTACAATTATCAAGAACAATGGGATTAACTATTCCGCATCCGAGAATTTCGAGCCATTTACCATTTTCTGATTTTATATCCACTTCTGCAGATGGCTCAGTAAATGGAAAATATGATGGTCTAAATCTTATCTCAACATTAGAACCAAATAATATTGAACAGATTTCATATATAAGATACTTCAAATTAGCAAAGCTTATCTCTTCATCAACACAAATTGCTTCGACTTGATGGAACATGGGTAAATGAGTTGCATCATCATCTTTTCTATATACTTTCCCTGCAGAAACTATAGAAATTGGTGGATTGAGCTTGAGCATACTTCTTATTTGGACTGGCGAAGTATGTGTTCTTAAAACAAGAGATTTATTTTCAACATAAAAAGTATCATGCATTTGTCTAGCAGGATGATTTTTCTTAATATTAAGCATGTCAAAATTGTTCTCTTCGGTTTCAACTTCAGGGCCCTCTTCATAACTAAAGCCAAATGATTGCAGAATACTTACGAGCTTATTTTTCATTTCCTCAACAGGATGTGGAGATCCAACATCTTTTTTGACGCTAGAAATAAATAAATTTTCTTTAGGTGACATTAGCCTGAGGCTTTATTGATTATTTCCTGAAATGTTCTTTTATCACTAACAGAAATGTCTGCAAGAATTTTTCTATTTATTTTAATTTGTTTTTTTTCAAGTAAATTTATAAGTTTTGAATAAGAAACTCCTAACTCTCTTGAGGCAGCATTAATTCTAGAGATCCATAAGTTTCTGAAGGATCTTTTTCTATTTTTTCTATCTCTAAATGCGTATTGCAAAGCTTTAATATTAGATTGCTTGGCTGTTTTATATAATCGACTCCTAGCGCCATAATGGCCTTTGGTAGCATTTAGTACTTTTTTATGTCTCTTTTTAGCCGTATTGGATTTTGTTACTCTAGCCATAATTAATTAACTTGTTAGTTTTTGAACTACTTTTAAGACACTTCCAGTAAGCTTATTAAGCCCTCTATTATGTCTTTTTCTTTTTGTAGATTGTTTAGATAAAATATGGTTTCTATTGGCACTCCTAGACTTGAAAGAAGAGCTCGTTTTCTTAAAACGCTTTGAAGCACCTGAATGTTTTTTTAATTTATATCCCATATCTTTTATTTTTTTCTTACTGGAGATAAAACCATTTGTAGTTGTCTCCCTTCTAGAGATGGTTCTTGATCAACTTGTGAGCAATCTTCCAAATCCATCTTAATTCTATTGAGAAGTTCTAAACCTAAATTACTATTAAGAATTTCTCTTCCCCTAAAACGGACGCTTATTTTAGTCTTATCACCTGAAAGAATAAAGCTTTTTATTTTTTTTAATTTTATATTGTAATCTCCGACATCTGTCGATGGTCTAAATTTTATTTCTTTGAGAGAAGTTTTTTTTGTTTTGGTATTAGAGGACTGTATGTTTTTCTTTTTAGTAAAAACATATTTACCGTAGTCTAAAATCTTACAAACTACTGGCTCTGAATCACTTGGAGTTACCTGAACAAGGTCCAATGAGCTTGCTTCAGCCATCTTAATTGCATCTGTCGTGGGAATAATGCCACCCTTTTTTCCATTTTGGTCTATCAGCATAACTTTTTCAGCTCTTATAGAGGAGTTAATTGGAAGGGTCTTTTTTTTCAAAATAATTTGTTCTGGAAGGCATTAACTTTTTATGAAACACCTGTTTGCAACTTTATAAAAAGAGTTCATAAAGTATTTATTACTAGGTTATACATAACTTAGGTGAATTTTAAACTAAATCTTATCATTTCAAAAGCGCTATGGCTCTAAAAGATAATAATCCCAATTATTCTTATTCTTTTTATACAAAGACCTTTTGTTTAGTCTAAATTCGTCTCCTGTCCAAAACTCAAAAGAATAGGGCCTAAATGAATAGCCTCCCCAGTAAGAGGGTCTAGTTTGAAGAAGATCTTTATTATTCAGAGTCGCCAAATATTTTGCTTTTATGTTTTCAAAACTTTCTATGGCTTTTGATTGATTAGAGCTTATCGCAAGTGCATTTTTTTCAATTGACCTTGATTCAAAGTGTTTATTTGAAAATTTTTCAGCCGTTTTAAAGATTTTTGCTTTAATGCGAATTTGTGTATTAGTTTTTTTCCAATAGATAACTGCACTTATTTGAGGATGCATCTTAAAGGACTTAGACTTAGCTGAACCATAATTTGAAAAAAAGATCCACTCATCGTTAACTATGTACTTTAAATTTACAAATCTTGATTCAACCTCACTTAATTCAGGGTTATATGAACTTATTGAGATTGCATCAATAGCGGACTGGTTATTTTCTAATGCATGTTCATAAGAATCTTTAAACAACTGATATGGTTTTTCTTGAGAAAGATCAATGAATTCAATCATTCAGTTTTAATTATTGGAGATTGAATTCAATGAAGCAAGAGATATTGCAAGACTACTAATTATGGGTGCCATTACTGAACCCAATTCAATGCCATCTATTTGTTTAAGGTCTCTTGGAACATAGATTACTGATCCAGCATATAGATCAGTTTTATTGTTAGTAAAGAGTTTGAGGGCAACTTTTTCGCTTTCCCCATTTGGATGAACAATAATTACTGAAGATTTATCTGCATAATCATTAAAGCCTCCAGATTTCTTAATATAGTCGTCGACCTTCATATCACTCACAAAAACTTGCGTTCCAGGATTAAGCACTTCTCCAAAAACATAAACAATCTTTTTAAAATAGGGAACATGGATTCTGTCACCAGGCGATAGAATATAATTTAATTCATCATCTTCTCTAAGTTTATCGATAGAAAACTCGGTTACTATTCTGCCTTTAGGCTCAATTTCGTTAAACTCATTTAATAAAGATGACAAAGATTCTAAATTATTAGTTCTTGCGACACTGCCAACATTAGCAACAGATTTAATTGCATCGTTATAAAGTCTTGAGTTAAATTCTTTTTCAAGATTAGCAGCATCTTCATTGAATAATGCTGCTCCAAAAATATATGCATCCTCTCTGAATCCTCCAAATTTAGTTATTAGCTCTGAAAGAGTTTGATTTTGATCAATGTAATACTCGCCAGGAAATTTTACAGCCCCACTGACAATAACTGGTTTACTGATGAAATCCTCATTTTCTGACAAAAACATTTCATCTTTCTTATAGTCTTTAAATTTAACAAAAAGTCTATCATTTGTTTGAAGCTTAAATCTGGATGCAGTCTTAAAATCTTCCTCAATTAATTCAATTTTTTCATTATTCTGCCTGATTAGGAAAAATTTGTTCTGCCCATTAGAATCAGATGAAGTGCCGCCAGCAAAATAAATCATGTCTTCAACAGATTCTCCATCCTTAAATTCATAAATTGCTTGTCTGTTAACAGCTCCCATTAAAGGAACAAAGTTGTTTGATGCTTCGACAACAACCGAATCACCAGATCTTAAAGAAATATTTGAAAGGGTGTCGCCTCTTACAAAAATATCATAAAGATCAAGTTGATGGACAACTTTTCCCTTTCTCTTAACTACAATATTTCTATAGGAGCCGTTCTTTGAAACACCTCCAGCAGAATTTAGGACGTATAAAATATTTGAATATCCACTTAATACATATATTCCCGGATTGACGACAAACCCTGTTACAAGAATATTGATATCTCTTATTTCCTTCAATGTTAATACAGCTGATGTATTTATAAGGACCCTATTAAGAGACTGGTTTAGCTGTAAATTTGCTTGACTAACTGATAGTCCAGCAAGCTTTAAGATACCAATCTCTGGCAAAACTGCATTTCCAGCTCTATCAATTCTAATTTCAAAATTATCATTAGAGTCTCCAAGGTACTGAATTGAGACTAAATCATCAACATCGAGAATATAGTTTGAAGACGCAGCAGGATCATTGATTGGCATAAAAGTAGATGAATAAGAAGAAAAAAAAGACTCTCCAAAAATGCTTAGTCCAAAATCATTATCTTCCAAATCTTTTTCAACAGCGGAACTAAATGATTCATAATTTTTTGAATCAGCGGCATTAAAAGTATCAGTTTCCGATAAAAATTGCTCTCTTACTTCTACAGGAAGAGATTTCAAAAAGTCATCATTTATTTCTTGAGAAAAAGAACTGATACAGAAAAAAAAGAGCGCAGGTATCAATAAATGACTCATATGAAGATGGAGTTTGAAATTATTCATCGTCTGATTATAGTGATAAATTTTAGGAAATAAAATTATCTCTTACTTTAAAAAGCACTTTTATTGACAAAAGAATTAAAAAAGCTCCAAAGAAAAAGAAAAGGGTCTTGATGAGTAGTCTTTTTCCTTCAGGCTTTGTTGGCATAATTGGCTCAGCAATAATAACAATATTATCTGTTATTGAAAGTGTATCCATTTTTGAGTCAAAGATTTCGCTTACAAGTACCTTTGAGCTTGACGAGTTAACATCATTTAATGCGCTCAGTGGAAGTTTCGGAGATACTGAATCCTCAACAAGCTCATAATTTAAACAGTTATTGTAGAAAAGAGATGATTTTGACGAAATAAGTTCATTTGCTGAATCAAACATGTTTAGATCAATTGTTTGGTTGGAGGTTGGGTCAATAAAAACTTCATTAATATCATCAGATTTTGATATTGCTAGCTCGCAACGTTTTTTTGCCAATGCTATTGATGCTGATAGCCTTTCCCTTTGATCAAAAAACTCTGATGAGATATATATAAGAGCAATATTAGCTCTTAGTGCATGTTCTGCTGAAAAGCCGAAGGTTTCAATTTCAATAGTGTTGGATTCATCCATAATCTTAAAATTTGTTATCCCCAGGTAATAATCATGAAATCTATTTAAAAAGATTGTGCCAAATCTTGACAAGAACTTGATATCATTTGATTCATAAAAATCTTCTATATCAATAAGATTTGAAAATTTAGAACTTGCATCATTTGACTCAAGAAAGGACTTTAATTGATGAAGAGATTCAGGTGAGTTATTTACAAATGAGCTTATTACCGAACTTGAAATACTTGTTTCGGATTCTTGGTCCTGAACACTCACAATAGAAACAGACTTATATAATGGACTGTACAAGCCAATAAGAGCAAATAAAAATAATAAAGATAGATATAAAGAAAGTTTATTTAAGCTAATTTTATCAAAAAGATTATTGAGAAGATAAATCATACTTTTTTAACTGATGCATAAGAGAATCTGCATCATTATAACATTCAATAAAATCATACTCATCAAAAAGTACATACAAGTCATAACCTTTAGATATTTGAAAGGGTTTTTTTGTTAAAAAAGTATAATTTGTATCTCTAATTAAATTAAACATATATTTATTTATTGTTTTGCTTGTTTTGATTTCAGTGCTTTGTTCAATTTCTTTTTCACTAAAACTAAATCTAAAAGTTGAAGTTAAGACACTGTGTTTACTAACCATTAAATAACAAGTTTGGGCTGATAAAGACCATAGATAATGATCGGAACTCTTTTTACTCCTGAAAAATCTTTCACTTTTTTCTAATTTTAACCTTTCAAAGAAGTAATCTTTTTCAAGGTTATTTTGTATACCATGAAAATCGAGATTGTCTAATATAGAAAGAGTGTTATTAAAAAAATTGGCTGTAAAAAAATCATTCCCAAGTAAAAATGATTTAGTTATTTCTTTGAAAGCATGAAACTCGTCAAATTGATTGTTTTCTGTTTTAAAAAAGACCATTACTTTGTGATTTTCAATATATGCCTGTAAATCTTCTTGAGATTTAATTTTCATAATCTTGGTAAAATTGAATTAAGCCTTGATAAAAAAAGGAATAAAATAATTAGAATCAGAGGAATAAGAAAGTATAAAGGATAACTCATATCGACTAATCCTCCATAAGTTCCTAAGTAGGCTTCCCTGACAAACTCATTTATGTGAACAAGAGGGTTATAGAAAAAGTATTCTTGAATCTTTGTAGGAAAAATGGAGATTGGAAAAATAACATTTGAAACAAAAAATAGTGCTGTAAAGAAATAATTCATTATATTAATTAACAATTTATTATTAAGAATTAAAAACTTTATTAATATTGCTAGCAATACTCCGTAGGAACAGGTTAGATAAAAACTAGTCAGAATAATGAGCATTTTGATCTCGTAGCCTAAAAAAAGGACTATTAAGATTGTTAAAATAAATTTTCCAGTGCTCTGAATTAACGAAGTCAAAACTGAAGCAATAGACACAAAAAATAAGTTCCCAAAGTCTTTATTTTTATAAAAATCTTGTTCCAGATCTTCGGTAAGAAGAGCCTGAATAATATTCAAAAAATTGAACCATGATAAAACAATAAATACAAAAAATTCTGGTTTAAGAAGACCATCACCACTGCCTCTTAAACCAAGCCCAAATAAAATTGTAAGACCATAAACAATAATTAATGGATTAAATGTATTCCACAAAATACCAAAATTTAATGACATATCTCCTTTAACTATCTTCATATTATCGTTCATAGACATCCGTGCGAAATTCATGAATATAAGTGATAAAATTAAATTACTAAATTTATTTGCAGTCTGCATGTTTGAATTTTAACTTAAAACTTGAGACAAATAGAATCTTAATATGACATCAGTAAAAGAAAAGGTAGCTATTATTCTTTGCGTGAAAGACAGTAAAGACTTTCTTATTGAGCAATTAGATTCAATTCGTATTCAAGAATTTTTTGATTGTGATATTTACGTTGGGAATGATGGATGTTCAAAAGAAACTGAGAAAATTCTGACAAAATATGCTAAAAAAATCTTTAATGGTCCAAAAGATGGTTTTGCAAAGAACTTTATATATTCTCTAAATAATGTTCCTGATGACTATGATTTTTATGCTTTTTGTGATCATGATGATATTTGGATGAAGAGTAAGTTAAAGCACTCAATTGATTGTCTAAAAGCCTATGATAACTCAAAACCAAATTTATATTGTGGAAGAACCCTTCTCATAAATGAAACTGGAAATGAAATTGGCTTTTCTCCATCTTTTAAAAAAAAGCCTTCATTTTTGAATGCTCTCGTTCAATCAATTGCTGGTGGTAATACTATGGTTTTTAACAAGGAAACTAAAAATCTTTTAAGCATGGTTAGCCTGAACAAACCAATTGTTAGCCATGATTGGTTGACTTATGTTTTAGTTTCAGCTGTAGGCGGGAATATTTATTATGATAATATCCCGCAAATAAAATATAGAATCCATAAAAGAAATGAAATTGGTTCTAATAAGGGTCTTATTGCATTTTACATAAGAGCTAAAAAAGTTTTTAATGGCTCATGGGAATCTTGGATAAGTTCAAATATATCTCAAATAAATGAAATCATGCCTCAAATTAGTATAGATCTTAGTACTTTTAAAAAATTTATTAGAATGAGAAATGAAAAAAATATCTTTAAGAGGATTTACTTATTTTTAGACTTGGGAATATACAGGCAAACTGTTATCGGAAATATTTCTTTATTTTTGATGATTATTTTAAAAAAGATTTGATGCAGGAGATTAGTGATTTATGACTAAGATTTTAGTAACTGGGGGTTCAGGTTTTATTGGTTCAAACTTTATTCACTATATTATGAAAAAAGGTAACTATTCAGTTATAAATTTGGACAATCTTACATACGCTGGTAATGAAAAAAATAATGAAAGCTTTATTAATAATCCTAATTATTCTTTCATTCGAGGCGACATAACTTGCTATGAGACTGTAAGAAGAATTTTTGATGAAAATAAAGTATATTTTTTAGTAAATTTTGCTGCCGAGAGTCATGTTGATAGATCTATAAATGATCCAAAAGTATTTCTAAATACAAATATCTTAGGAACATATAATCTATTGAGGGTTTCACTTGAATATAACTCGAATGATAAAAACTTTAGATTCTTACATGTTTCGACAGATGAAGTTTATGGATCTCTAGGTTTGAGTGATAAGTCCTTTACTGAAGAAAATAAGTATCAACCTAACAGTCCTTATTCTGCATCAAAAGCTGCATCAGATCATCTTGTAAGGGCTTGGTTTCACACCTATAAGCTTAATGTAGTAACTTCAAATTGTTCAAATAACTATGGGCCATTTCAATTTCCAGAAAAACTTATTCCACTTACAATTCTTAATGCATTAAATGGGAAGGAAATTACTATTTATGGAGATGGATCCAATATAAGAGATTGGTTATATGTTGAGGATCATTGTGATGCAATTTATAACCTTATGACTAAAGGAAAAGTTGGTGAAGTTTATAACATTGGAGGTAATTCTGAGAAAACAAACTTAGAGGTTGTTAAGATTATTTGCGAAAGCCTTGATGACCTATATCCAACTTCATCAAATTTGAATATATCAAAAAATATAAATTCTTATAGAGACTTGATTACTTTTGTTGAGGATAGGCCCGGTCATGACTTTCGGTACAGCATTGATGCATCAAAAATATCATCTGATATTAATTGGAAACCTAAAGAAGATTTTAAATCAGGAATCAAAAAGACCATCTTGTGGTACCTAAAAAATTTCTTATCAAATGAATAAAAAGATCTTTATTTTTGGATCTTCTGGTCAATTAGGAAAAGAGTTTATAAATTCAAGAGATTTTCAAGAAAAGTTCACCATGGTGCCTTTCAGTAAAAATGATTGTGACATAACCAATTTAGATGCGGCTAAAAGGTTACTTAGTGAAGGTAAGCCAGATTTCTTAATTAATTGTGCAGCATACACTAATGTTGATAATGCTGAGTATGAGCAAGAAAAAGCAAACTTAGTCAATAATCTTGCAGTATCAAATATCTCAAAATTATGTCATGAGATGAATATCACACTCATCCATTTTTCAACTGATTATGTGTTTGATGGAATTTCTAAAAGATCTATTAAAGAAACTGATACGAAAAATCCACTAAATTTTTATGGAAAAACAAAACATTTAGGCGAAGAAGAAGTACTAAAAAATTGCAAAAAGTTTTTTATTTTTAGAGTTTGCTGGATATACGGAAAGTATGGCAATAATTTTCCAACAAAAATTATTAAACTTATTAATGATAATGCTGATATAACAGTTGTTGATGATCAAATTGGGGCGCCTATCTCAACTTCTGCAATTGTGACAATTATTTATAAGATTATGTCTGAACGAAAATTAACAGATAGCTATGGAATCTATAATATTGCACCAAATAATTTCTGTTCAAGACATGATATGGCTGAGAAGATTAAAAAAAATTTTAAGAATTACTCAAAAGAAATCTATCGAATTAAATCAAAAGATCTTAATACTGATATAACTCGTCCACAATATTCATGCTTGGATAATGCTTATTTGAAAAAAACCTTTAAAATAGAGTTAAAAAATTGGGATGATTACCTTGTTTCATTCCTGGAGGATTTGTATGGTGAATAGAAAAGGTATCATCCTTGCTGGAGGTTCAGGATCTAGGTTATTTCCATCAACAAAATCAATTTCAAAACAACTGGTGCCTATTTATGATAAGCCCATGATTTACTATCCATTGTCTACAATGATGAAGGCCGGCATTGATGAAATTTTGATTATTTCTACTCCTGATCATATTTCATTGTTTCAAAATCTTCTTGGTGATGGGTCTCAATTTGGAATAAATCTCTTCTATGAAGTTCAAGATCATCCAGGAGGTTTAGCGCAAGCGTTTATCATTGGAGAAAGTTTTATAGATTCAAATCCTTGCTGTTTAATATTGGGAGATAATATTTTTCTTGGAGCTGGATTAGATGAATTACTAATTTCTGCAAACAATGATATAAAAAACGCTACTATCTTCTCATACAGAGTCTCAAACCCAACAAGATTTGGTGTAATTGAGTTTGATAAAAATGATAATATTCTAGGTATCGAAGAGAAGCCAAAAAAACCGAGATCAAATTATGTTGTTACTGGTATCTATTTTTATGACTCTAATGTTTCAAAACTTGCAAAAGAGCTCTCGCCGTCTCCCAGAGGAGAATTAGAAATTACTGACTTAAACTTAAAATACATTGAGAGAGGTAATATTCGTCTAAAGAAAATGTCATCTGGCTTTACTTGGCTTGATACAGGAACACCTGAATCTATGATGGAAGCCTCAAACTTTATTTATACTCTTGAGAAAAGACAGGGTAGGAAAATTAGCTGTCCTGAAGAAATTGCTCTTCAAAAAGGTTTTATTTCTAAAGAAGAATTTGAGGATAATTTAAAAAATGCTAGTGGAGACTACGCTGAATATCTTAAAACTCTTTTATGAGATTTATCGAAAAAAAAATATCTGGTGTCTTTGAAATTGAACCTGAAGTATATGAGGATTCTAGAGGATTCTTCTTTGAAAGCTTTAATGAGAAGGTTTTTAGAGAAAAGATAGGAGAGGAAGTAAGCTTCTGTCAAGATAATCATTCTTTCTCAAAAAAAGGTGTTTTAAGAGGAATACATTATCAAATGAAGCCTTTTGAGCAAGGAAAACTTGTAAGGGTAGCTGAAGGACAAATATTCGATGTTGCTATTGACTTAAGAAAAGATTCACCAAGTTTTGGTAAATGGACCAGTGCTATTTTATGCAGTGAGAAAAAGAATCAACTATGGATACCCGAAGGCTTTGGTCATGCTTTTCTGACCCTTTCAGAAACAGCTCAAGTTCTTTACAAAGCTACGGACTTTTATAATAAAGCCTCTGAAATATCAATTAGATGGGATGATCCAAATATAAGTATTTCTTGGCCATCCCAAGATATTTTTGATAAAAACATAAGTGATAAAGATCTTGACGCTATGTCACTCGAATTTTTTTTAGAAAGACAATCCAATGAGCTCTAAAACAGCAATCTTAGTTTTGGGAATGCACAGAAGTGGAACATCTTATGTTACAAAGAAAGCATCAGATTTCTTTAATGCTTCTCTTCCACGTGATTTAATGAAAGATAAGCTTGATAATATTGCTGGTCATTTTGAAAGCAATTCAATCAGTCAGCTTAATGAGAAGATTCTCCGAGACATAGGTTCTTCTTGGTACGGAACTGAGATTTATGATCAAAAATATCAAATTAAACTATATAAAAAATATCGGGAAGAGCTTGAAGCTACAATTAG
>MDTD01060777.1_pt1 | contig 17078 bp, 19 predicted proteins | sample 811221 | NCBI WGS metagenome assembly MDTD01 (sample SAMN05326646, study PRJNA326480) | marine metagenome | isolation source: seawater | place: Pacific Ocean: South West | collected 2011 | reverse complement strand
CAATGTATGGTTTAATTTTAGAAATTCTTTTTAAATTATTGAAATCCAAAGTAAATATTATATCTGCATTTAGTAGTTTTTCAATACATTTATTATTTTCTGAAAAAACTTCAATTTCATTTTTATAATCCATCCATTTAAGAAATTGTGGAAAATCATTGGGACTTATTATAGAAATATTGTGATCATATTTTTCGAGAAAGTATTTTAATGCTGTAGATGAACCAATTGCGTCACCATCAGGGTTTTTATGTGGAATAATTACTATTTCTTTTTTTTCAGAAAAAAGGTTCTTAATTTTTTTTATTTCATCATTATTCATCATTGGCGAAGATAATCATAAATACTTATTTCTAATAAATTAATAAAAGTCTTATTTTTGCTAAATAAAAATATATTGATGAGCGATAAAACCTTTACAATGTTAAAACCAGATTCAATTAGAGATGGTAATATTGGATCAATTTTGAAAAAAATTGTAGATTCTGGATTTAAAATAAAAGCAATGAAATTAACTAAAATGTCTGCTGAAAAAGCAGCCAGTTTTTATGATATTCATAAGGAAAGACCTTTTTTTCAAGACTTAATTCAGTACATGACAAGTGGACCAATAGTAGCTGCTATTTTAGAAAAAGAAAATGCAGTTGAGGATTTTAGGGAATTAATTGGTGCAACAGATCCAGAGGAGGCCAAAGAAGGAACAATTAGAAAATTATTTGCTAAATCTATAAGTGAAAATGCCATTCATGGAAGCGATAGTGATTTGAATGCTAAAATTGAGTGTGAATTTCATTTTTCACAAGACGAGATTTTTTAAGAAATCACAATTTTCTTAATAACTTCTTTGTCAAACTTATCATTCAGCATACTAACTATCTTTTCCTTGCCATAATTTAATTCGTGTTTCAGCGCTGGTGAGCTTAGCTTTATGTAAAGCGTAGAGTTTTTAAGCTTAGTATCAATAGTATAATTAGCAATTCCATTATCCATTATTTCATACCATACTTTTTTAACCTCTAAATCTAATAAACCATTTTCAAGTTTATTGTCCTTGAGAAAAACACTTATAATACTTTTAACATCATTTTTCTTCATTTAAATAATTTTTATTATAGAACTTTTTATATTCGAAAATATAGCCCTCCTTGTTTTCAAGTATAAGATTCAAAGAATCTAATGAAATAATCTTTTCTGTAAAATTATTACCCTTTCCATAAATCAATAAAATTTCGTTTTTGTTGTTTTCAATTTCAAAATTGATTTTATGAAATGTTACATTAAAATCTCCATCTATCTTGGGTTTTACTTTTTTTCTGAAACCTGAAAAATCATTGGTAATTTCAAAATAATCAATAGTATTACTAAATGGAAATTTTTTTATGTTTTTATTATTTTTTGATACTGAAACAATTTCCCAATAGCCGTTAATAAAATTAATGTCTTGGTTTTTTTTTTGACAAGAAAAAATTAATAGTAAAAATGTAATATGAAATAAAATTAAGTTATTTTTCAAATCTCAAATATTTTGTACGACTTATTTACTTGTTTTATTATTGTTTCAGATCTTTGTTTGTTTGTATCTGAAATAAAAATTTGATTAAAGTTTTCTTCATTTACTAAATCAATAATTTTTTTTACTCTAATATCATCTAATTTATCAAAAATATCATCAAGTAAAAGTATTGGAATTTCACTGAGCTTAGATAAATAATCAAATTGTGCTAGTTTTAATGCTATTAAAAATGTTTTTTGTTGACCTTGACTTCCAAATTTTTTAATGGGAAATTTATTAATTACAAAATTTAGATCGTCTTTGTGAATACCGTGCGTTGTATACTGGTATCTTATATCCTTTTCAAGATTATCTTTTAATAATTCAAAGAGGCTAATTTTTTCATTAATGTCACTATTGTAGTGAATATTAACAACCTCCATATCACTACTTAATTGGAGATATCTTTTTTCGAAAAGAGGAATAAATTCTGAAAGGAAATTGATTCTTTTTTTATAAATTATGTCACCATATTGTGACAGTTTGTTGTCATATATATCAATTGTATTTTTGAAGCTCTTATCATAGTTAATTGACATTTTAAGCATTGCATTTCTTTGTTTGAGAGTTCGATTGTAGTTTATCAAAAAATCTAAGTATTTTTTATCAATTTGAGAAATGATACTGTCAACAAATTTCCTACGTACTTCACTTCCTTCAATAATTAAGTTTGTGTCAGTTGGGGATATAATAACGGTGGGTATTAATCCGATATGATCACTGAATTTTTTATAAATTTTATTATTTCTCTTTATACTTTTTTTTTCACCTTTTTTTAATGAAACCAAAATATTTTCTTCCTTCTCATTTATTTCATATTTTCCTGAAATGAAAAAAAATGATTCACCGTGTTTTATATTTTGTGAAGCTATAGGGTTAAAGTAGCTTTTTGTATTTGAAAGATGATATATAGAATCTAAAATATTAGTTTTGCCAACTCCATTAAGACCAACAAAACAAACAATTTTAGTATTAAAATTAAATTTAATGGTTTCAAAATTTTTATAATTTGTAAGATTTAACTCTTTGAGAAACATAAATAATATTGAAGTTTTTGTGAGTTATAATAAATTAGATTTTCAAAAATAACAAATAAATAATCCAAATTTTAATAATAAAAATTTTATTTTTGTGCCTTAAATCAGATTTATGGCAACGTACAAAAAAAGAGGATTCAAAAATAGAGCCTCCAAAGGAAAGCTTCGAGATATAGAAACTAAATCGACCACCGCAAGTGTATTTAATTCATTAGATGAGGGTTCTTCCAAAACTCAAAAGTGGGTTGAAAAAAATCAAAATATTATTTTATACGCTGTCGCCTTTATTTGTATCTCTGTTTTAGCTTTTTTTGGTTACACTGAATATGTAGTTAAGCCAAATGAGAATGAAGCTTTGAATAAAATGTTTAATGCTCAAAAAATGTTTGAAGAGGCCTCATTAATAAATAATGATTCTCTATATAATTTATCTCTAAATGGATTTGAAAATAACTTAGGTATGTTAGATATTATTGAAGAATATCATAATACAAGTGCTTCAAATATCGCAAAATATTATAGTGGAATTTCTTACTTGGCCATGGACAATTATAAATTAGCTATTAAATACCTTTCTGATTTTCAGTCTGATGATTTATTGCTCAGCTCATTAGCTAAGGGCTCAATTGGAGATGCTTTTTCTGAGTTAAATCAGTTTGAAGATGCATATACATATTATTTAAAAGCCGCTAAAACCAATAGTGATTTTACTAGTCCAATGTATTTAAAAAAGGCTGGTTTGATTTCAATTAAACTTAAAAAATATTCTTCAGCGAAAGAGCATTTTGAAAATATTAAAACTAATTTTCCAAAAAGTAATGAGGCAAAAAATATTGATGCTTTAATTTCAATGTCCGAAGCTTCAATCCAATAGATGTATAAAAAAAATAACAATCTCACTGATATTAAAAATCTTAATATTCCAGATATAGAAAAAAAAAGAGTTGGGATTGTTTCTTCTCTTTGGAATTATGACATCACAAAAAATTTATATGATGGAGCTTCTAATAAGTTGTTAGAATCTGGTATTACAAATGAAAATCTTATCACTAAATGGGTTCCTGGAAGTTTTGAGCTGATTTTTGGTTGCAAAAAAATGAGTAATCAAAAAGTTGATGTAATAATTGCAATTGGGTGTGTAATTAAAGGGGAAACAGACCATTATGATTACATATGCAGCAGTGTAGCCAACGGAATAATGAAACTAAATTTATCGCTAGATATTCCAGTGATTTTTTGTGTGTTAACTGACCATGACAAAGAACAGTCTTTGGAGAGGTCAGGTGGTAAGCATGGAAACAAAGGAGTTGAAGCAGCTTTGAGTGCTTTAAAAATGATCTCCGTTTAAATATTATTTTACTAATTTTAGTAAATCAGATTGTTATATGGGCTTATTCAATTTAAAAAAAAATAAACGATACAATTATACTGGCAGATTTTCAGATGATTCCACACATTATGGAAAAAGTACAAATCCAAAAAAAATAAAATCAAAATTTGACGATTTTCGTACGACAATTGGAAATGATAATGGTTTTAGAAATAAATTTAGAAATGCTATAAATGATTACAAAAGAGGCACAGATAATTCGGTAAAAAAAAGAACTGCAACAATATTATTTTTATTAATAATTTTTACTTTAATATTTTTTTTGATATAGATAACTTGTGATGAATGATATTATTAAAATCTTACCTGAAAGTGTTGCCAATCAAATTGCAGCTGGAGAGGTGGTTCAAAGACCTTCATCAGTTGTAAAAGAACTACTTGAAAATGCAGTGGATGCTAAGTCATCTACAATCACATTAATAATTAAGGATGGTGGTAAGACTCTTATCCAGGTCAAAGATAATGGAATTGGTATGTCAAAAAATGATGCAATAATCTGTTTTAATAGACATGCAACATCCAAAATATCAAATGCAAATGATTTATTCAAGATAAGTTCAAAAGGTTTTAGAGGGGAAGCATTAGCTAGTATTTCAGCTATTTCTCATTTGAGATTAATCACAAAACAAGACAATTTTGAACTTGGAACGGATATTATTATACACGGTAATGAGATAAAATCTAACCGATCAATTGTTTCTGAAATTGGAACAGATATATATGTCAAAAATTTGTTTTATAATATACCAGCTAGAAGAAGTTTTTTAAAATCCGATAATATTGAATTAAAGCATATAATTAGGGAGTTTTTTATCATAGCATTAAGTCACCCTGAAATAAATTTTAAATTATTTAACAATAACAAGGAGGAATACAATTTGAAGGCAGTATCACTAAAAAAAAGAATTATTGATTTATATGGTCCAAAAACTGCAGATAAATTAGTTCCAGTCAATGAAGAAACTGAAATTTTAAAAATAAATGGTTTTGTTTTTAAGCCTGAATTTGCAAAAAAAACAAGAGGTGAGCAGTTTTTTTTTGTTAATAATCGTTATATAAAAAGCTCTTATTTAAATCACGCAATAATTAATTCATTTGATGGGTTAATCGATACTAAATATGTTCCAAGTTATTTTTTAAATTTGACTCTTGATCCATCAAAAATTGACATAAACGTACATCCAACCAAAACAGAAATTAAGTTTGAGGATGAACAGTCAATTTATGCTATTTTAAGATCAGCTGTAAAACATAGTATTGGTCAATTTAATATATCGCCAGTTCTTGATTTTGACAGGGATAAATCGCTTGATATTCCTTACAATTACGTAAATAAAAATAATTCTGATTCAATTGATTTAGAAGTTGATACAAATTATAATCCTTTTATTGATTCAAATAATACAAATAAATACCTAAAAATTAATTCATTTAAGGACGAACTTGATTCTATGGAGTTTTCATCTGAAAGCAACGAATTAAACGAAATCAATTTTAGAGATCTTGAGAATCAAAATTTAGTCAATAGTACATTTCAATTAAATAAAAAATATATTATTAATAGAACAAAAGGTTCATTAATAATAATAAATCAAGAGAGAGCCCACCAAAGAATTTTATATGAGTCTTATCTAAAGTCTATTACATTAAACAAAATAACATCACAAAAATTGTTGCATCCAATTGAAATTGAATTTACAAAACCTGAATTACAAATCTTAAAGGTGAACAAAAAAATTCTTACACAAATAGGGATTGATTTTACTATTTCCGAAAACCAAATAAAAATTTTATCTCTACCAGCTTATGTAACTGAAAATGAAATTAAAAATTCTATTGATAATATACTATTTCATTTGGGTGGTAATATTCCAATTGAAAGCTATAGTGATTCTGATTTTATTTCAAAAATTTTATCAAAATCAATGTCAATTAAAAATGGCATGAGTTTGGATAAGAATCAACAATTAAACATAGTTAATTCACTTTTTGCATGTAAAGAATCAAGGCTATGCCCAAGCAAAAAGAAAATTTATATTGAAATTAGTAAAACAGAAATTGACAATATGTTTTAGTTATGTATAGTATATCACCAACGGTTAAAAAATTACTAATAGTCAACGTAATACTATTTATATTAACAAGCAATAGTTTGTTTTTTAAATTCACTCTTTCTTTACACTTTCCAGAATCAGATTTTTTTGGTATTTGGCAAATTTTGTCCCATATGTTCATGCATGGTAATTTCCAACATATATTGTTTAATATGTTTGCTTTATGGATGTTTGGCTCTTCGGTAGAATACATGCTTGGCTCCAAAAAATTTATTTTTTTCTATATTTTATGTGGTTTTGGTGCAGCATTTATTCAAACATTATCAAATTATTATAATTTTTATTCACTTTCTGAACAGATACCTCCTATGCTCGGTGCCTCTGGTGCCATTATGGGCGTTTTAGTCGCTTATGGTTTATTTTTTCCTGAAAATAAATTAATGCTTATTTTTTTACCTATTCCTATAAAGGCAAAGTATTTTATACCGGGAATAATTATTCTTGATTTGTTTTCAGCAGTAACAGGACAAGCAATTTTTAGCCCAAGTAATACTGCTTTCGTTGCCCATCTGGGAGGGGCTTTAACCGGTTATTTAATAATGCGAAATTGGAAAAATAATCAATTTGATAGAAATCGTTGGCAATAAAATGATAGGGGACTTATTACAAAAATTTAAGAGTGCAGATTTTTTTCAAAAAATAATCTTTTTAAATATTGTCTCATATTTATTTTATTTTATTTCATCAGTTATTGGTTATAATTCCCAAATCTTATCTTTTTTTTCGGTTGAAAAAAATTTTTTAAGTAACCCATGGTCAATTTTCACCTATGCTTTTCTTCATCAAAATATTTTTGATTTAATTTTTATGATGTTTTTATTAAAGTTTTCATCTGATGCAATAATTAATTTAATTGGAAAAAAAATACCGATTAATATTTTTGTAATTGGGGTGTTCTTTGGCGCCCTATTTTTTATATTTTTTTCCAAAAATAATAGTCAACTTGTAGGTTCATCTGCTGGTATTTCAGCTTTGTTATTTTTTCTTCTTTTTCTTTCACCAAATTATGAACTATATATCTTTAGATTTAATGTTAAATTTAAATATTTAATGTATTTTCTTTTTCTACTTGATTTTTTTAGAATTTTGTCAGGATACTCTGGTGTTTACGCACACATTGGGGGATATGTTGTTGGCGGTTTATATTATTATTATATGTATGGAAAAACAACAAAGTCAACCAATAAACCAAAATCTAGATATAGAAAGCAATTATTATCTGAACAAAAAAAAATTGATGATATTTTGGATAAAATTGGGCAAAGTGGTTATGAAAGTTTAAGTGATGAAGAAAAGAATTTTTTATCTAAACAAGGAGAAAACAAATGAAGAATCTTAGCCTCTTAGAAAAATTATTTTTCATTTTAAATTCCATTTTCTCAACCTTATTAATATTTTCTATTTTTTTTGCATATGTCAAACCTAGCTTCATTCAAAATTTTTCGCTTTTCACCTTATTAACTCCAATTTTTTCATTTATAAATTTATTTTTTCTTTTTTTCTGGATTATTAGTTTAAAAAAACAATTTTTGTTATCATTTGTTTGTCTTTTAATATCATTCAAATCAATCGCTAAATCTTTTACAATTTCAAATAGTTCACCTGAATTTTCTGAAAATAAATTAAGTATTCTAAGCTATAATGTCAGAATGTTTAATGTTTACAACTGGATTAGTGATGAAGATATTTCTAATAAAATTTCTATTTTTCTCTCGGGGCAAAACCCCGACATTATATGCTTACAAGAGTTTTATGATAAAAATTTTGAATTAAAAAATTATCCTTATAAATTCAAGTTTACTAGGGGTGATAAAACCAAATATGGTCAGGTAATTTATTCTAAACACCCAATTATCAATAAAGGTGAAATAAATTTTAAAAGTAAATCAAATAGTGCTATTTACGCTGATTTAAAATTAAAAAAAGATACCATAAGAATCTACAACATCCACCTTGAATCTTTTTCTTTTGACAAAAGTGTAGATATAACCCAACATAATGAAAAAATTATTTCTGATATATCAAACACTTTTATTACTCAGCAGAATCAAGCCGAGAAAATAATTTCAAATATTAAACAATGTAACCACAGATATATAATAACAGGTGATTTTAATAATACAGCTCATTCATATGTGTATAATAAATTGATTACAGGATTGAAAGATTCTTTCTCCGAAAAAGGGGATGGGTTTGGTACAACTTTTAGTTACAAAAAAATTCCTTTTAGAATAGATTATATTCTCATACCGAAAGATTACAAAGTAAATAATTTTAAAACTTATGATGTTAATTTTTCAGATCACAAGCCAATTTATTCGGAATTTATTTATTGACTATTTATCATATTGCATGATTTCAAGCCATAATTAAAAATCAAATCAATCATGCTTAGGTTTGAAAGAAAACCAAATTTCTCGGAAAAAACCTGAACATAAGGCTGTATTTTGATTGTATTTTTTTTTTCTGAAGCCAAATATCTTAAATCATCAATAAAATTATATTCATTTAAATATTTTTCTGTTTTTAAATAGTTTAATTTTAAATTTAATAGTTCATACATAAGTTCAATAGATTTTATATTTATATCAATCAAAAAGTTGTTTCTTTGACTAAAGAACTTAATAAACTTATCTTCAAAATATTCATAATATGGAGAGCTTCTGTATGAGTATTCAATTGACTTTAAATGAATTTTTTGCCAATTGGTATCATAACATACTCTAATATCTTTAAACTTCCTTTTTTTTTGGCTTGAAAAATTTACAGGTATTGATAAAATTTGTTTACCATTAGCTGAGTATATACTGGTTCTGTTTCTTTCAGTTTGTTTTTGATAATTATCATTTACTTCAAATAGTAATTCATCAGTTTTTACTAACTCAGAAAATATTTTAATTGAAGGAAAATAAGTGGGATGAATTATTTTTTCCATCAATTATTTAACTTAATATTATGTCTCTTTTTTTTTATAAATTTTGAAGCTAAATTCCAAATAATAACTATTATAACAAAATGTAAAAAATAGGATTTTGGCTTGCCATTACCTTGAACGGTTGTAAATAGCCTTTCCCATCTAATCTTATTAAATCCGCTAGCATTGTAGTCTATACTTAACCATTTGAAAACAGGTTTTCCAACTACATGATCAAAAGGAACAAAACCCCATGATCGAGAGTCTTGAGAATTATCACGATTATCTCCCATAAGCCAATAATAATTTTGTTTAAAAGTGTAATCTGTACTTTCAATATTATTAATAAGAATCTTTCCATTAATTATTTCAAGCGAATTGTTTTCATAAACTTCAATTAATCTTTTGTACAATGCAAGATTGTTTAGATTAATTTCTACTTTCACACCCTTTTTAGGAATGACTATGGGGCCAAAATAACTGTTATTCCATTTAAAATTTTTGTTATGAGGAAAAACAGAAAAATCTCTAACACCGTTAACTAAAGAATCATTTTCTTCTAGTACCCCATTTAAAAAATATGCCTTTTTAATTGATTTTACCGCCGGATGATTTTTAAGTTTAGATAGTGATAATTCAGAAATTCCAGGAAAATAATAATTTCTTCCACCTAAATAACTAAACTCATCAGTAATGTCATAATTTTTTATTAATTGATTTCTTCTAAAATTGTAACCAGCCCTATTAGTTTCTACAAAATATGAGAATTGAAGCTTGGCTCTACCATCAAGATTATTAGGTTTACCATTAATATTTATATATCCATCAATGATTTCTAAAGTATCTCCTGGAACTCCTACAGCCCGTTTAACATAATTTGTTTTTTTATCAATTGGCTTGTAATAAGATTTGTCAGACGGTTTTAACATATTAAATAGGGTGTCTACAGGCCAATTGAAACAAACTATATCATTTCTTCTTATTTTTTGAAATCCTGGAATTCTCAAATAAGGGAGTTCTGCTAAAAAAGGTAACTGTTCTTTATTGAGATATGATCTTAAATTTTTTGATTTTCCACTTGGATCTTTACCAGCAAGACCCTTGGTAAAAGGTATTGAATCATGAACCATGGGCGCTGCAATAGGTGTCATTGGAACTCTAGCACCATAATGGAATTTACTAACAAATAAAAAATCACCAACAAGTAGTGTCTTTTCTAATGACGAAGTAGGAATTGTATATGGTTGTATAAAGTAGGTGTGAACAAAAGTTGCAGCAATAACTGCAAAGATTATAGAGCTTGTCCATTCACCCAATGATGTTTTTGTCTTAATGCTTCTATTTTCAATATAATTTAATTTACCGAAGTAATTCAGATAATAGTTATAGCTACCAATTGTTATTAAGCACAAGCAAGTATCCAAAAAACTATTTTTACCAAAACTCCTTGAAATCTCAACCCAAATAACAGGAATTATAATAACATTAATGACAGGGATAAAAATTAAAAAAATCCACCACCATGGTCGATTAATGATTTTTAATAAAACTAAAACATTATATAATGGAATAATTGCATGCCATCCTTCTTTGCCCGCAACTTTATAAATCTTCCAAGTGCCTAGTGCATGTATTAAATTAAGTAGTATTAAAAAAACTATAGTATTCATAAATTTAAATTAATACTTAACCCAAAATTATTTTTATCCTCAGAATTATAATTGCCAAAAATTGCTTTTATTGTTAATTTATCATCTATGTTGTAGGATTTTAGGTGAGCATCTACATTAGCATCAATTATATTCAGAATATAAACAATTACACTTACTAAAATTGATAACTCTTTATTTCTTTTTAGTGTATTTTGTGCTCTAATCAATCCATCATTAGAAACATTGGGAAACAAACCGCTACCATAGAATTCATCATCGGTAAATCCCGCTAATCTTCTTTTGTATGCATTTCTATACCTTTTGTATTCAGAATTATTTTTTTTGTAAAAATAAATTCCTGAACCAATACCTGCATATACAATTGGAATTTTCCAGTATTTTTTGTTGTATGCTTGACCTAACCCTGGTAAAACTGCAGAGTAATAAGATGAAATAGTTGGTTTTAAAGCATCCAAAATATCTTTTTTGAGCTCATTTTCCTGGCAGAAATAAAATATCGGAAAAAGTGAAAATAACAAGGCAACTTTTTTTCTTAACCGATTCATTAAGCAAATATATTTAAAAAGACATTAAATCTTTAAAAATTATAATTGTCTTAACAATGATATTTTTTATAGATTAACATTTATCCCTTTATTTTTTTGCAAATTCTATAGAAATCATCTTTTGAATCAAATTTTACCGTAATTTTTCCTGAGTAATTTTTGTTAAAATTGACATTAACTTTAGATTTCAAATTTTTTTCAATTGTTGAAATTAAATTCAAAATCCTTTTCTCTAGTATTATATCTTTTTTATTTGGTTTTTTATTTTTTAATGACTGAATTAGTGTCTCTGTATTTCTAACTGACAAATTATTTTTTATTACTTTTTCATAGATCTTGAGTTGCAAACTCTCATCATCAATATTTATCATACACCTACCATGCCCCATTGTAATAAAACCGTCTTTTATCCCACTTTGAATTATAGGATTTAATTTTAATAATCTTAAATAATTGGAAATTGTAGATCTTTTTTTTCCAATTTTCTTGCTAAGCTCATCTTGGGTAAGATTAATTTCATCAATCAGTCTTTTATAGGAAAGTGCTATTTCAATTGCATCCAGATCATCTCTTTGTATATTTTCAATCAATGCCATTTCTAAAGACTGTTGGTCATTAACATTTCTAATAAAGCATGGTATTTTTTTAATTTTTAATTTCTTGAACGCTCTCAGGCGACGCTCACCTGAAATTAATTGGTATTTTCCCTTAGAGACTATTTTCACCGTTACGGGTTGAATAAGTCCAATATTTCTTATTGAAGAAATCAGTTCATTTAATTTTTCCTTTTTAAAAGAGGATCTAGGTTGAAAAGGATTTAAATCAATTTTTGAAACACTAATTTCAAGTTTTGTTGGAATATTTGTATTAGACAATAGCTTGGAATCATGACTAGAATCATTTAATATATTGGATAAACTTCTTCCTAACACATTTTTTTTAGTGGTTTTTGCCATAATTAAAATTTCAATAGTAGCTCCTTAGCCAAATTTAAATAATTATTAGCCCCCCTGCTACTAACATCATAATCAATAATACTTTTCCCAAAACTGGTTGCTTCACCTAACTTTACATTTCTATAAATAACTGTTTTAAAAACCATTTCATTAAAATGTATTTTAACCTCTTTTCTTACTTGATTGGATAAATTCAATCTTGTGTCATACATTGTTAATAGTAATCCTTCAATACTTAGATTTTTATTATGAATTTTTTGAATATTTTTAATGGTATTAAGAAGTTTTCCTAGCCCTTCTAGAGCTAAATATTCACATTGTATCGGAATAATAACAGAATCAGATGCTGATAAAGCATTAATGGTTAATAATCCCAGTGATGGTGGGCAATCAATAATGATAAAGTCGTAATCAACTTTAATTTTTTCAATAGCTTTTCTAAGTAAGTATTCTCTTTCCATTACATTCACATACTCTATTTCTATTCCGACTAAATCAATATGTGATGGAATAATATCCAAAAAAGACAATTTTGATTTATGTATACACTCCTCCAATTCAATTGAATCACTTAATAAATCATAGATGGTTTTTGTTTCAGCTGAAACTTCTAATCCAATTGACGAGCTAGAATTGGCCTGCGGATCAAAGTCAATAAGTAACACTTTTTTTTCGTATGCCGCAAGTGATGCTGATAAATTTACAGATGTAGTTGTTTTACCAACTCCACCTTTTTGATTCGAAATTGCAATAACTTTTCCCACTGTTAAAATAAAGATATAAATTACAACTAATTATGTGTAATAAAAGAATTAATAAATAAAAATTAAATAAAAATGTTAACAGCTAAAGTTTTAAATTTTTGATAAGTATTTTTAAAATGGTTATTGCGGTTTCGTTTATATTTGAACCTGGACCAAATATCGCTGAAACGCCCCCATCCAATAAGTTTTTGTAATCTTTTTTTGGGATTACTCCTCCCAATACAACAATTATATCATTTCTCTCATTATTTTTTAACTCTAAAATAATTTCTTTGACAAGTATATTATGAGCACCAGCCAAAGAAGAAATTCCAATTATATGAACATCATTTTCAATAGCTTGTTTTACAACCTCAGCGGGTGTTTGAAATAAAGGTCCTATGTCTACATCAAATCCTATATCAGCAAAACTAGAAGAAATTATTTTTGCTCCACGATCATGACCATCTTGACCAACTTTAGCAATAAGTATTCTAGGTCTTCTCCCATCGTATTCCGAGAATTCATTGGATAAATCAATTGCAGCTTTAAATGTCTTATTTTTATTCATTTTAGATTTAAATACACCACTAAAACTTTTAATTTCAGAGTTATATCTTCCATATTCCTTTTCAATCGAAAAGCTAATTTCTTCTAGGGTTGCTCTATTTTTAGCAGCCTTAATACATAAATCTAGCAAATTTTTATTTTTATTTTTTGCTGCTTCTTGTATATTTTTTAAATCTTTTTCAACTTTTTTGTTATCTCTTTTTTCTTTGATTAATTTCAACTTTTGAATTTGTTTTTTTCTTACCTCATCATTATTAATTTCTAGTAAATTTATGTTTTCCTCAAACTTCTCTTTATATTTATTAAGTCCAACAATAATAAGCTCCTTATTATCAATTTTAGCCTGTTTTTTCAAAGCTGCCTGTTCAATTCTTAGTTTTGGAATACCCTTTTCTATAGCCTTCGCCATTCCACCAGCATTTTGAATTTCTAAAAGATGCTCAGATGACTTAATGATTAAATTCTCAGTTAATTTTTCAATTTGATAACTTCCTCCAAAGGGGTCAACCGTATCACATAAATTCATCTCTTCTCTTAAAATCAACTGAGTATCTCTCGCTATTTTTGAAGAAAATTGGGTCGGTAAGCCAATTGCTTCGTCCAATGAATTTGTATGTAGGCTTTGTGTGCCACCAAAAATTGCTGACATTGCTTCACATGTTGTTCTTGTAATATTATTAAATGGCTCTTGTTCGGTAAGGCTCCATCCACTAGTTTGACAGTGTGTTCTAAGTTTTAGAGCCTTCACATTTTTTGGTTTATATTTTTTTAATTTTTTAGCCCACAAATACCTTGCAGCCCTGAGTTTTGCAATTTCCATAAAATGATTCATCCCTATACCCCAAAAAAATGAAAACCTATTGACAAAATTATCAATCTTAAGCCCCGATTTTAATCCAATTTCAACATATTCCAACGCATTTGCAATTGTGTATGCTAATTCTAAATCAGCACTTGCTCCAGCCTCTTGCATATGATATCCAGAAATACTAATGCTATTGAATTTGGGCATATGAAGGCTAGTATAATTAAAAATATCAGCTATTATATGAAGTGAATCCTTTGGTGGATATATGTAAGTATTTCTCACCATGTATTCTTTTAGAATATCATTTTGAATTGTACCTGAAAGGTCATTAGTTGAAACCCCACTTTCATTAGCGGCAACTATGTAAAATGCCATAATCGGTAGTACTGCTCCATTCATTGTCATTGATACGCTCATTTTATCTAATGGGATTCCCTCAAATAAAACCTTCATATCCTCTACAGTGTCAATTGCAACCCCTGCTTTACCAACATCACCGATTACCCTTGGATTGTCTGAGTCATAACCTCTATGAGTTGGTAAATCAAATGCAATTGATAAACCCATTTGACCTGATTTTAGATTTTTTTTATAAAATTCATTACTTTTTTCAGCCGTAGAAAATCCCGCATATTGTCTTATTGTCCACGGTTTATTTACATACATTGTTGAATACGGCCCTCTTATAAATGGAAATTTCCCAGCAATTGTATTGCTTAATTTACTTTCAGAAATATCACTTTTTAAGTAATTTTTTTTTAAAACTATATTTTCATCTGTAATAATTTCAGATCTGTTTAACTTTTTTTTTGAAAGTCGAAACTTGTCAATATTTAAATGTTGTATATTTTTTTTCACCTAATCAAAATTTAAATCCTCAATTGTTTTTAAATTTAGTTTGCTTTTAATTTTAGTAGTATTTTCTGAATTCGATATTTTATTTTCCTCTTCATTGTACTTATTAATACCTACTAATATTCTTTTTTTTCTTATGTACATTTCATTTTCCTTTAATTCATTTTCTTTAATTTGTTTGTTTATCCACCCGTTTTTCAGGCAACTTTTAAATCCCCCCATACTATCAATTTTTTTTAATAGTTTGAGTGAATCTTCCGCAACTTTGTCAACCAAATATTTGATGTAATAACTCCCTTCAATTGAATTTGCTGTTTTATCAATAAATGTTTCGTTTTTAAGTATTAACAATTGATGATTTTTTATTTTTTGGGAAAATAAATTTCTTTCCATAAATAGTCTATCATAGGCAACTGATTTTATAAAATTGCAACCTCCTAAAATTCCAGACATACACTCTGCGGTACTTCTAATAATATTATTATTAAAATTTTTTATAGTTTTATTCTTAAGAAAAGGTTTTGTTGTAATAATACAGTCTGGGTACATATCCCCATATTCTTTGGTTAACAATGCCCACAAGAGTCTGACAGCTTGAATCTTTGCAATTTCAAAAAAATAATTACCTCCCTGAACAAACTCAAAATTAATCTTTCGAATTATAGACTTATCATTAGCATTTAAAAGTTCTATAGCGGCTGAAAGTACAAAAGCGATTTCCTGAATAATGCTACATCCATTATTCTTAATTTTCTCAGAACTTAAATTGATATCAAAATCGGTTTTATTTAGATTAGTTATCGCAATTGAACCCAATGAAAGCAAATCAGGTTTAAAGGTTTTTTTTAATGAGCGAATTAATTTAAACGACAAATCCTCACGATTTTCTGATTCGTAATTGAGGTTGATTTCAATATTTTTAAAACTATTTAATAATTGTTTGATTTTTTTTTCATTAAAATTTACAAGATTTATGTGACTGAATTTACATTTTCTCAAAAGATTAATTTCGTCTAAAAATATTTTTTTGTTGATGAATTTAATTTCACCTAAAATATTCCACTCATCAGGGAAAATAAAATCATTATTGTAGCAATTGTTTTCTGTATAATAAGGCAATATATTAATACCCTCAATTGAATTCGTGAAAAGACTTGAAGTTTTTTTTTCTCCCAAATCATTTTCTATTAGCTTTTTCCAGTATTTTGAATTTAGATCTTTATTCTTCATTTTTTCTTAGAGTATCATATTCAACAAGAAAAATATCTTCATTTTCTTTTTTCATAAAAAGTTTTTCTCTCGCATATTTTTCTAGACCTGAGTCTGTTTGCAATAATTTGAGTTCTGACTTATCTTTATTGATTTCGTTTATAAAATATTTTTTTTGCTTATTGAGCTTATCAATATCATTACTCAATTCGTTATGAATAATCAGTGAATTTGTATCAAAAAAAATCATCCATATCACAAATATTAACACAATAAAAACCATTGGATTTTTAAAAAACCTTGTGAATTTTTTATTCATTAACTTCTTCATTTAAAATTTTAATCAATTTTTTGAAATCTACCTTTTTTTGTGAATCTATAATGATATCACAATATTTTTTTATTGGTTCTACATGTTTTTCATGCATTTCATTCAATCTTTCCTCAAACAGTCTTATTACATCTTCTTCATTTCTTCCTCTATCTTCAGTATCTCTTTTTATTCTTCTTTTGGTTCTTATTCTTTCAGAACATTCTAAGAAAATTTTTATATCTATAATGTTTCTAAGTCGATGGTCATTTAAAATCAATATTCCTTCGATTACTAAAATTTTCTTTGGCTTTATTAATGTAGTTTTTTTTAATCTTTTATGCGAATTGAAGCAGTAGTTGGGCGCAAAAATATTAGATCCATCTTTAAGTTTTTTGATTT
>MDTD01015776.1_pt1 | contig 17078 bp, 13 predicted proteins | sample 811221 | NCBI WGS metagenome assembly MDTD01 (sample SAMN05326646, study PRJNA326480) | marine metagenome | isolation source: seawater | place: Pacific Ocean: South West | collected 2011 | reverse complement strand
GTAAGTTTTGTATAATTAATGTATATTTATAATAAATTAATATTTACTTATTAATCAATGAAATTAAGAAAAGAATTTGACAGTATAGGTTCAATAAATGTCCCAAATGATAAATACTGGGGGGCCTCAACTCAAAGATCTAAAAAATATTTTGATATAGGTGAGTTTTTAGTTAGGCCTGTTCTAATAAAATCTATTGCTATAATTAAAAAAGCTGCTGCAACAGTTCACGCTAAAGAAAAACAAATTTTACCCAAAATATCTAATGCGATTATTAAAGCATCTAATGAAGTTATATCAGGTAAGTTAGATAATCACTTTCCATTAAAAGTTTGGCAAACAGGGTCAGGTACTCAAACTAATATGAATGTAAACGAAGTAATAGCGAATAGAGCCATAGAAATTTTGGGTGGAAAAAAAGGTTCAAAAAAACCAGTTCACCCGAATGATCATGTTAATAAATCACAATCTACTAATGATGTGTTTCCGACTGCGATGCATATAGCAATAGCTATTGAAACCAAAAAAAAACTATTACCATCTTTAGAACTTCTAAATAAAGAATTAAAAAAAAAAGTTTTTAAATTTAAAAATATCATAAAGGTTGGAAGAACTCATTTACAGGATGCAACCCCAATTTCTTTAGGGCAGGAATTTTCTGGCTATCAATCACAATTAGAGGATTGTATTTTTAGGGTAAAAAATGCTCTTAATGAAATTTATTTTTTAGCCCAAGGCGGAACTGCTGTAGGAACAGGTATTAATAGTAAGAAAAACTTTGATAAAAAGGTGATAAAAGAAATTAAAAAAATTACAAAACTACCTTTCAAAAACACAAAAAATAAATTTGCTGCTTTGGCTGCTCACGATCAAATAGTTAATTTTTCTGGAACTTTAAATACTACTGCGGTCTGTTTAATGAAAATCGCTAACGATATAAGATTTCTTGGATCAGGGCCTAGAGCTGGTTATGGAGAATTAATATTACCTGCTAATGAGCCAGGATCATCCATTATGCCTGGAAAGGTAAACCCTACTCAGTCGGAGGCAGTAACAATGGTTTGTGTAAAAGTGATTGGAAATCATAATGGAATAACTATGGCTGGATCACATGGACACTTTGAATTAAATGTTTTTAAACCTTTAATTGCGCATAACATCTTACAATCAATAGATTTATTGGCTGATAGTACAAGAAATTTTTCTCTTTATTGTATTAAAGGTTTAAGAGCAGATAAAACAAAAATAAAAAAATTTTTAGATGACTCTTTAATGTTGGTCACTGCTTTGGCTCCACATATAGGTTATGATAATTCAGCAAAGATTGCAAAAAATGCACTCAAAAATAATACTACATTAAAAAAAGAAGCACTAAAATCAGGATTAATTAGTGAAAAAGAATATAATAAAATTGTTAATCCAAAAAAGTTAATTTATCCAGCATAATTTATAAAAAAGTTATTTACGAAATTTTTAAAAGTTATTTTATTTAAAAAAATTTTTCCAGTATCATTATAATCTTCAATAAACTTATCTAAATTTTTATTGGAGATCTTATCTATTTTTACATTATCGAAAGTGAATTTATTGTTATTTAAATTATAAACAAAATCCATTTCTATTTGTTTTAATTCTTTTCTATAATTCTTATTAATTTGAAAAGATTTATAAAAATTATCTATATTTTTTGCATCAATAATTAATTTTCCTAAAAAAGATATTTCATTTCTATCGTAAACAATTAACCCATCTTTAAGAAAAATTGATAAATCATCTTTCCACATGACTTTGGAGTCTGAAAAGATTATATTTCCCTGCTCTAAACCAATTTTTAAATACAAATTATTTAATTCTTTAAAATTTGTGATATCTTTAATGTTTATATTTAAATTAGTATTTAAATTTTGATTATTGAAAATTTCTGACTTTATTAAATCTATTAATATTGAATCTCTCTTAAATAAATCTTTGAAACTAATCCCCTCATAATTTACATTTGCTTCTAAATAAAAAGGTTTAAAATCTATTAAACCGAGTAATCTTTTTTTATCTTTAGTGTTAAAATTTAGAGAATTTTTTTTTATCTCATAATTTAAAGACATATTCTTATTTATAAACAAAATATCTACTAAACCCTTTTTAATTACATCTTCGTAACTTGTGTTACTTTCAATGTTTAATCTAATTTTTTTTGAATTAAATTTTGATGAAACTTTTTTATTAAATTTATCGTTTTTAACTATAATTTTATAAGGAACATTAAAAATCTCGTTTTTAGATATTAAAACATTTTCTAAATTATAGGAATCGTAATAAAATTTACTATAATTTATTTTATTTAAAAATAATAATTCATCATCAATACTTTTAAAAAAAATGTTGCTTTTTTTTAATATAATCTTGTTATCATTGGGTTCTGTTTTTAAAAGTTTTTCAAAAAAAAGAAGGTCTTCTTTATTAACATTGAAATCAGTTTTTGTAAAAACTAAATCTTTTATATCAAATTTATTCTTAGAAAAAAAATTGTCTATTCCAATGTATACTTTGAAATTTTTGACTAATCCAATTTCTTTTTTCTTTCTTAATATTGATAAATTTTTTGTGACAAAATGAGGTCTGGGCAGTAAACCATATCTAATTTTCTCATTCATCTGAATGTCAATTTTGTATTTTTTGGAAATTTGATTCTTTATTTTTGTTTCAATAATATTTTTATTGTAAGTTGTTGGTACTAAAAAATAGCTAAGGGTCAATATAACTACTGTCGATATCCCAAAAAAAACTCTATTATTCCTTATAAATTCTAATTTTTTAAAATTTTTTTTAAAAAATTTGAATTTGTTAAAATAGCTTTCTATTGAATTATTTATGGATAAGAATAATTGCTTTAATTTTTTAATTAATAAATTGTGTTTATTCATAGTAACTGATTAGACTTATAGTAATATATTTTAAATGGTAAACTCTGATTATTTGAAAAACTTAAATAAAGCTCAAATAGATGCTGTAAAACATCTAGATGGGCCATTACTAATAGTTGCTGGTGCTGGATCAGGTAAAACAAAGGTCCTTACTACTAGAATCACTAATATAATTAGAGAAAAAAAAGCTTTCCCCAATCAGATACTGGCTGTAACTTTTACAAACAAGGCAGCGAAAGAAATGCAAACTCGTGTTGCTAAAATGCTCGGATCGACTGCCGGACTTCCTTGGTTAGGAACTTTTCATTCTATTTGTGTAAAATTATTAAGAAAACATGCTCCTGCCGCAAATCTTAACTCTAATTTCACCATTATCGATACTGATGATCAAATAAGACTGATTAAAAATATTTGTAAAGCAGAAAACGTAGACGTAAAAAAGCTAGCTCCCAAATACATTTTAGCAATTATAGATAAATGGAAAAATAAAGGGTTTTACCCAAACGAAGTAAAAATAAATCAAAAAGATATCTATGAAAAAACCATTTTACCAATATATAAAATATATCAACAAAAATTGACTGATCTCAATTCATGCGATTTTGGGGATTTAATACTTCATGCAGTAAAAATTTTAGAAAAAAATCCTGACATAAAAAATATATATAATAATAATTTTAAATATATACTTGTAGATGAATATCAAGATACAAACTTTATACAAAGTAAATGGCTTAATTTATTAGCTGAAAAAAATCAAAATATCTGTTGCGTTGGTGACGATGATCAATCAATTTACAGCTGGCGAGGAGCAGAAATTAAAAATTTTTTAGAGTTTGATAAAGTATATGAAAATACAAAAGTTTTAAGATTAGAACAAAATTATAGATCTACACAAAATATATTGTCAGTTGCATCTGAATTAATCTCAAATAATCAAAACAGAGTCGGAAAAACTTTGATATCAAATATGGAAAATGGAGAATTAGTAAAACTAAATTGTTTTAAAAATGGAAAGGATGAAGCAATAGGTATTTCAGATGAAATAGAAAAAATTCAAAAAGAATGTTCTTTTAATAATATAGCTATCCTTGTAAGAGCCATTTTCCAAACTAGAGAATTTGAAGAAAGATTTTTAAAAATAGGTATTCCTTACAGAATATTGGGTGGAACAAAATTTTATGAAAGAGCTGAAATTAAAGATTGTGTTGCATACCTTAGATTGATCTATCAAGAAAAGGATGATTTAGCTTTTGAAAGAATAGTAAATAATCCAAAAAGATCAATTGGAGAGAGTACAGTTAAGTCTATTTATGAATTTTCTAAAAAAAATTCTCTATGTTTAGAAACTTCCTCAAAAAAAATGATAGAGAAAAATTTGATCAAACCGAAGGCTAAGGTGGGTTTAAATTTGTTTTTAGATTTAATTACAAAATGGAGAAATGACTTTAAAATTAAAAAAAAAAATCATATTAAATTACTTCAAACTATTCTAGATGAGTCTGGATATTCTTCTATGCTGAAAAATAAAAAAGATTTAGAAAATGAGAATAGACTTGAAAACATTAAAGAACTTTTGAGTGCCATGAAAGAATTTGATAATTTAGAAAGTTTCCTAGAGCATGTGTCTTTAGCTACATCAATAGATCAAGACTGGGATGGTGAAAAAGTTAATATGATGACGATGCATGCTGCTAAAGGATTAGAATTTGAGGCTATTTTTTTACCTGGCTGGGAAGAAGGTCTATTCCCACATCAAAAATCTTTAGAAGAAAAAGGTCAGAACGGTCTAGAGGAGGAAAGAAGACTTGCTTACGTAGGAATAACTAGAGCCAAAAAAAAAGCTATAATTTCTTTCTCAATGAATAGATTTTATCAAGGCGACTGGATAGATAGCATGGCATCAAGATTTATTGAAGAACTTCCAGAAAAATATTTAGAAAAAAATTCATTTTTTGATGAAAATAAAAATGAAATTGATGATTTTGATTTTAATCAAGATTTTGAAGTTGAAGATAACATAAGAAGTCCAGGGTGGATTAGATATCAAAAAAAATTAAAATGATTAATAAAAGACTCAATATTTTAAAAAAAAAATTTCAACATTATGGTATTGATGGATATGTAATACCAAAAAATGATGAGTTTTTTTCTGAATTTTCTAGAATAGATAGATTAAAGAAAATCTCTAATTTTAGTGGCTCGGCGGGGTACGCTGTTATTCTAAAAAAAACAAATTATTTGTTTGTTGATGGGAGATATACAATCCAAGCTGGTATCGAGTCTGGAAAATACTATAAAATTATTGAATTAAGTAAAATTTCAAACTGTAAATTTTTCAAAAATATGACACTTGGTATCGATCCACAAATGTTTACTTCTAAACAAATTAAAAATTTTTTTTTAAAGAATAATAAAATTAAATATATAGAAAATAACCTTATTGATGAATTTTTTAGAAAAAGGACTCATTCACCTAAGCCTTTTTTTTCCTTAAGAGAAAATATTGTTGGAGAAAATTACAAAAAAAAAATCATTAGAGTTTGCAATATTTTAAAGAAAGAAAAATCTGATTACTTATTTGTTAGTGCTCCTGAGAATGTTGCTTGGTTATTAAATATAAGAGGTTTTGATAATCCTAATAGCCCTATCCCAAATTGTCGATTGTTAATTGACTCTAATAAAAAATTTTTTTTAATTTCAGAAAAGCATCTTGCTAGAAGATTGATTAATGAAAAAAAGATAAATCCCAAAAATATAATTAATTTAGAAATATTTAAAAAAGTTATTAATAATTTAAAAAAAAAAAATATTATAATCGATAATAAAACTTGTTCTATATTTTATGAAGAACTTTTAAAAAAGAAACTTAAGATACAAAATAAAGAAGATCCTATATATTTATTAAAATCTATAAAAAATAAAACTGAAATTAAAAATATGATTGAAAGTCATATTTTAGATGGTGTTGCACTTACCAAATTTTTATATTGGATTAAAATTTCAAATAGAAATAAAATTACAGAATTTGAAGCACAAAATAAATTAGAAAATTTTAGAAAGAAGAATAAAAGATATTTATCACCAAGTTTTAATACAATTGCTGGAACTGGAAAAAATGGTGCAATAGTCCACTATAGAGCAACAAAGAAAAATGCTAAAATTATTAAAAAAAAAGATATTTTTTTATGTGACTCTGGTGGTCAGTATAAATACGGAACAACTGATGTTACTAGAACAATATGTTTTGCAAAGCCTAAAAATTATATCAAGAATATTTTTACTAAGGTTTTAAAAGGGCACATTGCTGTCGCTAATTCAAATTTAAAAACTCATTCTAATGGAAAATTAATTGATATTTTAGCTAGAAAGGAACTTAAAAAAAGTGGTTTAGATTATGCGCACGGCACAGGACACGGTGTAGGTTTTTATTCTAATGTTCATGAGGGACCTCAAGCTATATCAAAATTTAATAATATTAAATTCCAAGAAGGAATGGTTGTTAGCAATGAGCCAGGTTATTATAAAAAAGGAAAATTTGGAATTAGGATAGAAAATCTTTTATATGTAGATAAATATAAAAAAAGTTTATTCTTTAAAAATTTAACATTAGCACCAATTGATAAAGATTTAATTAATTTCGAATTTCTAAATTTTGAGGAAAAAAATTATCTTTTTAAATATCATTTAAATGTTTATTCAAAACTTTCAAAATATTTAGATAATAAAGAAAAGAAATGGCTAGCTAGTTTTATCTAACATTTTAAGCCACTCATCTTGTTTTAGAATTTTAATCTTTAAGTTTTTTGCAATTTCAATTTTTTTTTTTGTAGGTTTATCTCCAATAATCAAATAATCTAATTTTTTTGATACACTGCTAACTATAGATCCAGAGTTTTCCTCTATCAAAGATTTCGCTTCCGCTCTACTTATTCCTTCAAGTTTACCTGTAAACATGAATGTTTTATTGTTAAAAAAACCATCTTTTTTTAATTCCTTAGCATCTTTTATATCTAATATTTCTTTAAGTTCATTTAAAATTATCAAATTTGTTTTATTAGAAAAAAAATTTTTAAATGAATTAATTTGTGTTTCTCCAATACCATCTATATTTAACAAATCATCAAAGTTATTTGACTTAGACAAAAATAAAAAATTCTTCAAAGTTCTTAAATTTCTTGCAATTAATTTTGCGTTCTCCAGACCGATATGTCTTATACCCAATGAATAAATAAATCTTTCAAAAGAAATTTGCTTACGTAAATTTATCGAGTATTCTAAATTTGCAGCTGATAATTTTCCCCACCCATCCATTTTTTCAATTTTACTGAAATCTAATTTAAATATGTCTTGAGGAAAGTTTATTAATTTTAAATTCCAAAAATTTTCTACTATTTTTTTTCCAAAACCATCTATATTGAATGCATCTTTTGAAACAAAATGTTTAATCTTTTCTATAGCTACTTTTTCACAACTATAACCTTCACTTGAACATCTTCGGACTGCATCCTCTTTTTTAGTAATTGAGTTATAATCTTTAATTGTTTTTGATCCACACGATGGACAAAAAGTAGGAAATTCAAATTTTTTTGATTCTTTATTTCTCTTTTTTAAATCTACCGAAATTACATGAGGTATCACATCGCCTGCACGCTCAATTGTTACCACATCATTTATTCTTATATCTTTTCTAATTATTTCTTCCTCATTATGAAGAGTGGCGTTCGATACCATCACACCTCCAATATTAATTGGTTTTATCTTAGCGACTGGAGTTAATGCTCCTGTTCTTCCAATTTGAATCTCAATATTTAAAATTTTAGAAATACCTTTATTAGCGGAAAATTTATGTGCTACTGCCCATCTCGGAGCATTAGCAACATAACCTAGTCTTTTTTGAAGTTTAAAATCATTAACTTTATAAACAATTCCGTCTATATCAAAATCTAGTGAATTTCTATTTTTTTCAATTTCTTGGTAGTTTTTCATTAAATTATTTGTTCCACTTATTATTTTATTCAATGGATTAATTTTAAATCCCCATTCTTTTAAATTTTTTAAAAATTCACTTTGATTATCAATTTTCATTCCACTATTAAATCCATAAGTATATGCAATAAATTTAAGTGGAATTTTTTTTGTTTCATTAGAATCTTTTTGTCTTAATGAGCCTGATGCAGCATTTCTTGGATTAGCAAATTTATTAGCAAATTTTTTAAAATCGCTATTTTGTATGTAAACCTCTCCACGAATATCAATTTGTTTAGGAAAATTATCATTTTTTTTTACCATTTTTGGAATATCACTAAGCGTTTTAAGATTTTCTGTAATATCTTCTCCTTCTTTTCCATCACCTCTAGATAAACCTTTTAAAAACTTCCCATTCTCGTAAATAAGAGATGCAGATATTCCATCTATTTTCGGTTCGGCACTATAAATAATTTTAAAATTCTTTGTTTCATTTAGATAATTGATTAATCTTTTTTCAAAGTTCTTTAGATCCTCTTCACTAAATGCATTTGCAAGGGATAACATTGGAACCTTATGAGAAACCTTTTTAAAACTTTTTGATGGTTTGTAACCAACCACTTTACTTGGTGAATTTTTATTCTTTAAAAAATCAAATTGCTTTTCAAGCTCAATAATAGCTTTTTTGAGATCATCAAATTTTGAGTCAGATATAATGGGTTTATTATTATCAAAATACGCTTTGTTAAATCTTTTATATTCTTTAATCTTTTTATTATACTCTGCTAAAATTTTCTTTTTGTTCATTTAATCGAAAATACGTTTAAATTTTCCTACAAATCTTTTGAAAATTGATTTTTTATCTTTTGTTTTAGTTTCTTCAAATTTTTTAATTGAAAAATCATATTCTTTATTAAAAACTTTGTAAGATGCTTTATACCAATCACTTGATTGGTAATTATATCCCAATAAAGCAGCATATTTTTCTGCCTCTATTTCCAAACCAATAATATAATGTGTTTCAACCAGTCTGTGTAAAGCTTCTTCAACATAAACAGTTGTTCCATAATTTTCCAATACATTTTTAAATCTATTTATTGCTGCGATCCATTTTTTATTTTTAAGATAATGTCTACCGATATACATTTCTTTACCTGCTAATCTGTCATTAATGAGTTCAATCTTAAATCTAGCATCAGTAGCAAAGTCTGTTAAAGGATAATTATCAATTACTATTTCAAATTCTTTTTTTGATTTAAGTAGTGGAGCTAAATCTCTTTTTTCGTCTATTATATTTTCATAATAACACATGGCCAATAAAAAGTGAGCATAAACTTTATCTTTGTGCTTTGGATAAACTTTAATATATCTTTCTAATTCATAAATCGCATCTGGATAGTAATCATCAGAATAATAGACATAAGCAGTCATAAGAGCAGCAACCGGTGCCCATTCTGATTGAGGAAATATAAGTTCTGCTTCATTAAATTTTTTAGCAGCGTACAAAGTATCTCTATTATTTAAAAATTCATTATACGCTTCCTCATATAAAGCTATCATCTGAGATTCTAGATCATCTTTCTGAAGAATAGTTATTTTTTCTTTCTTTGAACAAGAAATTAAAAAAATAATTATTAAAAATAAGACAAAAAAATTTTTTATATATTTCATAGATATTTATTAACAGATTATTTTAACTCCTGTTAAATAAATTATTAAGCTATATATTTTAAATTTTGCTTGTTAATTAAGGTTTGTGGAAGAGTTTTTTCGTTAATTTCTATAACTGAGTAATTATTTTTATCTTGAAATACCTTTCTTAGTAAATCATTTGTTAGTTTGTGCCCCCCTTGTGAACATTCAAGTTTTCCAATTATCTTATAACCAGATAAATAAAGATCACCCATACAATCCAAAATTTTATGGTTAACAAATTCTAAATTATTTCTTAGTTTTTCTTCATTTATAATTTTATCATCTTTAACAACAATTGCATTTTCTAATGATCCACCTTTTGCAAATCCTAAAGATCTTAAATTTTCTATGTCTTCATATAAACAAAACGTTCTAGACTCATAAATTTTTTCTAAATCATCTTCATAAACTTTAATACTATTTTTTTGAGTTTTAATTAAAGAATTTTTATATTTAATTTCAAACTCTATTTCCAAATTTATTTTACTAGGCTCAATAGAAATTGTTTTTACACCGTCTTTGAGTTTGACTTTTTTGTTAATCTTAATTACTTTAATTGGCTGATCACTTACGGTAACTCCCGCCTTTTTTATTTCTTTTACAAAAATTTTTCCTGACCCATCAAGTATTGGAACTTCCTCATTGTCAATTTCAATAATCGCGTTATCTATTCCTTCTCCAAACAAAGCACCCATTAAATGTTCTATAGTTGATACTTTTGCTCCATAAGAATTTGAAATTGTTGTGCATAAAACTGCATTACTAACATTGTAAACATCAGGTATAATTTCGTTATGTTGATTTAAATCCACTCTTTTAAAAATTATTCCTGTATTTGGTTTTGCTGATTTTATTACTAGTGAAGCTTTTTTGCCTGTATGTAAACCAATCCCCTCGATTTTTATGTTTTTTGTAATTGTTTTTTGTTTAAAAATTGACATCGAAAAACCTTGTAGATGGATTCAAATAGATTAGAAAAACAAGAAATATTACAAATTAAGACTTAATTGAAAAAATTGAAAAAACGCTCAAAAAAGCCCCTATTTTTAACTTCTTTAGGAATTATTAATACCTCATTCGGGTTATAACCACTAATTATTTTCATCGACATTTTAAAATAATCTCCATGATTATTATCAAAAAAACTTCTCACATATTTTAATTGAAGAATATGATTTAAAGAGATTTGATAATCTCCCAAAGTTTTTTCAATTCGATCAATATATTTTTGAGATAGACAAATAAAGTTTATATCTAACGAAAAGAAATCACATTTTAAATTTTCTGGCAAATTTTGATAACTTTTATTATCTACTAAATATCTATCTATAATCATATGAATTATTTTTTTTTCACTTATTGTTTTTGAACATACGTCTTTTGCCTCATTAAGTAAATGTATCAACTGGCTTTTTATAATTTCATTTCTGTAATTATTTTTTTTTATTGAAAGTTGTACTGATAGAAATTCAGAACTATCTATTATCAAATTTACATTCTTAATAAATTTTCTTAGGATTTTTTCAATTTTATAAATATTTTCTTCTAAAAAATATTTTACACTTTTGAGATCTAAATCTTTCTTTTTATCGTTATAAATTTCTTCTTTAAAATATAAATTATTTGAATTTTGTTTATCGTAAACCGAAATTGATATTTTATCTATACCTAAGAACAAATAAGTTTCAAAATCTTTATTAGTTTCCATTTATTATAATTTGGTTAGATTGTCTTAAATCTATCATATGTATTTTTTTGTGATCATCTTTATTTAAGACATTTAAAGATAAATTTAGTGATTTGATAATATCATTTTTTGGTAGTTTTATTAATAACCCAGAATTTGTCTCAATATCCCATCTTCCAGATTTAAAAAAAAACATATTTTCTATTTCTGAATAATCAAAATTTGATTCATCAATAGCTTTTTTTAATTTAAAAAAACTTTCATTCTTAAAAGCCCCAAATATTTGTGGTATGTCTTTTTTAAATTGTTTCGATTTAATTAATTTACCATTTGATCCTAGAAAATAATTCTCTCCTTCTATTTTGACTTGAGCTAAAAGTTCTGTTTTATGAATTTTAATATTTAATGTTGAAGGATAAATTTTAAATACAGAAAATTTTTCAACTAAGTTACTTGAGTTAACTATTTCTTTAATTTGTAATTTATTAATAAAAAACAAATCTCTTATTTTAAGCAAATCTAAATTTTTCACTAATTCAAGATTATTTTTTTCATCTAAACCAGTAACTACAATTTTTACATTTTTGTTTATACTTAAATTAATAAAGCTCTTATTATTCAAAGTTCCAACTAATAAAAATAAAAAAAAATATATTAAAATTTTTTTACTTCGATGTTGAGGCATCTTTTAAAATTAGTTCAATAAGTTTTATAAAATTTATACCATGATGGCTTGCAATCTCAGGTACTAAAGAAAGGCTTGTCATGCCTGGTTGAGTGTTAATTTCTAAAAGATAAAATTTCCCTTTAAAAAATTTAAAATCCGATCGTGTTACTCCTCTGCATCCAATTAATTTATGTGCTCTCAAAGCTATTTCCATAATTTTGTTATAATCCTTCCTTTTTAAATCTACAGGAATAAGATGCTCAGTTTTAGCATGTGTATCGTATTTAGCTTTATAATCATAAAATTTTCGTTTTGGTTTCAATTCAATAGCTCCAAGTTTTTTTGATCCAATTACTGCTGCTTGTATTTCTCTACCAGGAATAAATTCTTCAATAATTATTTTTTTATAATTTTTTAACTTTTTTAAATTTTTTGTAATATTTTTTTTATTACAAATAAAAACATTTACACTTGAACCTTCATTTAATGGTTTGATAACAACAGGAAATTTAAGTTTTTTTTCGATAAGTTTGTTTAATTGATAACTCACTCTATCAAACGAATACAAAATATATTTTGGAGTTAAGATTCTGTTTTTTATAAATATTTTTTTTGATAACTCCTTATCCATAGCAATTGCGGATGAAATCACCCCTGAATGAGTATAAGGAATTCCTGTGGTTTCTAAAATTGTTTGAATATATCCATCTTCACCAAATTGACCATGTAAAGCATTAAATATTATGTTTGGTTTAAATGATTTAATTATTTGTGATAATTTAAAATTAGGCTCAGTAATTTTTACTTTGTAATTATTTTTTATAAGTTCATTTGCAACTTGCTTGCCAGTATCAAGGCTAATAATTCTCTCTTTTGAAATCCCTCCAGATATTACTAATATTTTTTTTTTCAAATTATTTTAAAATTTTAATTTCTTTTTCTAAACTAATTCCTGTTTTTTCCAAAACATTTTTACTTACAAAATTAATTAAATTCATCATGTCATCAAACGTAGCATTTCCTTTATTTACAAAAAAGTTACAATGTTTTTCAGAAATATAAGCATCACCAAAACTTTTATCTAGCGGTACAGAGTCTTTTATAAGTTCCCAAACTTTTTTGTCAGTTTGTGATATGGGATTTTTAAATGTGCTTCCACTAGTCTTTATCTTGGTAGGTTGATTTTTTTCTTTCTCGATTTTAAATTCTTTTATTTTATTTTGAATTTTAATAGAATTGCTTTTTGTTCCTTTGAATGAAGCACTTAAAAATATAAGATCATCTGGTAAATCATTTTTCCTGTATTCAAAGTTAATTTCTTTAGATGGAATTGTAATAACATTACCTCTGCCATCTATTGCTTGAATAGATATCAAAACATCTTTAAATTCTTTACCAAAACAGCCAGCATTCATTTTAATTCCTCCACCTATCGTGCCTGGGATACATGATAAAAATTCAAATCCGCTTAAATTATTTTCCATAGCGAATTCAGATAATGATTTATCTAAAACTGCACTTCCTGCAATTATTATTTCTTCGCCATGAAGTGAAATATTTTTAAAATTGTTACTTAATTTAATAACAACTCCATCATATAAATCATCAGATACTAAAGTATTAGACCCAGCCCCAAGTATAAATGTTTTTTCCTTGTTATCTAATTTCTTTAAAAATTTTACTAAATCTTTTAAGTTATCAGCTTTAAAATAAACTTTAGATTTTCCTCCAATATTAAACCAATTTTTTTTTTTTAAACTATGTTCAAACTCTACTTTTTCACCAAACTCATTTAATAAATTTTTTAATTGACTTATTTCCATCTGTTTACATTAACTTTGGAAGCTCTCTCATCCAATTAGAAATTGAACCAGCACCCATACCAATAACAATTTTTTTTCCATACATATTCTGTTTAAGAAACTTTGCTAATTGGTAATTATCATTTACTAAAAATAGTTTTACACCTGAATTCTTAATTATCTCTTTTGCAAAGGCAATATACTTAAATCCTAATTTGATTTTCTCTCCAGCAGCATAAATTGGGCATAAGACAACAGTGTCTGCTTTTTTAAAAGCAAAAGAAAACTCCTTTCTTAAATCTTTTAATCTTGATATTCGATGTGGTTGAAAAATACAGACTTTATCGTATCCCTTGTAAACTTTATCAACCCCTTCTAATACAACTTTAATTTCTGTTGGATGATGAGCATAATCATCAAAAAAATCTATATTATTATAATTGAAAACTTTATTAAAACGTCTTTGAACTCCTCTGAAACCCAATAATCCTTTTTTAATATTAGAAACTGATATTCCAATAGTTAATGCAACTGCTGCAGCAGCAACGGAATTTCTAATATTGTGAATTCCAAGTAATGGAATTTTAATTTTTTTTACCATTATTTTTTTTTTATTTGGAACATTTACTTGTAAATCAAACTCAGAAAATTGTGTTTTTTGTGAGATATTCTTTATTAAGAAGTTCGATTTTGAATTTGTACCATAAGTGTAAAAATTTTGATTTTTTAATTTTTTTACAAGATCAAAATTTATTTTATCATCAATACATATGAATGATTTACCAAATGAAGGTACTTTCTCTATAAATTGAATAAAATAATTTTGCAAATCATCCATAGATTTGTAAAAATCCATATGTTCTCTATCAACATTTGTTATTATGGAGTATGTAGGTGGAATATGAACAAAACTACCATCAGACTCGTCTGCTTCTAAAATAGACCAATCGCTTTTTCCTAACTTCGCAGTATTTTTTATTGAATTGATAACACCTCCATTAATTATTGTAGGATCAAGCTTTGTTTTTTGAAATATGGAAGCTACGAGTGAGGTTGTAGTTGTTTTTCCGTGAGAACCTACAACAACAATATTTTTCATTAATGATACAATATGAGCCAACATTTTACCTCTAGTAATAATTGGTAAATTCTTTCTTTTAGCTTCGACTATTTCAGGATTATTTTTTTTAATAGCAGATGAAATGACAATGATAGTTGCATTTTTAAGATTTTGTTTTTTTTGTCCTATAAAAATTTTTATTTTTTCTTTTTTTAGTCTCTCAATATTTTTATTTAACAACAAGTCGCTTCCTTGAACTTTAAATCCTTTTCCTTTCATCACTAAGGAAAGTCCACTCATTCCTATTCCACCAATTCCAACAAAGTGAATAACTTCAGTTTTAGCTAATTCAATTTTCATTTATAGTTCCCAGTATTTTTTGATTAACATTAAACCAGGTATTTTGGTAATTTAATTTCTTCAAATTTTCTTTTTTTTTAAAAAAATCAGTTTTTTTAATTAATATTTCCTCTAAAAGTTCTTCAATTTTTTTTTCAAATTGGTTTTGCTCAATAAGCCAACAACAATCATTGTTTTTATAAAAATTTGCATTTTCTAATTGATGATTATCTTTTGATTTTGGTAATGGCACAGCTATAAAAGGTATGTTCAAAACTGATAATTCAGCTAAAGTTGATGCTCCTGATCTTGTTATACATAGGTCTGTTTTTTTTAAGAGACTTGAAAAATCTTTATCAAAATCAAATATTTTGTTTTCAATATCATTTGATTTGTAAAATTCATGTAAATAGGAAATATTCTTTTTATTGGTTTGCTGAAGGACGCTTATAGGATTTTTTTTACCAATATTAATTATTATATTTTTCAAATTACCATCAAAAAAATTAGCACCTTGGCTACCGCCTACAACTAATAAAGTAAATTTATTTTTTTCTTTATGCAATTCACTTAATTGATAAATTTCCTTTTTCACTAATGGATTAATTAAAATCATTTTATTTTTAAGATTATTTGGAAAATTTTTTAATTTATCATTATAACAAAAAATATTTTTGCTCGATTTTAAAAAAAATTTATTAGCTCGACCCAAAACTTGATTTGGTTCTACCAAATAGATAGTTAATCTTAAAAATTTTGCAGCTAAAATTATGGGGAGTGACATGTATCCACCGGTAGAAAAAATCTTTTTTACCCTTTTAGAACGAAGTAAAAAAAATGATTTGAAAGTTAAATATAAAATTTTTATTAAATTAATTGGTAACAAAAAAATGTTATTAAGTTTTGGAGTATCAATGATCTCAAGATCATACAAATTTTGATCCAGAAAGTTTAAACCTCTTTTGTCAGTTGAAATTATTACATCATATTCTTTTGCTAAATGTTCATACAGTACTGTTGCTGGTATTACGTGACCTCCTGATCCCCCAGTAGTAATTAACAAAAAATTTTTCATTTAATTAATTCTTCTTTTTGTTAAGTTCAAAATTATTCCAGATAATATTGAAACACTTATAATAGAAGACCCTCCATAACTTATAAATGGAAGAGTCATTCCTGTTGTTGGAAATAATCTTATATTGACTCCAATATGTATCATTGTTTGTATTAATATAAGACTTATACATCCAACTAAGATTAATTTTTTATTTTCATCAATTTCAAAATTAACTTTTTTAAATACTGAATAAATAAATATTAAAAACAATAATAAAATTAAAATTATGGCAACAACACCAAACTCCTCAGAAATGACTGAAATTATATAATCAGTGTGAGCCTCAGGAACTCTATTTTTAAGGGTTCCCTCTCCGATGCCTTTTCCAAAAAAACCTCCACTTGTAATTGACTCAATTGCCTTATCTGATTGAAAATTATGAGTTCCAGATTCTGTGTCAAAAAAAGAAAATAATCTGTTTTTGATATATTCAAATTTTGGAATAAAAAAAACTAAATATAAAAATAATAAAATGATTGAAATAAATAAAAGAATTAAAAAAATTATATTTATGCCTGAAGTAAAAATTAAAATTGACCAACTAAAAAAAACTAAAATAGTCTGTCCAATATCTGGTTGAACAACTAACAATAAAGCTACACATAAAGTAGTTAAAAAAGAAAACAAATATTTCAAATAAATATTATCAAATTTTTTACTACCTAGAATTAAACTTAAAAAAATTATCAAAAATGGTTTTACTAATTCAATTGGTTGAAATCGAGGTAAAAAATATAAATCAATCCACCTTTTGGAACCTTTAACTTCAACTCCAATTATAGGTACCAAAGCAAGAAAAATTATGGATATTAGGAAAATTAT
>MDTD01134128.1_pt1 | contig 17079 bp, 19 predicted proteins | sample 811221 | NCBI WGS metagenome assembly MDTD01 (sample SAMN05326646, study PRJNA326480) | marine metagenome | isolation source: seawater | place: Pacific Ocean: South West | collected 2011 | reverse complement strand
TGGAGAGGGCTTGCGCAAGTTCGCTGGCGTCAGCCTCTCGACCCAACTCAGACTTCAGTTGCTCTTGGGCTTGTCGCAGTGTGTTGATTCGGCCTCGATGGCGTCGGCTTAGATGATCTTTCTTCCGTAGATCATCGAGGATCGCTCCCTTAATTCTGTATTCAGCATAGGCATCAAAACGCTCTGAACGGCTGGCGTCATAACGGTCAATCGCATCGATTAAACCAATCACTCCGACCTGTTCGAGATCGGCCAGGTCAACGACAGCAGGTAAACGACGGACAATGCGACGAGCCACTCGACGGACTAAGGGCATGAACTGTTCGATTCGCCGAGCCCGATCGGTGTCGGTTTGGGCAAATGCATAAGTACCGGTCATACCGAGACTCCGTCTTCGGTCAGCTGTTCCCAAAATCTACCTTCTTGTCCCTCAGGAGCTTCCATCATGTCCAGTCGTTGTGCCAATTGAGCCAGACAGCGGGATGCCGGTGCCGAAGGAAAGCGTAAGACGACAGGCTCTTGACCCATGACTGCCTTTTGGACTGCCTGGTCGTAGTACACGTGACCAAGGAGTTGGATATCTACATCCAGGAAGCGCTCTGCAACACGCTCGAGTCGCTCGTGAACGACTTGCGCAGCACTGGACTGTCGGACTGAATTCACGAGGAGTTGGAAGCGCTGAATTTCCCGACGATTTCGAAGCACTTTGATGACAGCGTAGGCATCGGCTAGGGCTGTAGGTTCGGGATTGACGACAACGACGACTTCATGGGCCCCACCGGCGAAGAAGATAACATTGGAACTGATGCCAGCACCCGTGTCCACCAACAACGTGTCGTAGCGGGATTTGAGTCGGTCGAGAGCGACCAAAAGCCTGCCTTTCTGGGCTTCGGTTAGAGTGGTAATCTCACTCATTCCCGAAGCGGCTGGAAGAACATCGACATCTTCGGGACCGTGCAGGATGATGTCGTCAATATCTCGATTGCCACTGACGACATCACCCAAGTGCCCGACCGGGGCTAAACCCAACAAGATGTCCACATTGGCAAGTCCGAGGTCTGCATCAAGGACGAGTACCTTGCGTCCTCGTCGGCTCATCTCAACAGCGAGGTTTGCAACGACATTTGATTTCCCGACGCCGCCCTTGCCACTGGTCACGGCAATGACTCGGGGGGCTTTGCCTGCCGCCCTCTTTTCTTCTCGTCGACTGCTCGCTAACTGCTGCAGATCCCGGAGTGTCTTTGCTTGATCGGAAGCGGTCATCAGGGGTTCCATTGCTCCAAAATCAAGCGAACAAGTCGCTCTGCTGTGGCGGGCTCGATATCTTCGGGGACCCGTTGCCCTGTGGTAAAGTAGGTCAAAGGGCGGCTCGTGCGAAGATGGGCATTAAGAATACTGCCATGACCAACGCACTCGTCCATCTTCGTGATGACGAGTTCCCGATAATCTAAGGGGGCAAAGGCTCGAGTTATTTCAGCCAGAGTTCTTGGGTTGGTGCCTGCTGCTAAACAAAGGACACGGTCGGTAGCCCGATGTCCATCAAGCAGATCACCAAGCTCGCCGAGAGCTCGTTCATCTTTCGGGTTTCTACCGGCACTGTCGATCAGAATTAGATCGCAGTTTGCAAGGGAGGCGATGGCTTTTCGGAGTTCTTCAACACTGCGGGCGACCTTGAGTTCCAGTCCCATGATCTCGCCGTAGGCAGCCAGTTGCTCAACCGCAGCAATTCGATAGGTGTCCAAGGTGACCAAGCCAACCTTGCGCCCAAACCGAATGGTGGCGTCGGCAGCGATCTTGGCAATCGTGGTCGTCTTCCCAACACCGGTCGGTCCGAGGAAGGCCGCGACCCGTTTGCCCGGTCGGCGGGAGAGGGGAGGAGCCAGTTGGATTTTCTGGAGCAAATCCCGAGCAAGTGCTCGCCGTAATCCTTGGTGATCATCGGGCTCGAAGCCCTCAAGATTCCTTACCATTTCTTCCGCAAGGACATCCTCGACTCCATTGTAGGTGAGAAGGGAGTAGAGTCGTGCTTGAGATGGGGAAAACCCCATACCACTTTGACATCGCACCTCGGCCAGGACGGCCCTTAGAAGATCTGTTGTTTCGCTCAATCCCTGGTCGAGATGCCGCCCCAGTTCATTGAGTTGCAGGCTTGTTCCATCATCTGCTGCGGGTTGGGGCGAAAGGGTCATTCGTTTGACCTCTCGACGCAGCGCCTTCAATTCTTCCGTGACTGAGTCAGAGACAGTCGGGGGCTTTGCCTTCGTTTGTTTTTTTGCTGTTGAAGGCATGCTTGGTGGTGTTGGGTCGGAACCTCGATAGGCGGAAGCGCCAAATCGTTGGTCTGCTTTTGGAAACAGTGGCGTGACATCTTTGGACTCGCCATCTTCATGAAGCCCGGCTCGTACCTCAAACTTTTCGTGTCGGCCGTCATCACATTGACGTGTTTCTAGGATGACCGCATCGGTACCGAGTTGCTCTCGCACTTGGCGCAGAGCTTCCTTGATGCTGCTTCCTGCAAAGGTCCTGATCTGCACTTACCGTGGCCTCTCAGTTCCCGATTGGAACTTCACCCACCACCTCTAAACGAAAGCGGGAAGGCACTTCTCGGTGGCTTAGAACCACCAGATTACTTAGGTGTCGGGCGACAAAATCTCGCAACGGTCGACGAATCTCGGCCGGTACGATCATGAGGGGTTGTCGTCCACTCAAAGCGAAACGCTCCATTTGATCCTGTAAAGTCTGGAGCAAGGTGCGTGCCGTCTCTGGTTGCAGGCCGACATGGATTTCTGAGTCGATGGCAGTCAGTGATTCACGGATGGCTTGAGCTGCACCACCACTCAGAACGATACCATGGATGGTTCTTTCCTCGTCAGCGAGCTCCGTACAGATTGCGGGACCGAGTCGATAGCGAATGTATTCGGTGAGAATATCCGTATTTCTCGTCTCGGAGATTCGGTCAGCGAGCGTCTCGAGAATCGTCCGCATGTCACGAATGCTCACCTTTTCTCTTACTAAGTTTCGTAAAATACGAAGCAGTTCACCGTTCGTGAGTTTCGCCGGAACCAAATCATCGACCAGTTTAGGTGCGCCCTTCGCGGTGACTCGAAGAATATCGTCGAGTTCTTGACTACCAAGTAATTCGCTCACTTGGCTGGAAACCACTTCCGTTAAATGAGTGGCAATGACCGTTGAACTGTCCACGACGGTGTAGCCGTTGAGTTCGGCATCATCTCGTTTTGTCGCATCGATCCAAAGGGCATCAAGACCGAAGGCAGGTTCGACGGTGGCAATTCCTTCGATGGGCTCGATGACGTGACCGGGGTCCATCGCGAGAAACTTGCCATACATGCTCTCACCTTTAGCGACCTCCACTCCTTTGATGAGGATTCGATATTCGTTGGGTGGCAGTTCCACATTATCTCGAATATGGATCTGAGGAATGATGAGACCCAGTTGCAATGCGACCTGTTTTCGGACCGCCATGATCCGATCGAGGAGGTCGCCATCCCGACTCGCATCAACCAGTGGAATCAGTGGGTAGCTCACCTCTAATGCGATCATATCAACGGGGAGCATCCGCTCGAGCCGCTCCCTTTCGCTAAGGCCCTCCAGTTCTTTTGACTTTAAACTCTGAGCTTCAGCGCTGGCTGCTTCTTCTTCTTCATCGGACGCACGACGTGCCAGCAGAAACAAACCGGTTCCAAAAGCCAGGAATGGCAGGGTTGGCATGCCTGGAATCAGTGCCATGCCAGCGACAACAGCCGAGACGACCCGAAGCTTTTGACCGCTCTGGAAGAGTTGACTCGTGAGTTCTTCGCTGACGAGCCCTTTGGACCCAGCCCGAGCGACAACAATACCTGCGGCGACAGAGATCAGCAGCGCGGGCATCTGGCTGACCAATCCATCACCGATGGTTAAGACGGTGTAGTTTGTGGCTGCTGCAGCCAACGGCATCTCCCGTTGAGCAACACCGATGATCAGTCCAGCAACAATATTGATCGCCGTGATCATCAAACCAGCGATGGCATCACCACGGACAAACTTTGAAGCACCATCCATCGAGCCGTAGAAGTCTGCCTCCTGACGAATTTCTTCCCGGCGCTTTTTGGCCTCACGCTCATCGATGATTCCGGCGCCTAGATCGGCGTCGATGGCCATTTGTTTCCCTGGCATTGCATCGAGGGTGAAGCGGGCGGAAACCTCAGCGATTCGTCCGGCACCCTTCGTAATCACCATGAAGTTGATGATAATCAGGATGAGAAAGACGATGACCCCGACGACGTAATTGCCTCCAACGACAAAGGTGCCAAAGGTTGAAATGACCTGACCCGCAGCCTCAGTCCCCTCATGACCGTGCAACAAGATGAGCCGCGTCGTGCCAACATTAAGTGACAGGCGAAGCAGGGTTGTACCCAGCAGAAGAGCAGGAAAGACTGAAAAGTCTGAGGGGCGCTCGATGTAGAGCGTTCCCACGAGGATCACCATTGCGACGCTGATCGAGAGGGCGAGAAAAGTATCCATCACCATGGGTGGGATGGGTAAGATCATGAGCAGAACGATCAAAACCAAACCGACGGCGGTAACGATATTGCCACGGCCTGGGGGTCTTTTGAGTTCACTCATGAGTTCAAACGCTCTCGAATCTGTTGAATCCGGGTCAAGACTTCAGCCACAGCCTTCCAGAGACTTCGTGGCACCTGACCACCGACCTTCACTTTCGCATACAAAATCCGAGCCAGGTATCGGTTCTCAACGACTGAGACGCCATGTTCTCGGGCTAACTCGCGGATTCGCTTCGCTAAGAGGTCTGCCCCTTTTGCCACCACGATTGGCGCTTCGTCTTCATCGGGTTGATAACGCAATGCGACAGCGAAATGTGTTGGGTTTGTGACGACAACATCGGCGCTCGGGACAGCTGCACCAAGCCGTTGCGATGCCAAAGCCATGGCTTTTTCTCGGCGCTTCGATCGGACTTCGGGGGAGCCCTCTCGATTTTTAAACTCATCTTTGACCTCTTTAGGTGTCATTTTGAGGTCTTCGAGGTGTTTCCAGCGCTGATAAAAAATATCGCTGGCGCCGATCAGTGCCAACAAAGCTGCCAGAGCAAAAACAAGAACGAGTCCCATGTCTGCTAGTTCGGTCAAACCCTGAGATGGACTCATAAAGACGAGGGTGGGAAAGACATCCCAGAAACCCATAATCACCAAGTATCCTACGAGCCCAAGGCCAGCCACCTTTGCGATACTCTTTGCAAACTCGGCAAAAGCCTTCACTCCCCCAAACATCTGCTTGAATTTGGAGATCGGGTTTAGCTTTTTGAGGTCTGGCTTCAGGGGCTCCCATGTGATCAGGCTGCCGACTTGTGCAAAGGCAGACATGAGGACGAGCCCACTGCACATCAGCATCAAGCTGGCGAGGGGGATGAGGACGAGGTGAAGGAGATCGGCGCCTAACCCGGTCATCGGCTCTCCTGCTCTTTCGATTCGCGCATAGCTCGTCTGAACCAAGAAAATCAGTCCCTCACCGAGGGGACGACCCAGAGATAGAGCAGCGAGAGCCGCGCCAAAAATCATGACGACGCTACCGACCTCTCGGCTAAAGGGAACTTGACCCTTTTGGCGCGCCTTATTGATCTTCTCCGGTGTCGCAGGCTCTGTTTTAGAGTCCTTTTCTTCGTCTTCAGCCATGTCCTACCCCTTTATTGGAAGAGCTGGGTTAATCGGACCAGCGTCCCCTGTAAGAAGGTATTGGTAAGACTCGATAGCGATTCCAACTCAGCACCGAGAACCAGGAAACCCGCAAACATGGTGATGGCGTAGGCGATCTGGAAGATTTGAACTTGAGGAGCAACACGGGCGAGGACACCGAAAATAACATAGATGAGTGTCACGCAACCGACGACTGGAAGCGCCAGCTTGATCCCATTACCAATCAGAGAAGTTGCAGCTTCTCGAGGTCCCCAGAGCCATAATTCGTAGTGGGGGCGCCACTCTAAGCTGCGAACCAAGAGCTCTAAAATGACGAGGTGAGCATTGGTGACAAAAAGGATTAGAACAGCGCCCCATTGCAGGAGCCTCGAAAGGGGATTGATACGAGAGCCAGACGATGGGTCGACAACGGCAGCCATGCCCAAACCCATATTGACACCAGCCACCTCGCCACCGAAATGGAATCCGGCGACGGCGAGTTGGATGGCGAGTCCAAGTACCAAGCCGATAAGAAATCCCCCAACCAAGTCGACGGCAATTTCGACCATACCTGTTCCAATAATTGGCGCAGGATTCGTCATTTGAATGATCCAAGCCAGCCAAACAGCAAATGCACCGCGCATCCGTAATCCGGCGCCCATTTGCGGAAGGGTTGGCAGGAGGAGAATAAGGCCGACAATCCGACTGAGCACCGTGCCAAAACCGATGATCCATTCGGGTTGTAAGAATGCAGTGGTCACGGCCCCGCCACCGGACCAATCAGATTAAATGTCTCCAGAACAAAGCCAACCATCACGTCGAGACTCCAGGGGCCGATCACGGCAGCAAGTCCGACGACTGCTGCAACTTTTGGAACGAAGACCAGACTGGGCTCCTGGAGTTGAGTCAGTGTTTGAAAGAGGCTCATGATGAGACCGACGACCAGACCGACGAGCAAATATGGACCCGCAATCTCCATGGAGGAGACGATCGAGTTTGCCAAAATACTGATCACCATATCGCTCGACATCAGACATCCATCCCGAAACTTCGTCCCAGGTTAGCGACGATAAGATTCCAGCCGTCAGCAAGCAGGAAAATCAGAACTTTAAAGGGCAATGACACCATAACAGGAGGTAGCATCATCATGCCCATGCTCATGAGTAAGGTGGCGACGACAAGGTCGACCACAAGGAAAGGCAGGGCGACTAAAAATCCGATTTGAAAAGCGAGCTTCAGTTCTGAAAGCATAAAGGCTGGGATAAGCAGGTGAATCGGGACATCTTCTCGAGATGTCGGCCGTTCGTAGTTCGCCATGCTAAAAACGGTAATGAGTTCCTTTTGGCGAGTATGGACCAGTAGAAAACGTCGAATCTCCTCGACCGTGATCCCCATGAGTTGGGAATCATTGATTTGTCCTGACTGGTAGGGGGTGACGCCCTTATCCCAAACCTGGGTTGCGGTTGGTGTCATCACTGCAGCGGTTAGAAATAAAGCCAATGAAACAAGGACTTGGTTCGGGGGCGAGCCTTGAGTTCCCAGGGCTGTTCTCAGAAATGAGAAGACAATGATGATACGGGTAAAACTCGTGACTGAAATTATAATAGCCGGCGCTAAAGAGAGGACCGTCAAGACCCCCATTACCTTTAACGCATCGACAAAATTACCGTCCCCTCCTCCCAGCGTCAGATTCAGTTCTGGGATGGCAATGGGGGGACTTGGATCGATCTGCGCCCAAGCCAGAGCGGGTACCAACAGGGTGGTGATGGCCAAGAGGGACCGAAGCATGTCCGTACTCAGCCAACCTTCATTCGTATTTCTGCAAGGCGCGCCTTCAGATCTTCGATTTCAGTGAAGGGCTGTGTGCGAGGAGGCGCTGCAGGCGATGGCTTGGTAGCCGCTGTTGCTTGTTGCACTGGTGCTGGTTGGGGTGTTTGAGGTGCATCGTGACGAACATGGGAGAGCCAGCTTTCAATACGTCGTCCAGGATCATCAGCAACCAAGCGCCGCAGTCGACCGAGTTCGTCATCTTGAGTTGTACCTGTCGCTTCATCAAGACGAGTCAGAAGGCTGGGGCCCGCATCGGACAGACCAACGACCAGGACAGCACCACCGACTTCCAACACGGCAATAGAGTTTTTAGGGTCGAGGCGGGCACGACTAATTACCTTCAAACCAAAGGCCTCTTCATGATCATCCTGCCGGCGTCGGTAGAACCAAAATCCAAGACACCCGAAAACCACGAGCGCTGCGCCGGCACCGATTCGCAACCATTGACCGAGTGAGCTTGGTGGTGGTGGTGCCAGGGGGTCTGTCGCTTCTGTAACTGTCCCATCCGGTGTTGTGCCTTGCTCATTTGCGATGGGCTTTCCACCGGCCGCCGCTGCAACGGCAGCCAGTGCGTTTGCGGTGGTTTGGCTTTCCTCGGCGTCCTTGTTGTCTGTTTCGCTTGAATCTTTCGTCGATATTTTGACAGGTGGTAGATCGATCGGTTGGTAAGCGCTTTCAGGGGTTGAGTTCGAGTTTGGAGTGGTTCCAAGAAGAACATCGGCTAAATCTCGACTCGCGGTCGGGTCAACCATCCGTAAATACCACACCCGGCGTCTCGCTAGGACTACGCCTTCATTTGCGACAGTCTTGGCATCTCGATTTAACTGAAGGGTGATCCGGCGCCCGCGCAGTTGGACTCCCCGAACCATGCCGATCGGCTCCCGCTGACCTGTGAGATGAGCGGGGGCAGCCACCGGCAGTTTGATCGAAATGCGCCTGCCCTTGGGTACTACTGGAAGGCTTCTTCGCCCGACGGCATTTTTGAAAGTGAGCACCAGAGCGCTGCCTTTTTCCACCCGCACTAATTCGGCCTTCAGCAACTCTTGAGGTTGCGCCGCGAGCGCGAGGGCAAGCAGGGCGCTCATGGTAATTTCCCGAGGCCGGAAATTCGATCTGCAGCCGATAGTATTTCAACGATACGTACACCGTAGCGGTCGTTGACAACCACGGCTTCCCCCCGTGCGACCAGGCGGTTATTCAGAAGGATGTCGAGGGGCTCACCGCTGAGTTTGTCCAGATCGATGACAGATCCGGGAGCGAGGCCTAAGAGTTGCTGGATTGGCATCCGAGTGCGACCGAGTTGGACGCTGACCTCAAGGGGGATGTCCAGAATAAGGTCAATGCCTTCAGTCTGTGGCTCCATTGAGCCCTGTTGTTCTTCCTCCGTCATCGCTGACTCCTTCGGTTTCGAGGAGTTCGCCGACCATGAAGCCTACATGCTTCCGGTGAAGAACAGGGCGACCTTGCATCTTGGGAATGCCTTCGATCTCCATAACGAGAGGACTGTCGGCCGGTCGATCCAGCATGATCACCGATCCAGTCTCCAGGGAGAGAAGTTCTCTAATCGACATTTCCGCTTTGCCTAGATCCACCGCTCCATTGACGACAAACTCACCCATCTGTCGCTGCAAGGCTTGGGCCCATTCGTTACTCCGGTGATCTTGTTGGACTTGGATTCCGGCGGTGAGTTGCTTTTTATAGGGTTCTAAAGTCGTAAACGGGATGGCCAGGTGAATTTTACCTCTTAGACTGGGTAATTCAACATTGTACGTCGTCACCACAACGATGTCTTCAGGTTGTACAATCGCTGCATATTGGGGGCTCGATTCCGTCCGGATATATTCCAGATGAATCTTCATGAAGTTGTCCCAACTTTCGGACAGATCGCCGCCAAAAAGAGCCACGAGTTTGCGTACGAAGGTGAGTTCAATCGCTGTAAAGGTGTGATTTTCAGGTCGGAGTTGACCCGAACCATGCCCACCAAAGAACCCTTCGAGCATCGCGTAGAGAATGCGAGCTTCCACAGCGAGAAGACAGACACCCCACAGGGGTTCGAGTCGAACGAGATTCAAACAGGAAGGAACAGGTAGGTAGTTGAGAAACTCGCTCATTTTCATTGGGCCTGTACCGTCGTGATGGATTCGAACGGATCGTCGAATCATCCCTTCTAGGCTCTGACCGAATGCGACCCCTGTTCGTTCCGCCAGAGCCTCCAAGCTCGGCATTTGTAGTTTGGTGATCCGGTCGTCGGAGGTCAGATCACAGAGTTGAGCCTCACCACTTCCTTTTCGGCGTTCTGCTAAATTGGTGGCTTCACCGCCATCGCCGGTTTCCACTTCATCGGTTTTGATCGCAGAAAGGAGGGCTTCAACCTCATCCTGACTGAGAATCTGCTCTGCCATGTCTTACTGCACGAGAAAGACGGGGAAGACGACGGAACGAAACATAGGCCCGTTGGCGTACCGCTCCATATCGTTGTTGATACGAGCGAGCAGACGCTCAGCGATAAACTGACGGTTTTGTGACCCAACGGTCTCATCGACGGTTAGATCCGACAGGAAGTTGTTGATACGAGCTTTCACTGTTGCTTTGCGCGTGTCTGCGATGGAGAGAACATCTTCCGAGGACAACTCGAACTCGAAGCTCACTTTGAGGTATTTGTTTCCGTCCGGAACTCGCAGGTTAACGATCATGTCGTCGATAGCCCAAGGGGGCCCGATAGCGGATGGAGCTGGAGGTGGGGTTCCCGTTCCTCCTGTTTCAGTAGCGACCGGGGCAGCCGGCGTGTTGCCGCCAGTTTTGATGATGCCAGTGGCGACCAGTGCAACGATAATAATCGCCAACATGTTGACGCCTAGCATCGCCATGATCATGCCGTTACCTGACTTGGGTTTTTCTTCTTCGATGTCCTCTTCTTCAGCCATCGCTCACTCCTTATTCACTGTATTGAGGCATGGTCAGTTTAATACGGACCTTACGTGGTTCATCAGCCTTTGGAGTATAAACACTCACCCGAGACCGTCCCACAGGAACGCCAGATTGCCGGCGAAGGTGCACCGCTACTTGACTCGATTTCTTACCAGCAGCCAGCCATTGACTTAACCCTGTACCCGTCGTTGGCATACTTACGACGGACCGAGCGCCCGACTCGACCATCGCGTCACTAATAAGTTGAAGTTTCGCTCGGGCCCGATCATCTAATTGGTCTCTGCCCGATTTCGAGAAGAACTCTTCGTCTTCGTCAAAGGACAATTCCAAACCATCATCAAGCACCCTGACCTCCACATCGTCCTGCATTTTGCGATTGGCTAAGCGCTCTTCTAATTCGCGCCGCGCCGTATCGCTTTTTCCTCGGCCGATCGTTCGCAAGTATTGCGCCATCGAAGCCGTCAAGGTGGTCTCGAAGGTACGGAGGACCTTCACCGGTTCAATATCTTTCGGTTTTTCAATGCGGTCAGGATCTCCAGCTTCCATCACACCATCGCCCCCGGATAAGACATCCACATCGGTAATCTCTTTGAGCGCCTTCGAGTCGAGACTGCTCATGGAGAACAGCAGCACAAAGAAGGTAAGCATGAGAGTGAGCAGGTCGGAGAAAGTCAGCATCCATGCTGTTGGGTCTGCTCCATCGGGAGGTAAGATTTCCACTTCTTCCTTTGGCATTAGTCCGCGTTCCCCCAAATGAGTTCAACTCGACGTCGCCGATGAAAGTCTCTCTTTGCATCGAATGTTGGGTCCGCTGCGAGCGTTGGGCTCATTTCCACGCCTCGTCCTTCGATAAAGAGCTTCGTTGGATCAACTCCAGCCGCATTGACCAAGTAGTTACGCACCAGAAGGGCCCGACGAATACTGAGTTCCTGGTTACTAACCCCCCGTCCTGGAGCTGTTGGGTCGGAGTATCCAGCAATCGTTACAGGCTGACCTATATCACTGACGATCCGACCTATTTTATTGAGTTCCTTAAACATTCGGGGGTTCACCTGCGTGATGCCTGCGTGAAAGAGTAAGTCATCTCGGAGCGCCACCGTGAAGCTATCATCTCTTTCGAGAAATTCGATACCGGGGTCTAGGTCCTGTCGACTGAGAAAACTGCGATAGTTTTTGGCTTTAACCTGCTGCTTTTGAGCCGTTTTTTCGTGAACCTTTAGTATCTTTTTTGCCTCGATACTGTTGCCGCCCGAGAGGGGGCCGAAAGAACCATAAAGTGAGGCTAAAGCCTTCTTTACCTTCAGGTTGTTGATGGTTGCGAGCGCATTCAGAACGATAAAGAAAGCCAGAACGATCATGCTGAGCGCGGTGAACATCACGGTGAAGCCGTCGACTTCATGGTCTGCATGTATTTGCTTTTTTTTCTTACCCATCGGTTTGGAGCCGTCGTTCTCTTGCGACCTGATTATAACGCGAACGGAGGACCATGAAAAAGCGCCAACCGTTTAAAGCGATTCGTTCGGCGATCACTCCTACTCGAACATACTCAAGCGATCGCTCGGATCCAGGATCGCATTCACTTTTTTCTCCACAAGTCGTGGACTGTCGCCGTTGGCGATGCACAAGACGCCGTAGATCATGAGTTCTCGACTCTTCAGTTCTTCTTCACTACGCATCTTTAGTTTCGTGGCAAGTGGGGTAAACAATAGATTCGCCAACAGGGCGCCGTAAAAGGTTGTCAGCAAGGCGATGGCCATGGCGGGTCCGATGGTCGAGGGGTCACTCATATTTTGCAGCATCTGCACCAGACCGATGAGTGTTCCAATCAAACCTAACGCGGGGGCAAATGTACCGCCGATCATCAGCAGATCACTCCCTTCTTTGTGCCGCTTCTTTAAGTAGTCGAGGTCCGTCTCAAGAATCTCCTCGATCGCTTCCGGCGGGTAGCCATCAATGGACATTTGTAAGCCGTTGGCTAGAAAGGGGTCGGCGCTACTAATAGCCTTTTCAAGACCCAGAATACCTTCCCTTCTCGCTATTTGAGCATATTCGACCATGGATGCAGCTGAGGTGCCCAGGTCGTAGTTCGGCTGCTTGAATGCCTTTCCTGTGACGGACATGATGCTCTTAAACTTGTCGAGACTGGTCGCTAAAAGCATTGCGCCGAAGGTCCCACCAAGCACGATCATGGCAGACGCGGCGTCGAGGAAGGCCATGCCACCGCCCATGGCGATGGAGCCAAAGACCAAGCCAAAAGCGGTCACACCACCGATGAGGGTTGCTAGATCCAAGGCCTAAGGGTTCCTTCTCCTGCTTAGCCCTGTTAGCCCAGCCTAAGGGGTCTGGCGAATCTTGAAGGCGTAAAGTTTTTTATCAGCACTGGTGAAGAAGAGTTCATCCTCGAAAATAACGGGGTCTGACTCGATCTTATTACCTGTCCGATACTTCCAAAATACGCTGCCATCGGAGCGGTTGATAGCATACATATGATGGTCGTCTGTGCCGCTTCCAATGAAGACAAGGCTTTTGTAAATCACAGGACGGCCCCGGATCGGGCCCGTGGTCTGAAATTTCCAGCGATTCACAGGCTTTGCCTCGTCTTTCCCGGAGCCTGATTTAAACGTGTTTACATCGACGGCATGCAGTGTGCCGTCGAGATCGCCAATGTAGAGATCATCTCCCTCGATCGCTGCTGAGGAGTTTACTTCGTTCGAAATCTCCTCATAACGACTGACGATCGCTCCCGTCTTCACGTCGAGTGCGTACACCTTTCCATGTTCAGGCACCTTGCCGCCAAGTCGACCGTTGCTACCGATGAAGACCATACCGTTGTGCAGCACGGGCGTGGATGTGACGGTTCCGACCAAACGTGTACGCCAGCGTAGCTTACCGGTTTGCAGGTCGATGGCGTAGACGTGCCAGTCCATGTTCCCAAGGACGATGAGGTTTTCTTCTGGAACCACGAGGGGTGAGGAATAGGCAAAGTCCCCAGGAGGCCACTCCCACATTTGGGTTTCTTTGTCGCGGCAGGCGTTGTCTTTGCCGCACTTCAGGTCGACTTGCTTCTTGCTTGGTGGGTTCGGGGGAATAGGCTCTTGACTCTCCTGTTCCATGCGCCACTTCCAGCAGTCGGGTGGGGCAGCACCGTTACTGTCGGCATCTGCTTTCGCTGTATCACAGCGCTCAATCGCTTCGTTCAGCTTATCCGAGTCCCCTTGGTCTTCTTCCTTGAGCATCTTGGTTGCCCAGTGGGGTGTGTTGTCAAAGGCAACCTTCTTTTTCAGGTATTCCGCAACCACCGGTAGCGTCGGAGGTCCTGGAAGATCCTCTTCATCGGCGCCCGGGAAACGCCAGTTTCCTTTCCCTTCGTCGATGGTCATGTTGTACACGTGACCGTCATAACTTGAGAAGATAACGTTGCCTTCGTGGGTCGTGGGATCCGATTTGATTCGGGCGGACGTCGCATACTCCCATTTCGGTGTCCCTTTGGTGGTGACCGCATAGAAGTTTCCATTCGTGGAACCATACAACACGATATCCTTGTAGAACGTAGGGCCGCCCACGACATCCATGCCTTGCTTGTCGACCCGCCAGACATGTCCGCCTTTGCGATTGATCGCATCAAGTCCAACTTCCGTTCCGAAATAAACGCGGTCTTTCAACACGAGGGGTGTTGAAACGGAAGGAGCTTTCGATCGGTAGTCCCAACTCTTCGTAATGGGCGCGTTCTCGCAAGCCGTCGTGAGTAGAAGGGGGGCGGATAGAATCACCAAAAAGCGCTTCATCAACCTCGGTTCCTTTGTGTTTCTATTGTCGCCTGTCCTTATCACGCGCGAAACGCGTTTTGGTCAATGGGCGACAGGTTGTGTTCTTGTTCGAAGCGCGATGAGACGACCGGATTCGAACTTGAAATCGTCGTGAAGTGCATCCGGAATGCCTTCTCTGGCCTGCGGGTCTGTAATGGCCAGGTTGGCCAGACAGAGTCCAACACGCCGAAGGATTCGAGGTGCTTGATAAGGGTCATGAAAGAGATTCCAAAGTGTCTCGTGAGTTTCCTCTCCGGCAGCGTTTTCGAGAAGATCGATGCCCTCGAGGATCACATCGTCGTTCCGATCGTTGAGTGCAAGAATACCGGCCCTCCTGGCCGCTTCTCCGCCCAACTGCCGGAAGGCGCCAAGGAGGTCGACTTTAGCATCTCCGGCGCGATGGTCATCAACACGGCGCTCAAGAGCCGACATGATCAGGGTCTCGTAGTCAGCCCTTTTCATTGTCTTTTCGGCTGCTTCAAGCGCCTTGGATAGCCGTTCTTCGTTGAGTATCACTTGGCGCAGTGCAGCGATCATATCCTCGTCATCACCGCGCTCGATCACTCGGTCTGCAAGCCAGTCCTTTTCCACCTCATCGTAATGAACAGAACTGGCATTCACACCAAATCGACTCAGAAGTGCTTCGTAGGCCTCCGGAGTGCCCAGGTTCAAGAGTTTGATCATCGCTTCTTTACGGTTTTCATGTTGGCTGTAAGGTTCACGAACCTGCTTACGAAGTCGATCGACCTTGCTGCCGAAGAGTCCAAAAACCACGTCGCTTACACTCCTTGCTGTCGTCGCATAGGCAGACGGTGCCAGGCTGGCAAGTCATGACTCACAAGATTAGCGTATCAGGACTTGCCTTGGTCCGTTTGCAAATTTACGTCGACGAATGGAGGAGCGGACATGCCGGTGTTGATCGTATTGTGGGCGCTAGCACTGTTGACCAGTAGTTATCAGTACACGGACAGTACGGGCACGATTCAGGTGGTCGAAAGCAAGGACGACGTACCGCCGCGTTACCGTCGCACCATGAAGGTCATCAGTGAAGAAAGCCATTCAGCTGCTGCCGTGCAGTTAGAGGCGAAATCTGATGAAGGTGCGGATGTCCAAGAGGTGATTGACGATGCGCTTGCGAAACAAAAAGCGACAGGCGACCGGATCATCACCTTTGAAGCCTTGGCGAAAAAGAAAGGCGAGAAGGCTCCGACGATTGAGGAAATTAAAGCTCGTGAACGTAAGCAGCTTACAACGTCTTCACAGGGGAACTCAGCACGTACCCAAAAAGAGGAAGCCCCTCCAGCGACTTGGACGGGCTATATACCTCTCCTCGCAGGCATTGCTTTAGCTTTTATCGGCGTGGTTAAACTGCGAGGCTTTATGCGTCTTACAAGCATTGGCTTGGGTCTTGTTTTGACCTTGTTCGGCTTCGCCCGAGCTTTTCCTGAGTCTTCAGCCGCCAAGCAATTGTCTGAGAAGGTCGATGAGATCGCAGAAACCACAGGGACTAAAAAGACACTTGAGTCTGCTCGGGAAACCATCTCCAAGCCCTTCAAGGCACCCCTTGAAGTCGTTGGAAAAACGAAGGATGCCATTCGAGAGGCAGAAGCGGCGCAGAAAGCCAAAATTCGTGCATTAGACCAGTTAACAGAAGATGATTAGTACCCGGTGAATCGAACACTCTTACTTCTATTGCTCAGCTTTGGCTGGGGGTGTTCGTGCGATGCAGACCGTCGATCACAAAAGACGAATGCGAAGGTTCGAGTTGGATCCAAAGTGGGTCCGACTGAGATCCAGGCGATTGCATCGGAACCGCTGGATCTGGCGAAGCTTCCGGGAGATCGGGACCTTTTTTCTCGATTGGTCTCGATGCCCTTTGAGGAAGCAAGACTTCGTTTGGCTCAGGCATTGGTCTGGCGAGGAGAAGCCCGTTTGAGTTTTACCGTGGCTGGAGGGCGATCTCTTAGTTTGTCTGAAGAGGCAGAAATTCAGGATGACCCGAAGAAAGATGCATTGGAGATTTTGGTCAAAAATGATGGTGGTTTTGCCCAGCGTATTATTCATTCCAATGGCATGATGTATCGTCGATACAGTCAAGGACAGTTCATTGCTCAGAGGGATCTCGATGGGCAACGATGGCAGTACGCCAATGAAGCTTATGGTATTGCTTCGATGGGACTTAACTTGGTGGGTCATCTTTTAAGCTTAGGGTCGCCAAAGAATCAGACGATCATGAACAGGCAAGCCCGTTGTTTTCCTTTTGAGGAAAGCAAAAATCCGATGCCTTTCACGACATCAAATCGACCTGGTCAGCGTCACGCGACGGATTTGAAGTCTTGGCGCCAAGGGCTCAAAATTGAGACGGTGACGGGATCGCTTTGCCTCGATGTTTCCAATGGAACCGTTTTGACCAGTCGTTTGAGTTTTCGAGCAGTTCGAGATGTGGATGGAGGTAAAGCAGCATTTCTTCAGCTTGAGATGAGTTCCGGTTTTGCAACCATTGGAGCACCCGCCCCCGTCATTCAGGCACCGGAATCGTACCTAGAGAGCTTGAAAAGGGCTCGTCGAGCGCGGCCAGCAACGGGTTTTCTCGATGGTGGTCCCATCAAAGCGACCCCGTCTCCTGACGCGGGATGAAGCCTCTCGTCATCAAGTTGGGATCTGCTCTTCTTAGCGATCCGGATGGTTGCTTTGACGGCACGATTCTCGAGCCTCTCGCTGCCACGGTTTCCAATCGTTGGAAGGTTGGCCAGCCCACGCTGGTCGTCTCTTCAGGTGCGGTGGCTTTGGGGCGCTCCGCATTCTCCAATCAAACGGGGCCCTCCCTG
>MDTD01180757.1_pt1 | contig 17080 bp, 16 predicted proteins | sample 811221 | NCBI WGS metagenome assembly MDTD01 (sample SAMN05326646, study PRJNA326480) | marine metagenome | isolation source: seawater | place: Pacific Ocean: South West | collected 2011 | reverse complement strand
GTGAGAATTTCCACCCGTTCGACCAGCGCATTGGGAATGGCGTTGACATCGGCCGTGCTCGAAGTGACGTCCCCAGGTACGCGGCGCTTGCCGTTCACCAGCGTCAGCGATCGATCGACACCGAGACCGCGCATACTGATGAACCCGGCGCCGACATCGACGCTATCACCCGTGTTCTGCAGGCCCGTACCCACCGCGATCGCCGGATTGCGTTGCAGGATGTCACTCAGGGCATTCTGGCCCGAGCTTTCGATCACCGTTGAATCTATGACCGAAACCGGCGCGGTTTGGTCAAACTCGTCGCGGGCGATGCGCGAGCCGGTGACAACGATCGTGGCACCCGCATTCTCATCCTGCTCCGTAGTCGGCAGGACATCGATCTCTTCCTCCTCAGGCTCCGTGTCTGGCTTCTGCGTCTGCGCAGCCGCACTCTGCCCGATCAAGGCCAGCGTCGCGGCACCGGCCAGTAAGCCGGCGCGAACCGGGCGCTTCACATTTCTGGTATTCGATGACATTATTCCCTTCCCCTACATAATTGTTCTTCCCGCTCTTCATCGCGAACGGTGTTCACGTGTCGCTGTCGCGAACCTCCTCCGCACTTATCTCGCCCAACAGCTCGACCGGATTGGCCAGGGTCATGGCGTTGGGGCTGTGGCTCTCCGCCTGCTGCCGGAGCGCTTCGAAAGTCTCGGGCGAAGCATCGCCGCGCACATCGATGCGATAGCGAATGGCCGAGAAGCCGACCGGCGCGTTGCTCTCCATTCCGAGAAAGCCGTGAAGGTCGAGATCGCCCTCGACATTGATCGACAGATGCTCGAGCTGAATGCCCTTCGCGGTCGCTCCAGAAACGAAAGCCATCATCATGCAGGCACCGAAGCCCGACAGCAGATACTCCTGCGGATTGGGTGCATGGTTCGAGCCGAGAAGCTGACGGGGCTCGTCAATCGACCAAGAGAAATTGCGGCTTACGGTGTGCGGCCCGATCTTCATCGAAGAGGCTTCCGCAGAACTTCGCGCTCCGCTTTGCCATGCAAGCCTTACCCCGTAGGACGCTTCTGCTTCCTCAGGTGACGCCTTCACTTCGTTTACGAACTCGCTCAACGCGCAGACGGAGATATTGTTATTCACGCATTCGCCTCTCTAGCTGGACGGATTTGATCGAATGCCTGGTCTAGATCGGCGATGAGGTCGGCCGGATCTTCAATTCCAACGGACAGGCGAACACATCCCGGCATGATGCCCATCTCCACCCGCTGCCTTGCGGTGAAGCTGGAGTGGGATGAATTGAACGGCAGACTGACCAGGCTTTCGACGCCACCCAGGCTGGTGGCACTGCGCGCCAGGGTCATGTTGTCGACAAGTTCTAGCGCGGCCGCATCGCCGCCCTCCACTTCGAACGTGACGTTCCCCGTCCCACAACGCATCAGTTCCTTCGCCAGGGCGTGATCGGGATGCGTTTCGAGCATTGGATGGAAGACACGCCGGACCTGAGGATGCGCCTCCAGATGAGTTGCGACTGCAAGCGCGGTTTCCGCATGCGCCCTCATCCGCACTGCAAGCGTTTTCAGGCCGCGTTCGAGAAGGAAACAGGCGTGCGGATCGAGGCAGCCACCGAAATTGAGCATACGCGCCCAAACCTGGTCGATAAGCTTACGACTGCCCACTGCGACGCCAGCAACCAGATCGCTGTGCCCGTTGAGGTACTTGGTCGCCGAATGGACAACGATATCGACACCGTATTCAAGCGGCTTGGTGACGATGGGAGTGGAGAAAGTCGCATCGACGACGAGGCGAACACCGCGCCTCTCGGCAATATCTCCGAGACGCCTCAGATCGATGACCTTGAGGAGCGGGTTGGTGATCGTTTCGAAATAGAGAACCTGCGTATTCGGACGAATTGCCGCCTCGATCGCGTCATAATCACGCGGATCGACCAGCGTTGCGCTCATGCCGACATTCGGCAGTTCCAGATTCAGAAGATTGTAAGTCCCGCCATAGAGTTCATTCGATGCGACAACATGCCCGCCGGGATCGAGCAAAGTAAGCAATGTCGTCGAAATCGCCGCCATCCCGGAGGAAAAGACAACCGCAGATTCCGCGCCCTCCAGTGCGGCCAATTTCTCTTGCACCGACCACTGGCTAGGATTGCCGTAGCGGGTGTAGATGAACCGATCCCGGGCATAGCCCTGACCCACCGATTGATACTGATCCTCATTCAACAGAAAGGTGGTGGACTGGTAGATCGGCGTGCCGACACAACCAGTGACCGTTTCGTTGCCGCTGCCCGCATGGACAGCGAGGGTCTGGTCAGCCATGCCAGTGAATTGATGATCACTCAGATGCGGTCCCGCTTTCCGGGATCTGGTCAGCGAGTTCAGCCACGTTTGGCGATCAGGCCGTATGCCCTGAGCACTCTTATCGCCGCGGATGCGCACTACCTGACGCGTGTCGGGGGTGGTACGACCCATCGATCAGAGCCTGCTCGCAAAGCTTCGGAAAGAGAGCGATGAGCGAAGCTGCCGAGGCGTAAGGCCGGAGGAAGTGTAGGCTGTAATCATTCTCCGAGATGTATTGAGCTCTGGACGCAATGGGTTTGCGTTTTCGAAGATGCCGCGTCCGATGTTGGTAGATTTTTTATTACAGCCGGATTTCTGCGCAATTTTCTGGCGCACGCGAAACACTGACCGAAAGATAACGGAAGGCGTGCGCTGTTCGGATGAAGTGCATGGGATTGAGACGCGGCGCCGGTTTCCCAGTCCCTATCATGGGACCGACCATAATCTGTCGGCGATGATGCGGCGGATTATTCATGCCTGGTTTGCCCGCTTCGTCGAGGCGCAGCCATTCTTCCTCATCGCCACCGCAAGCGCGTATGGACATTGCGAAGCCAGTTCCGCGGGCACGAATATGACTATTCAGGCGCTGCGCGCCCAGCGCTTCGGATGATTACGAACGGCGAATGGTCTTCCCGATTATTCTGGCGAGGGCCTCTGCAACAGTCTCGGCAGCATCCTGTCGAATCCGCATATCAGATTGCCGTTCATGGATTTCGCGTGCCGGCACCGTGCCCGCACCAACGGGATCGCCACTACTGCCGAAGCGACGGATGAAATCCGGCAAGTCTGGCCGAAAGCGCAGGGTGCGGTGCTGGTTACGATCGAGCAGGCCTACCGATACTGCTCGGCCTGTATTCGCCGCCTGGAATTGGTGGAAGGGAGTGTCCGGGGCTGAGCTGCCACCTTCTCGCGCAGGAAACGTGCCAGAAGATGGGGGAACGCTCCTTGTCAGGGGGCCTTGCGCATCGTTCGCGGTTGCAGGTCGCCGCTGACATAGACCCCGGTTGGCTGTTTGATGCACCCATAGGCAAACCCGCTGTCGATGCCCGAAACACCGGCCAGATTGTGCAGCTCGGTGCGGACGAACTCTTCGTAGGATTCAAGGTTGTCCATGATTATGTGCAGGAGATAATCATACTCCCCACTGATGAGATAGCATGCGAGCACATTTTCCGAGTTCTGCACCCCGCGCTCGAACTCCGCTACGCCTGTTCGGTTGTGGCGTTCCAGCTTGACGCGAACGAACAGCGTCACCGATTTGCCAAGCTTACTCTGATCGATGATGGTCGTGTAACCTGCAATCACCCCGGACTCTTCCATCGCCCGGACGCGCCGCAGGCATGGTGACGGGGAAAGGTTGATCCGCTCGGACAACTCCTGGTTCGTTATCCGACCGTTTCGCCGCAGTTCTCGCAAGATTTTTCTATCGTAACCGTCCATGGCATCCTACCGCAGATTCTGCTTCTAATAGGCCATATCACGACATTTCTTCCAAGGATCAATCCACAAACACGTATTTGTCTTGTGCAAAAAATAGGGATTCGGGACTTGTTGCAATGGCCAATAGAGGCGAGGAGGGGCGGGAAGCGGTCGGTCAGCTCTTGGCCGCTCGCTGTCAAGAAGCAGGCGTAGGGAGCAAGTCTATAATTTCAGAATGGCTTGAAACGACAAACGCCGCACCGTTCGCCTTTAGCCGATCAGACAAGCCAACATCCGCGTGGCTGCCGCCAACAAATCCGATAGGAATCATGTTTGCTGCTCGTGCCGCCAGCACTCCGTTTATGCTGTCTTCGATAACCGCACAACGCTCAGGACGCACTCCCAGCTGCCTTGCAGCGTGTAGAAATAGGTCAGGGGCGGGTTTCCCGTTTTCGACATGATCAACAGAATAGATATGCGGGGAAAAAAGGCGGGAAAGGTTCGTGAGTTCGAGCTTCCTGACCAGCTTTGCAATTGGCGCGGAAGAACCGACAGCCACGCCGCCATAGAACGCATCGACAAGTCGATCCACACCTTCGATGGCTCGCAATTCGCTCTCTATCCTGGGCCAGGCGCGCTCTTGCAATTTCGAAGCGAAGTCGGACGGAAATTCGCCGCCGATACGTGCCGAGAAATCCGATGCCAGCTCAAAGTAGAAATCGGTGTTCGACAAGCCGACGAACCGGGATAGATATTCTGAGTGATCGTAATCCAGCCCAACTTCGGCAAGCAGCTCTTGCTCGACTGCAATATGGATCGCCTCGGAATCAACGAGTACGCCGTCGCTATCGAAAATCGGTGCTTCAAGATCTAAAGGAGCCACTCAATCATCTTATCCGTTGTTGGGGCGATGGCCAACGCAAACTACTATAACGACTACCCCGCTCTATAAGGGAAGCAATCACAGCGACAGCTCTAACGGCCCGGTCGACCACGGTAACCGGCACATGGGGGGAGGGCCTCCATCGGCCTTGCCCATGGCGTAGACCAGGCCCGAAGCGGCCTGGATCAGATCGTCGAAAGCCGGTTCGGCGGCGCACCGCCCGCGCTGGCTGTAACCGAATGTTCCGACATAGATCAGCCGCGGATTAACCGAACCAAGCTTTTCCCACTCCAGACGCAGCCTGCTCATTGCAGCCGGCCGGATATTGCAAACCAGCACGTCCGCATCCCGGACCATATCGAGCAACACATTCAGGTCCAGCGTCCTCGACCGGTTCAATAGGATCTAGGGAGGTCAAGCACCTTCTCCGCGATGAAATTCGGGATCATTTGGCGCGAAACCGGGGCAGCCAGCCCGATCATCGATTCTCGAAACAGCCGCTCAACGTCGTATTCCCAAGCGTAGCCCATTTCGCCCAATGTCAGGACGACCGCCTCGCAGGCTACAAAGCTCGCCTCTCCCGCCAGATACTTCGCGGCATTCGCTTGAGGTCCGCAAGACTGGCCTCCATCATATAGCTTTGCAGCGCGCATCATCAACGCATCAGCTGCTTCGAGCTTCGCCCAAGCTTCGACGAGAGAGTGTGCGCGCCCTGGTTGGTTCCGATGGAGCGCCCGAAAACGGTACGTTCGCCAGGGTGTTTCGCGCTTGGATCCGAGATATGCGCACGCCGGCCAAGCCGGGAGCACCCGGCCTGGTCGGTCGCTTTTCTGGTGACGAAAGGTGTGAGAACGACGCTTCTACGGAAGGCCCTTCACCGGGCTGGACACCGGGCGAGTTGAGCGCTGACGCCTAGAGCTGATCGGCTAGCCACCCGAACCATATGAACAGGGTGAAGTCGCCCTTCACGATCAGTGTCTTTTCGCGCATTGCGGCAAGCATCACGCCGCTGTCTTTCGATCCCTTGATCAGCAGCATCAGACCCGTCCACGCCGAAGCGAAGGAAAAGGTGGCGACCCGCTTGCCCTTATAGCTGACGGCACTGCCCTGCCGGGCCGCCTCGTGCCAGCCGACGGAGGTTCGGTAAACGCCCCTGTCGAAATCCAGATAGCGAACGGCCTCGCCATTCTGCAGGGCGAATTGAAGCACCAGATTCTTCTCGCGCACGGCATAGCGGAAATCCGGGTCGCTGCGCATCAGCTTGCCTATCCGCTGGCTGAGGAGCCAGATAACCAGTTTGAACAGCATTTGTTCGTCTCCCTCGTCCGGCCGTCAGGTGTAACGCGCGAGGGCGGTCGACGTGATGGTACCATTCTTGACCCCGGTGACGACCTCCTGAAGCGTTTTCAGATAATCCTCGATCACGTCGTCGGGGGTGGGTTCAGGGACCAATTGCAGCATCGGTGGATTAAAAACCCCGAACGGGAAATATCCGCGTTCCGACAACCCGCCCATGATCGTCATCATGTCGAGTGTTTCCGAGCGGAAGTAGATCATCGTAGAGTCGTTCTTGAGGCATTTGAGGTCTTCGATTTTCTCAATGCCTTCGACCAGTCGCTCTTTCACCGCCATGCATTGCCGGGCCATCTCCATATAGCCCTCTTCACCCAGGAAGTTCATTACTGCCCAGGCAGTGGCGATGGAACCAGCGGGACGGCTACCCACCATTCCGGCGGTTCGGTATTCGCCGATCGGCCAGTTATCGACCGGCACATAGTGGTAGGTTTCCGCGTCTTTGGAACTGTAGAGAACCGTAGAGCAGGGCTTGGCCGCGTAACCGTGCTTGTGCAGATCCGCGGACATGGAGCGGACACCCGGCACACGAAAGTCGAACGTGGGAATATCGTATCCCAGCCGCTCCAACCAGGGATTGATGTAACCGCCGACGCACGCATCGACATGCATCCATAGATTATGGCGCATCGCCACCGCCGCGATTTCGGTGATCGGATCGATCAGGCCATATGGCCAGCAGGGTGCGGAGCCCATGATCGCGATTGTATTCTCGGTGACGGCCTCCTCCATCGCACCGACATTGGCATAAAGATCGTCGCGCAGAGCCACGCGTACGATGTTCATGCCCAGAAAGTGACAGGCCTTGTCGAAAGCCGCATGCGCCGAATAGGGCGCGATGATTTCCGGTGTGCCGGGCACAGGACGATTGACCGAAGCCCATTCACGCGCAGCATGCATCGCACAGAATATGCTTTCCGTACCTCCTGTGGTGATGAAGCCGACCCCTTCTTCCGCGCCATTCAGTATCTCCAGCGCCATGCGAAGGACTTCGGCTTCCATCGTGCCGCTGCCCTCCATGAAACCGCCCAGCATCGCATTGCCGTGAGAGAACATGGTGTAGGCTTCGTCACGGATGGTCTGCAGTTCCGGCGTACCCTGATGGCAATAGACGTTGAGCCGCCCCTGTTTCTGACCGATGTCGCGGTCCTTGAACGCCGCCAGCCGCTGCTTGACCTCGCTCCACTGCGATCCCTTGGCGGGGAAATAGGCGCGGCTTGTATCTTCGATATTTTGCTTCACAGGAGCCCTCTCTCGTAATTGCCGCGCTGCATAACCGTTCATCGTGCGCGCTAGCTGATGCATAACATAATATTTTATTATATTAAACGTCAACACTCTATTTTTACGGGTCGGGAGGTGCCATGCTCGAAGCGAAGGGAAAGCTATGACGCTGATTGCTGCGGAGAATTGGGACGAGAAGATTCTGGGGCGCAGACCTTTGCAGGATCGCAGTCGACGCCGTGTCGAAAAGATTATGGAGTTCAGCCGCAAGGCGATCGAACGGGACGGCGTATATTCCCTCAACCTCAACAACGTCGCCAAGGAAGCCGGTGTCAACGTCGCGACCGTCTATCAGTTCTTCCCGTCCAAGAACGCCGTCATTGCGAGATTGGCTTTGCGCGAGTTCGACGAGAATTATGATCGCGTCGAGAAAGCAGCCGCACAATGCGCGAGCGCTGAAGACGTCAGAGCAATGTTCGCCGACGCGTTCGTGGCCGCCCATCGCAACAGCGGCGACGCGACTTTTCTGCGTGAGTTGTGGGCGATGATGGAAGCTGATCGCAATTTGCAACAGCTGAACCAGAAGGACGACGAACGTCTGGCCTTGCTGTTGACGCGCACCTACATGCGGTTTGCATCCGACGCCGACGCCGAGCGGGTCCGTAAACGGATCCTCCTTCTCCTCGGGATGAGCGCATTCGCCATCCGCACCGCAGTGACGCTGGATCAGAGCGAGGGCGAAAAACTCATTGCCGAAGCCAGGGAAATCATCTTCGGCGTGGCCCTGTGACAGTCGTTACTCGCAGTTCCCAGCCAGCCCGACGGCGTTTTGCTGCAGGCTGACTGGGCTGAGATCGGGACCGCTGTATCAGTCGGCGACCTCCTAGAATTCGAAGCGGGCTCTGACGCCGAAAGTCTGCGGCGCGCCTACGACGACCTGATAAAATCCGAGATCGGAAAGGTCATTGACGTTCACATTGTAGTCGACGTCGAACAGATTCTTGACGAACCCGACGAGTTGCCAACCGTCATCGGAACCAAGAGTCAACTCACCATTCACCAGCCAGAAGGCATCCTGCGCTGCAAGAGGCTGGTTCTCGGTCAGGAAAAAGTGATGGTCGGTGTAAGTGAAGTTGACACTCGGGCGCAGGAATATCTGCTCCGACAGATCGGCTTTGTAGGAAACGGCACCGCTGAATGTGATCTTGGGTGTACGCGGGAGCCGGTTACCGGCCTGGCTGACGCCGGCACTGACGAAGTCGACCAGTTCGCTTTCCAGATAGCCCAATGAGAATGTGGCATTCAGATTGTCGACGGGGCTGAAAAACAGTTCTGCTTCGGCGCCGTAAATTTCGGCATTCGCCGCATTGTCCAGGACCGTTGCGGGGACGTTGCCCGTGTTGACGAGGGTGAACACCTGAAGGTCGGAATAGTCGTAGTAGAACGACGCCAGATTGAGATAGCCGATGTATCCGGGAAGCGTCCATTTCGCGCCCGCCTCGTAGGCATGGAGCTGCTCCGAATCGAACGGGCCCAATTCTGCAGCATTGAAGAGGAAGCCGCCATTGAAGCCGCCGCTCTTGAAGCCCTTGGAATAGCTGGCGTAGAGCAGCAAATCGGGGTTTGGCTGGTAATTGATAGCGATGTTACCGGAAATATCGTCGTCCGAATAGGACAAGTCGGCCTCATAGAGCGGCAGGCTGAACGTCGGCTCCTCGAAGTTCACTTCGGAGCGGAAATCCCGCTCTTCCTTCGTATAGCGCAAGCCCCCGATCAGCGTCAGTTGATCGGTAAGAGCGAACTCCATCCTTGCGAACGCAGCCAGTGATCGCGAATCCTGTTGGTTTTTATGGCGCGTGAAGGATATCGGCGCTCCCAAAACCGTACCGAAAGGATCGAAGCCGGTCGGGTTGGTATTAGGCGCGAGGGATGCCACGACCGGGCGCAATTCCCGGAACAGGTCGGCAGTCTGGTCCTGTCGCGTGCGTTCGTCGAGATAGTAGCCGCCAACGATCCAGTTCAAACGGTCGGTTTCGCCGGACAGACGCAGTTCCTGCGTGAACGTTTCGGTCTCTGCCCCGACGGTGATCGCAAGAAGCTGGAGCGGACTGCCATCCGCTTCCTCGGGCAAAAGATTTTGCCCCTCCTCATAAGAAGTGATCGAAGTCAGGTCGACGCCGCCAAGTGCGAACTCACCCTTGACCGACAGGCCGTACACCTCCCGATCGATACTTTCCTCGCGGTCGAAATTCCCCCGAAATCTCTTGGTTGTGTCGCGATAGCCGAGCGCATCGACGCATCCGCCTGCCAACGATTGATCGGTCGAGCACACCCCGCCCGTCGCCGGATCGATCGTCTCATAGCGTTCATACTGCGAAAACGGAGTGTCATTGATGTCGGCCCGGAAGCGCAGGAGAATCCGCGCATCGGGCGAGGGTTCCAGTTCGACCATGGCCCTGACCGCCCAGAGATCGGTCCCGTTGCTACGCGTATCCGTAAGTTCGTTGACGAAAAATCCATCGGCGAAATGCCGGGCCACGGCGACACGGGCATTCACGCCCTCCACAATCGGGCCGCCTACGGCGCCTTCGATCTGGTAACCGCCGAACTCCGCGATGGAGCCCTGAACATAGCCGTCGAGATAATCGGTCGGGGGGTTGGAGATATAGTTGATTGCCCCGCCAGTCGTGTTCTTGCCATACAGTGTCCCTTGCGGCCCGCGCAAAACCTCGACCCGCTGAAGATCGAAGAGGAGGAAGTTCTGCGAGCTGAACGAACTGAGGTAGATATCGTCGAAATAGAGACCGACCGGGCCACTGTTATTCAACGAGAAATCGTTGAGTCCGACCCCCCTCAGGAACACGACCGGCTGGGTGCCCGAACCGGCAATCGGATCGATAACGAGATTGGGCACCTGGGAATCAATGTCGGTGCTATCGGTCACGCCCAAGCTCGTCAGGGCCTCACCACCCAGAGTTGTAATAGCGACACCGATGTCCTGAGGATTCTGTTCCCGTCTTTGCGCGGTCACGATGATGGTGTTGGGGCTGAGACCGGGACCTTCGCCATCGGCCGAATCGACTGATTGCGGCTCGGGTTGTTCTGCCTGGGCAAAAGCTGGTGAAGCCGCCAGTGCGGATATCATTACCGGTGCAAGAATGAGGTGCGAGCGAAGTCTGCTCAATCCCCGTACGACTGACGATTTGTCCATTGATCCTCTCCCTAAGCTATGTTGCGCGATCATTCTGATCGGCTCTGCGCGGCACATTCCTGCGTCTGCATGGCCCGTGACAGGCGGGCTCCCCACCAAGCGGAGCCGCGGCCAGTGACACATAAATGACGATTCCTCATGTTTTGACACATAATTAAACATTATGTTACGAGGTGTCAAACTTGTTTCTTCGCAGTGCGTCCGCCTATGGGGCGGGGATGACACAAGCCGGGCCACTCCATGTCAGAGCCACGCCCAGACAGGATCGCAGCCGCGAAACATTCAGGCGTATCCTTGAAGCAGCAGCCGGACTGATCCACGAACGGGGAAGCGATGCGCTCAAACTGACCGAAGTGGCGGTCAAGGCGGACGTCCCGATCGGTTCCGTATACCGCTACTTTCCCAACAAACGGGCCATCCTGGCCAAGTTGGCTAAGGAGTACTTCCAGCAGTTCAACGAGGATCTTTCGACGTCTGCCATGGATGCGACTGATCTCGCCAGCCTCGAGCAGTCCATGCGCCGCATGATATGGCGTATTTTCAGGCGTTTCCAAAACGAGCCGGTTCTGCGCGACGTCCTGTCGGGATGCGAAGCGGATCGCGAGATCGAGGAGATCAATCTGGCGGACAGCCGGGAAAGCGGCGATCGCCTATATGAGAGGTTTGTCGAACTGGGCGGGAAGCCCAGTCCGACGAAACGCATCGAGTGTTTCATGATGTGCCATCTGTCGGGCAGCGCCTTTCGGATGGCCTTGGCCATCTCGCCGGAGGAGTCCGATCTTCTGGTCGAACGCTTCGGCGAGATGGTACTCGATCAATTGTTCGACTAGGGAAGCCGGAAGGGCTCCTCCTCGGCGAAACGCCGCAGAACGTTTGTAGAGATGCGCGCGACGTTGTTGTCGTAACCGTTATGCGCCAAACTCCCCGCCCAGGCGATCGAGCCGGTCGACCAGACCGCGCCGCCACTGGGAGTTTCGAAAAACACCATATCGGCACGGACTTCGGGATCTTCGATGCCAGGCGGCATTGTTTGAAGCAGTTCCTCCTTGGCGCGAAGCATGAGCGGGTTGTGATTTTCCGAAGAGGCAACGACAATGGCATGAGCAGGCGTGCCAAGCGCGAAATCGGCACGGTCTATCTCCTCGCCGGCCGCACCGTCGCCATGCGCACCGAAATCGCCGATCACTTCGCTTTCGACGCCGTCGAGAATAAAGGTCGCACGCGGATCGGCAGCAGCTTCTGTCAGACGGTAATGGGTGCTTCCCCCGAAACCCTGCGCGGAAAAGCCGACGCCGACAAGCGCTTGCGGATTTCTTCCAAGCCGTCGCCACAAGCCGCCCAGCTCACCGGAAAACGAATGATAGTATTCGCCGGGCTCGGCCAACCACGCTCTCGTGCCATCCTCCGCCCGACGGACCTCGATGCAATCCGTGCCATTGGGATCGAAGGCGATCCGCCAATAGAAGCCGTTGCCGCCCATATACATGAGCCGCCCGCCCCGCGCTAACCAGGCCTCCAGCGCTTCCATCATCGTGGTCGACCAATATTCGGGATGGGTACCCGTTACGATAACCTGATATCCATCGAGCAGGTCGATACCCTCACGGTGAAGCGCGTCGTCAGTGATCGTGTCGTAGGCCTCACCGGTCTGTTCCAGCCAGGCGATGATGTCGCCATCGGCGGTGAACGCCCAGTTCGACGCTTTCGGGCGGAAGTTGACTATGGGGCGGTGCAGGGATGAGTAGTGAACGCCGCTGCCATCCGGGTGCATGTCATAGAGGCCACCACCGAACTCGGGATGCGCGCGTAGGAGGGCATCGCCTTCCGTATCTTCGCGCATCTGCGGATAGAGCGCGGCGAATTGGGGCTGAATGCAGAAATTGGCGTAGGCGAGATAGGACGCGGTCGGCGCAAGAAACGCGATCGCCGGTTTCTCCGCATCCTTCGGCGGCAGGATGTAGAACGGCACGTAATCGTCGCTCTCCCCCTGAACCAGTTTCGCCGCATAAAGTCCGCTTGGGAGATCCGCTGGCACCGTCCAGGTTGCGAACGGCTCCCATTCGGCGTCTGCAATTGCATTGCTGTGAAAATGCAAGGCGCCATAGTGCGAACTGTCGACGGTCCAGTCATGAACCGTACCGTCCCATTTCCGACCACAGACTGCCCGCGTCGGCAAGTTGACAATGCGGCAATGGCGCGACGCCGGACCTCGGTCCACGGCAGCCGCGCTCGAGATATCGCTGCCGAAATCCCACACATGGTTGCACGGCAGGGCGGATTGCTCATCCGGCACCGTGTTCCAGTAGAGCCCGGCTTCGGCGTCGCTCAAGGGACGATCGAACAATGTCGGCTGCTCCAGTTTGCCATCAAAGGCATGAGCCGGGCGCCCATCGCGATTGGCAGCGCCGAACCAGCATTCGCAAGAAGATGCGCCGCCGATAGCACGAGCCGCATTTTGAAAGTCGCTCCACCCCTCGCCCAGCGGACCTCGAGCGTGTACTGTCTCAAGCCCGTATTCCGGTGCGGCGCTCTGACGAATTTTCACCTGCCCGTCGCCGTCGACATCAATCAGCAACAAGGTCCAGCGGCGGGGAGATATTTTCTCGCCCGACACGACCACATCCCCGCAAACGACCTGCGGCACCTTGTTCTCAAGATATAGCTCCAGTCGCGGCCCGCTCTCACTCGCTCCGATCGAGACGAGGCACTGGCGGTGGTCGACATGTTCATTCTGCCAGACGAACAATGCAAGGTGGATACCGCCATCGCGGGCGATTGCGCGGACTCCTTCGGCGACCGCATGGGAACCGGCGAAGATCGGCTGGTGTGGCACCTCGATCTGCCCCGCCCATTCGGCGGGAATCTGGGTCTCTTCGAAGATGCCACCATCATCCGGATCATCGCAGCCAGTCAACCTGACCAAACTGACATCGGTCGCTCCAGAGCCGTAAGCGGATGCGTGAAACGCGATTTCATCCCCCGCCCTGACTGACAGTCGGTTTGCATATCCCACGATGGTTTTTGTCATTGCCTAGCACCTATCCCACAAAACATAAGTATTGATTACATATTGTGAGGTGCGATGGCAAGGCTCACGCATGAACTGCCCATTCGATGCCAAACCGGAGCGGGGGAATCGTTGGCTACGCTGGCTGCATCTGCTCCCAGGGACGGGAGTGATGCATTTTTGCGTTTCGAACGGGATTGATTAAGTTCGGCGGTCGGGCAAGTCGATTCCCCTGCGCATTCCGTCCCGGACAATGGTGAAACGGCGCGCCGTCAGGGCAGGCTTTTTCTTAGTCAACCATTGCGCCATCTTGCGTAGATTGCCGAGTGAAGCGATCTCCTCGCTATCTACGGCAACCACCCGATCATCCAGTCTCAATCCGGCGCGTTCCGCTGCGGACCTTTCATAGAGCTGGACCACACTAACCCCCTCCCGAGCCATCAGCACATATCTTACATGCGGCTAAGCGGCGGCAGGGGCGGTGCAAAGGTGCAGCACCATTCGCCTTTCCGGCTAGTCATGTGTGACGTTGTGGCTGCCCAATATTCCCAGGCTGGTACGGGAAGGCGGCGCATTGCCCCTCTCTTTGAGATTGGGACATCAAGAGCGGGCATTCCGCTCTCACGGCGTCAATTTTAAATCCAAGCCCATCGACCTGTTCAGCTCAACTGAGACGATGGGCAGAATGAGTGACTGCCTTGCTGCCCACCATCATAGATCTTGAGCATTTTGGCGGGTTCTTACGTCAAGAACGTGACTGTAACCATGTCCGAAACGCCGGAAGCAGGAGGACATAAATGTCTTGAATTCTTTCTTTTCACATTGCTCCTCCCGAGAACAGGCGAGGCAATCCAGAACGATCCAAGGGCCAAATCCCTAGAATTTCTGCGGCTTTTATAGATTATGTGGGAGAACAGAGAAGAAAAATGGTGCCCAGAAGAGGCATCACATTCGAACTTCTTTTCCGTTTAATTTCTGATGTTTAGATATTTCGGTCAAGCTGAAAAGCCCGCAAAAGGCCCGCAAAATCCCTCTAATGTATTGGTTCGATGCCTTTTTTAGGACTCGGAATTTCAATTTCAAACTTGACCGCGGAGTAGGTCGTTATCCGCTTTGCGCTCCAATCTCCGCTATTCTACGGGCTGCGCGCTCTGCCCGGAAGCAGTCATCCGTTCGGTTTACTTTAAATCATCGATATTCGTTCCAGCTTCTCTTCTTTTTGGCCGATAGTCTGGGAGGGGAGGATTTGATGTAATTCCCTCAACCTGAATATCTTCGATTTTTTCACTGAGAGGAGCAAGTTCGCGACTAAGCTCGCGAAGGTCCGTTTCACCTTCAACCAAAGAATCTTCGACCGCCGGAATGCCACTCCTTATCTGGGAAAGTTTGTTTTCAGCGTTCTGCACCCCCTCCCTGAATTGGCGAAGGCGTCGTTGCGCGATAGCAGAAGCGCTCCGCCCTGAGATCCGCCGATCTGCATCTCGAAGATTATTTCCCCATCCACCAACCCTGTGCCCTAAGTCTAACAATCTTCCTTTTGTTGAGGCCAATCGTTCGTCCCAACCTTCGGCGTCCGATGCGAGTGCGGCCGTCGTGACTCGAAGCCGGACAAGATCGGAGGTGATCACCCGTTGCTTTTCTGGCTCCAGTCCTTCGTTCAGAGCGCGAATGCTATTTGCCACGGTCTCTACAGTGGCGGTCGCATCCCTCCCCAATAGTCCGGTTTCGTCCGCGGCGGGAATGATCTTTTTTCCTGACTTGTCGGTGTAAATGCCCTGACGACCCCGTCGGCCCTCGAGCACGAGCGCAGCCTCTCCAGTTATCAGATCCGTGCTGATTGTCGCTTCAAGGCCGTGGACTTTCGCCGCAGAAGGATCGAGAGTCAGAACAACGACCACGTTTTCCGGTTCATTTTCCGCCAGACGGACCGATGTTACCTGTCCCACAGGGACTCCCGATAGTGTTACAGTCGATCCCGACTGAAGGCCTTCCACGGAGCGATCAAACTTGATCTGATATGTTTCCTGATTTGGTCTGGGATCGATTAGCCACATCGCGAAAGCGATGGTCGTAAGCATCAGAATGCCAACGATCCACGCCACTAGGGAGAAGTTTGCGTTAGTTTCCATCTAGCACGCCGCCAGCGGTTTGTTCGTCCGGCAGAGGGCCGGTGCAATGAAAGTTCGCGTCCCGCATGCTCCATTCGGTTGTCCGCTATAGAACATGACCGAGGTTCGTCCCCTGGCGCAATCGCCACGAGCGGGGCATCCGGGCGCGTCGAATGTGTTTTGGTTTGAGATCGGCCTAGTCCCAACACGGGCGTGATGCCGCCCCGCCCGTGGCGACCGAATATTGCTATGACTTGCGCAAGCCGCGTCCGGTCACTCAAGCGCGAAGGCGTCATGTCTTCCAGGCCGCTGCTGGAGGATGTGATTTCAAGTCTCCTGGCGATGTCCGTCTGGTTCAGGGCAGGAGCTCTGATGAGCTGCGCCAACACACGCCACTGCGTACGATTGAGGCTCAGCGGCTGTGCTCGGTCATCGAATGCCTTGCGCGCGGCGCGGCTGATCTGGTCCATCATGAAGATCGCTCGATCATCGTGGGTGATGACATTGTCGAGTGCGAGAGTGCCCTCATCTTCTGGCATGAGACATTCCTATCGATCGGAGAAAAATAGTAAAGGACTTTCGCATTTTGTTTTGGCCGCTATATCGCTCGCGCAGCGGCTCAAACGATGGCGAGGAGCGAAATAATCATGGCGGACGAGACAGCAGGGGCTAGCGATGAAGGCGCACGTCCGACGGGGTTGTCCAGTCCGCGGGTCCGGCTGGGTCTGCTGATCGCCGGCATTCTGGTCCTGCTCGCCGGGAGCTACTGGTATTACAATCATCAGACGTACGGCAGATTCCAGCAGTCCACCGACAACGCTTATATTGCCGCCGACAGCGTCATCATCTCCCCCAAAATTGCGGGCTACGTCGAGCGCGTATTAGTGACGGAGAATCAAACGGTCGCGTCGGGCGATGCGCTTGTCCAGCTGGACGTGCGAGATTATCGTGCCCAAACGAACCAGGTCGAAGCCCAGATCGCCGCGTCGCTCGCCGGAGCAGATACGGTACGCGCCCAGCAACAAGAGCAGGACGCGGCAATTGCCCAGGCCCGTGCACAGCTCGCAGCAGCATCTGCACAGGCTGGTCTCGCTGCTGAGCAGGTTGTCCGGTACCGCCCCCTTGCCGCTTCGGGAGCGGAGCCGCGCGAGAGGCTCGATCAGCTGGAGGCCCAGGCCAGAGAAGCGCAGGCTCAAGTCGCGGCAGCGCGCGCCGCGCTCACGGCGGCACAGCGCCGACAGAACACGCTTAGCGAGCAGATAGACCAGGCCAATTCGCAAGCCAACGCCGCTCGTGCGCAACTCGAGGCCGCCCGTCTGAACCTGTCATCGACCACGCTCCAGGCCAGTATTTCCGGGCGGGTGGGTGACCTCACGGTCCGACCTGGACAATTTGTCCAGCCTGGCCAACGCCTTATGAGCCTCGTACCGACCGACCGCCTCTACGTGACAGCAAATTTCAAGGAAACGCAGCTCGGACTTGTCCGCCCGGGGCAACCCGTCACCTTGGAAATCGACGCGCTGCCGGACCTCGAGCTAT
>MDTD01202038.1_pt1 | contig 17081 bp, 22 predicted proteins | sample 811221 | NCBI WGS metagenome assembly MDTD01 (sample SAMN05326646, study PRJNA326480) | marine metagenome | isolation source: seawater | place: Pacific Ocean: South West | collected 2011 | reverse complement strand
TCTCAAGAGACACTGCAAAGCTGGCAGTTCTTTGCTCACTATACGGAGCCGGCCAATCAAAGCTTGAGCAGGTTCTTCGGAAGGATAACGCAGACATCAGGGCTTCTTACCTTATCAAGAAGGTTTCCGAATACTTCAAGTTAAAAGAATTGAAGAGCATGCTCCGTGGTCAAGCGAGAGAAGGCATGATATTGAATTACTTCGGCAGACCAATAGAAGTTGACAATGCTAGAGAAAGTATTCTTGTGAATAATTACTTACAATCAACAGCGACAGACGTCGCCATCGCTGGCTTCAGCGAGTTCACTAAAGTCTTTACTGGTAAGTGCAATTCGCTATTTGTTATCCACGATGCACTCATAGTTGAGGTTGAAGACCGGTATCTAGCCGACATTAGAAGATATGTAGATAAAGGATACGAAGTTCCAGACCTTGGAAATTTTCCGCTTAAATTAAAAGAGTTTACCCACCATGAATGAAGAAAAAATTAGAAGTTACGTCAGATCCATCCTGAATGAGCAAGAGCAAGAAACTGCTCCGAAACCGAAAGGAAACAAAAAGGGAAAAGCAAAAGCTATCAAGCCAGGAGAGATTGGACTCAGCGTAGGTCGGGGTGCTTTCACAAAGGTAGTCGCTGATGTCGGCGCCTTGGCTACAAAGAACCCAAAGCAACTTATGAAGAATCTAGAAATAAAGCAAGGTGGAAACGGATTACAGGGTGTTATAAATGTGTGGAAGCAAGCGTCTTCTGGCACCGCTCCGATGCAGCGCGCTTTTGGAGGGTTATCGGTTCAATCTAAGGGTCAACGAAAGGGTTTGGAGATTGGCTTAGGTGAGCTAAACGCTCGTAACGGAGCGAAGTTTGTGCACCACACCCTTAAAGGCGCCATGGCTGCCGGGATCTTAAGTTCAGATGTGCCACTGCAGGTTCAGGTTGTCGGAGATTCTGTGATCGTACACACTGGCAGCAAAAAGGGCGATTGGGAATAATCATCTGTACAAAATGCTTTTCTAGTATACTATTATTGAGGTATTCTTGGAGAAGAAATGAAGCATTTAGAAGTTGATGGTATTGTAACCCTAAGCAAGCTGGAAGAACTTGATCCCCCCGATCGTGGTCCTGAAGAGGGAGATGTCGTCGCTGCAATTATTGATGTAGAGACTACTGGCCTGAACCATACGAAGGATGAAGTAATCCAAATTGCGATTCGCCCTTTTTTCGTTAATCCAACTACTGGTGAGGTTTCGGGTTTGAGAAAAACGATTGTAGCCATGCAGCAGCCATCGTCTCCGCTCCCGAGAATAATCAAGGACATCACCGGTTTCACTGATGAAGATTTAGAGGGTCACTCGATCGATTGGCAGAAGGTTGCAAAGGTACTAAGTAAGTGTCAATTTATCATTGCGCACAACGCTTCTTTCGACCGGAAGTGGGTGGACGCAGCCATACGAAAAGCTGGTGCAGTTATTCCCGAGAATGCCATCTGGGGATGCTCCATGACGCAAGTGGACTGGACACCGGTTGTTAGATGTTCAAAGGCTCTAGAGGTTCTCTGTGCTTGGCACGGATATTTCTACGATTCGCACAATGCTGTAGCAGATGTTGATGCAACTCTCCACTTGCTTAGGAAAAACAAATACATGAGTGAGCTTTTGCAGAACGCATCAGAGCCAGACTACCATGTGTTTGCAGCTAACTCATTACGTGAAGAAAACACCATTCTAAAGCAGGGTCGTTATCGCTGGAATCCCGAGCTCGGGTGTTGGTGGAAAGCAGCAAACTCAAAAGAAGAAGCAGAGCAAGAGTGCGTTTGGTTGACTGAGAATCTTTCTAAGGTAGAACCGCAATATTTTGAAATTGATGCGTCACATCGCTTTTCTGAATAATAATTAAAGGTATGCGTGGCCTTCGTGAGTACATACGTTTTTTGTTGGAGTCTGAGGTGTTAGGTGAGCCTGACATGAGTGCCGAGGATGAGAGGCAAGACGGCGAAGAGGATGAGCAGGCTATGGGCGGTGTGCCCGGTGCACAAGTTCCTCTTGGAGCAAAATCAGCGGCATATCCAGCTGACGATCCTCGAAAAAAGAGAGCTCCACAAAAGCGAAAAAAGCGCAAAAATAATTGAAAAACTGATTACTGACTATTATACTACTAATGTCCTTGAGGACAAAAGACAATTGAGAAATTGCACATTAAACATTTGGAGGTTAACATGGCAATTAATTTTGATGCGCTTCGAAAGAAGCTTGGCCAGCTGTCTGGCAACAACTCACGCCGCAACACAATGTGGCGACCGCAAGAAGGCGAAGAAAGCGTAGTTCGCTTGATGGCATTCCCGAACCAAGATGACGGGCTGCCTTTCGCAGAGCGTTGGTTCTATTATAATATTGGAAACAACCCTGGATTGCTTGCACCTTACCAGTTCGGAAACCCTGATCCTATCCAAGAGCTTATTACAAAGCTCCGTGATGAAGGTACCAAGGAGTCTTACGAACTCTGCAAGAAACTGTATCCAAAGGCGCGATACTACGCTCCAGTTATCGTTCGCGGTGAAGAAGCAAAGGGCGTTCGGATTTGGTCTTTTGGAAAGACCGTCTATCAGTCTCTCCTGAACGTCATGCTTGATGAAGATTATGGGGACATCACGGATCCGACTGACGGCCGCGATGTGAAAGTTATTTGTACAAAAGCTCCCGGTCGGATGTGGGCAACTACTGAAGTTCGTCCTCGTGGAAAGCAGACCCCGCTGTCTAGCGACACGAAAGAGGCAGCAAATTGGGTTGAAAATATTCCCAACTTGGAAGACATGTACGAAGCTAAGTCCTACGACGCTTTGACAAAGATTATCAACGATTGGCTTGAAGGCGATGACGCCACAAGCGATGAAGGCGAAACAACACGCGGTTTCAACGGCAACACTACCACTAGCTCCGCACCTAAGAATATCGAGTCTAAGTTCAAGAGCCTTGATGACGCGTTTGCAGACCTTGAAGATGATGATTTTTAATCATTAATCCGTGTGGTCTACACGCCAAGGGAGGAAGCTCAAGCTTCCTCCCTTTTTACTTGAACAACACTCCTTACACGCCTATAATCTTTTACGAGGAGCTGAATAATGGCAAAGAAAAGAAAAGACAACACCGACGATTTTACGTCAGACTTAATCAAGTCTCTAAACAAAGAACACGGAACTCGAGTTGCTTATAACCTTGCAACAGATGAGTCTCCTACTCATGTCAATCGATGGATTAGCACAGGATCCAAACAGCTGGACTACATCATCGCCAACCGCAGAGATGGCGGCTTACCAGAAGGCCGGATCATTGAAATCTTTGGTCCCCCTTCTATTGGAAAGTCTCACATCGCAATTCAGATCGCTCGGTCATGCCAACAGCTTGGTGGGATCGTTGTTTACATTGATACTGAGAACGCAACATCCGTAGAGAATTTAGGTTTGCTTGGCGTTGATATCAACAAGCGTTTCGTTTATGTCGATACTCACTGCACAGAGGAGGTTCTGTCTATTGCTGAGTCGACCATAATGAAAGCAAAGGCGATGGACAAAGACGTCCCTGTAACCATTATCTGGGATTCCGTTGCAGCTTCCTCTCCAAAGGCAGAGTTGGATGGAACTTATGAGCAAAATTCCATAGGTCTGCAGGCGAGAGCAATCTCTAAGGGCATGCGTAAAATTACTGGGGTCATTGCGAATCAGAACGTCCTATTTATCTGCCTTAATCAAATCAGGACCAAAATTGGAGTAATGTATGGCGATCCTACTACTACACCCGGGGGTAAGGCAATCCCTTTTCACTCATCTGTACGAATCAAGCTGGGAGCAGGACAGCAAATCACCAACAAGCAGAAAGAAGTCATTGGCATCCATGTTCGCGCGAAAACAATCAAGAACAAAGTAGCTCCCCCATTCCGAGAATGTAATTTTGAAATTCATTTTGGGAAAGGCATCGTCGAGCATGAGCAAGTCTTTGATGAGTTGCGAAAGCACGGCTCACAGATCATAAACGGTAAAGAGATTTGTGTCAAGGGTACGAGCGCTTGGAAGACTCTGACTGTAACTGACACGAAGACTGGTGAGATCTTGGTGGAGAAAAAATTCTACAAAGCTGATTTCGGAGATGTTTGGAAAGAAGAAGAGTTCAAGCCGTACATCGACGCGCTTCTCGAATCTTGCATGACCAGGAAGATGACAGACGATGAAGAAGCAAATCTTGACACTGAGTCTTATGAGGAAGTCCGATCAGCAGCTATGATGATTGATATTGAAGATCTACCAGATCTGGACGCGTAATGTCTAGACCCATTCTTTTCATAGACGGCCTAAATTGCTTTTACAGACATTTTGTGGCCAACCCCTCTATGGGAGACAACGGAGATCATGTCGGTGGGATTGTTGGTTTCTTAAAAAGTCTCCAACTGCTGACTGAGCGGTACTCTCCCAAGAACATTGTGGTTGTGTGGGAAGGCGGGGGTTCTCCTCGTAGGAGGTCAATTGACCCCACTTACAAGTCAGGCCGGCGTCCAGAGAAATTAAACAGGTTCTATTCTGAAGATTTGCCGAATACAGTCTCAAATAGAAATCAGCAGATCGCTTATTTGACAAAGCTTCTCCGCCGCGCCGGGATACCACAGATTTACATGTCTGATTGTGAAGCTGATGATGTCATTGCTCGCTTGGTGAACGTCGTATTCGATCATGAAAAGTGCATTATCATCTCAACCGACAAAGATTTTTATCAATTGATCGATGACAGAATAAATGTGTGGTCACCTGGTAGCAAGAAACTGTGGACGGTTGATCGGGTGATTCAAGAATTTGCCATTCATCCGACAAATTTTTGTCTGGCAAGATGCTTTGTTGGTGACGGGTCGGACGGGCTAAAAGGTGTCCCTGGCGCAGGGTTTAAGAGCTTGTCAAAACGGTTTCCTCGGTTTAATTCTGAAGAATCTCTGAATGTTACAGACATACTTACGGAATGTGAGGAACTTCGGAAACAAAAGCAGTTGAAGCTTTATGATAGCATAGTCGCCAACGAAGATATTCTTCACAGGAATTGGAAGCTTATGTATTTAGGTCACGGAAATGTGTCAGCAGGTCAGGCAAAAAAAATAGACGATGCCCTCGAAATTTCCAACTTAAAAAGAGATAAACTTTCCTTCATCAGGTCCCTTCGTCATCTGGGGATCAAAAATTTTGACTACGACAAATTGTTTATGAGCCTTCGGACTCTGGAGTAATAACTAATGAGCGCAATTGCCACACACAACATTCTAAGCGAAATCCCTGGAGGTCAATTCAGGCAGTACAACAAGTCATTTCAGGAAAAGATTTTGCAAGGTCTACTAACAGATCATCAGTGGGCAGCTCAAATGGTTGAGGTCATGCGGCCAGATTTCTTTGAGTTAAAGTACCTCGAGTATCTCTGCGAAAAATACTTCAACTACTTCACTGAATACCGCTGTTTCCCGACTCAGTCTCTATTGATTAGTATCATTAAGGACGCGCTAGCAGATGATGGAGACGTTCTGCTAAGAGACCAGATTGTTAGCTATCTTATAAGAGCAAAAGAGAATCCTCACCCAGGAGATATCGCTTACGTCAAGGAGAAGTCTTTAGATTTCTGCAAGCGACAGGCTTTCAAAGAAGCTCTGGAGCAATCTGTTGAGCTGATATCGACTGATAACTTCGAGTCTGTTATCTCTCTTATGAAAAATGCTGTGTCCATCGGGATGGCAAACACAGTTGGCCACGATTTCTTTGAAGATATGGAGTCTCGTTTTCAGAAGATTAACCGCTGCGTTTGCCCAACAGGTATCCCACAGCTTGATGCAAAAGACGTACTGGCTGGTGGATTAGGTCGCGGAGAGATTGGAGTTGTGACCGCGAACACCGGTGTTGGTAAGTCTCACTTTCTGGTCCAGATGGGTGCTAATGCCATGAAGCGTGGTAAGAACGTTCTGCATTACACTTTTGAATTAACAGAACAAGCAGTTGGTATTCGATATGATTCGAACCTCTGTAACATTTCATCCTCAGATGTGGTTGACCAAAAAGACTACGTGAAGAAATTCTATGAAGAGAATGAAGATCTCGGCAGGCTTATTATTAAAGAGTACCCAACAGGATATCCGTCGGTAACAACTCTCAGGAACCACATCGAGAAGCTTGCCTTACGAGGTTTTAAGCCGAGTGTGCTGGTGATAGACTACGCTGATATTATGAGATCAACAAGGTCATACGATTCGCTTCGTCATGAGCTAAAGTTGATTTATGAAGAGCTAAGAAACCTTGCGATGGAATTAAGAATCCCAATTTGGACTGCTTCTCAAGCAAATAGAGACTCAGCAAATTCTGATATCGTTGGACTCGAAAACATGTCTGAGGCTTATGGCAAAGCCATGGTCGCTGATCTCGTGGTTTCTCTTTCTAGAAAGCCGACCGAGAAAGCAACAGGCGCCGGCCGGCTTTTCGTGGCAAAAAACCGTGCTGGTAAGGATGGAATTCTTTTTCCTATTCACATTGACACTGCACGCTCTAGTATTACTGTACTGGACGAAGAGGTCTCTACATTAAGTGAAGCCATTCGGGACGACAAAAAAGAGGCGAAAGCTCTTATCAAGAAAAAGTGGGCCGAGATAAAAAGAGTTTAAAGTATAAGAAATTGCGGGGAATATGAATGAGCGAAATTAAATTTAATTACGAAGAAGCCTTCAGTCGGTCCTTAGAGTACTTTGGTGGCGATGAGTTAGCAGCAAATGTTGCAGTTACAAAGTATTTGCTTGCTGACGGAGATGGAGAATATTTCGAGCCTACGCCTGCAGAGATGCACGAGCGTATTGCTGATGAGCTTCACAGGGTAGAAGAGAAGTATCCAAACGCAATGTCACGTGAGGAAATTCTCGGGCTTCTAAAAGATTTCAAATACGTGGTCCCTCAAGGTTCACCAATGTCAGGGATTGGTAACGACCAAAGACTCCAGAGCTTGTCTAACTGTTTTGTAATTGAGTCCCCTCAAGACAGTTACGGCGGCATTTGCAAGACAGATCAAGAGCTAGTTCAGATTGCAAAGCGTCGAGGTGGTGTCGGATTTGATATAAGCACCATCCGTCCGAAAGGAATGCCAACTGCAAATGCTGCAAGGACCACTGACGGCATTGAGGTCTTTATGGACCGTTTCAGCAACTCTTGCCGTGAGGTTGCCCAAGGCGGCCGCCGCGGTGCGCTGATGCTTACGATCTGTGTACATCACCCGCAAGTAAACGATTTCATAAAAATCAAAAGAGACCTCAAACGTGTTACAGGCGCAAACATATCAGTCCGTGTTTCTGATGAGTTTATGGAAGCTGTAAAGAATAATGCAATGTATGAACAACGCTGGCCGGTGGACTCCAAGAATCCCGAAGTTAGCCAACCCGCAAGCGCACCTCAGGTCTGGAACTCATTGATCGAGAGCGCACATGCTTCAGCTGAGCCCGGCGTATTATTCTGGGATACAGCGAAAAACATGACGCCATCCGATATCTATTCTGGCGTCGGCTTTGGTTCGGTATCCACGAACCCTTGTGGTGAGATCATTCTTTCGCCGTACGATAGTTGTCGATTGATGCTAGTTAATCTTACAAGCTTTGTCAAGAACGAGTGGGCTGAAGATGCCTCATTTGATTTTACTCACTTTGGATCTGTAGTTTATAAAGCTCAGCGTCTTATGGACGATATGATAGATTTAGAGATCGAGCAGATCGACAAGATTCTTGCAAAGATTGATAGCGATCCAGAGCACGAGGATGTCAAGTACCATGAGATGCGATTATGGTCAAACATCAGGCAAGCTGCCTTGAAGGGCCGCCGAACTGGATTGGGAATAACAGGCTTGGGAGATGCCCTTGCCATGTTAGGTATAACCTACGGTTCGGATGAGAGTGTCGACATGACAGAGCAGATCTACAAAGGTCTCGCGGTTAACGCCTACAGCTCTTCAATAATGATGGCCAAAGAACGTGGAGCATTTGAGATACATGATCCTGAGCTGGAGGATGGTCATCCGTTCCTCAATAGAATTTGGGAAGTGAACCCAGAGCTTAAATCTATGAACCAGGAGTTCGGTAGAAGAAACATTGCCCTTACCACGACCGCACCAGCTGGATCAGTTTCTGTTCTAACACAAACAACATCTGGTATAGAGCCTGCTTTCATGCTGCATTACACTCGCCGCAAGAAGTTGACTGGCCAAGACACTGATGCTCGAGTAGATTTTGTCGATGATGTTGGTGACAAGTGGCAAGAGTATACTGTCTATCACCACGGCTTCAAGCAGTGGCTCGATTCTACCGACCCTGATTGTGAATGGGATGCCGACAATCTTTCAGTTGCTGTTTCCCATAGCCCCTATGCAGGTGCTACTGCCAATGAAATTGATTGGGTGGCAAAAGTAAAGATGCAAGCCGCGGCTCAGAAATGGGTATGTCATGCAATCTCAAACACAACAAATCTTCCAGCTAGTGTCAGCGTAGAGACAGTGAAAGATGTGTACATGAAAGGTTGGGAGCTTGGCTGTAAAGGTGTTACAGTTTATCGAGATGGCAGTCGTTCAGGTGTACTTGTCTCCACAGAAAGCGTTCAAAAAGACCCTCGAGAAGCTGGCGAGATTGTCACTCGCTCAGCACCGAAGCGGCCTGAGGAAATGGCTTGTGACATTCATCAAGTAAATATCAAGGGTGAGGCCTGGACAATCCTCATCGGCTTGATGGGTGGAAAGCCTTATGAAGTGATTGGTGGCCTTTCTGAGTATGTAGAGATCCCCAAGAAGCATACGGCCGGCAAGATCAGGAGAAGGTCTAGAAAGTCTATTCCCTCGAAGTATGACTTGATTGTGGGCACTAATGGTGATGAGTTTGTGATCAAAGATGTTGTCAAAGTTTTTGACAACCCCAACCATTCAGCATTCACCCGAACTATATCTTTGGCGCTTCGCCACGGCGTACCTGTCCAGTACATGTGCGAGCAGCTGCAAAAAGATAAAGATATGGATATGTTTTCATTCAGCAAATCCATCGCGCGATGCTTGAAGAAATATATCGAAGATGGAACAAAAGCGAGTAACGGCGTTTTTGATAGCGCGTGTTGTGATAACCCCAACATAGTTTATCAAGAAGGCTGTGCCACCTGCTTAAACTGCGGCATGGCAAAGTGCGGCTAAACTAAACTAAGGAGACAAGATGCATTGGACATCAGACATAGATCCAAAAATCAAAGAGATAGAATTACGAAAGCAACCCATAATGATAAGGGTGAACAAGTTCGATGAAGAGTCTGCCAGAAAGTTTGCGGCTGAAATGGGCCAAGCACACAACACAGGCCAAGACATTATTCCGGTCATCATCGATTCTTATGGTGGACAAGTGTACAGCCTTATGTCCATGATCAGCGCAATAAAGCACGCCGAGCTACCAGTGGCCACGATAGTCGAAGGGAAAGCAATGTCCTGCGGCGCGATTCTATTTTCTTTCGGCTCTGATGGATATCGCTTCATGGATCCAGACGCGACCCTAATGATTCACGATGTTTCATCTATGGATTGGGGTAAAGTAGAAGAATTGAAAGCTGGAGCGTATGAGGCTGATCGGTTGAACGCCAAAGTCTATAAGATGATGGCACAGAATTGCGGAAAGAAAGACGATTATTTTATGAAGATCGTTGACAAAAAGAAACATGCTGACTGGTTTCTAGACGCAGAAGAAGCTAAGAAGCACAACTTGGCTCAGCACTTAAGAGTACCAAAGCTCGCGATAAAAGTGTCAGTTGATATTGACTTCGAGTGATCGCAATGCGTTTGGACCATATCGCTTACAGAGTTAAAGATAGACAGGAAGCCGCGGAATTTTTTTCCGCGACTCTTGGTTATAGAAAGAGTCCAGAGATACCTGAGGGGTTCGACATTCAGTTCGAGGACATGACTACCGCGAAGTGTTTAGTCCTTGAGCCCCCGAAGATTGGTGAGCCAGAGATATTCGTGTCTGATGGCTCTGAAAATTCTGTTGTCTGGTGCTGGGTTGAAAAGCATGGTCCGGGAATACATCATCTCGCTTACGAAGTAGACAGTGTCGCAGAGACAATGAAAATCTGGGAAGGTCAAGGGATTCAATTCACGACCTCTGAGCCGCTAGAGTGTCCAGGGCTAGTTCAGGCGTTTACTGTCCCGAATCCGATAACCGGTATCATATATGAAATTATCGAGAGAGAAGCACAAGGCTTCTGTCGTGAAAATGTTAAAGATCTAATGGAGAGTACTGATGGCTATTGATAAAGTCTTCTATAATAAAAGTTCAGCTGACTCTCTGGGGTGGGAACCAGAATGGTTCGGGGCAAAGCACCACGATGAGAAGTTAGTCAGTGCCATTAAGAAATGGCAAAAGCAAAGAAACCTTACTGCGGATGGCCTCTGCGGTCCTGCGACATATCGTCGTATTTGGACAGAAAGAGAATCAGAGATTAGCGATTACATTATCTCTTGCCCCAAAGAAAAAGACCAAAGCTACATAATCTGCAATGGGCAACCACAGACGATTGATTGGCCGAAGGTGGTCTTGTGGGACGAAGATGGTGGCTTCAAATCGGACGAAGGTACATATTACGATTATTCTGGCAAGAAAGAAAGAGACGTCAAGATGTTTGTGAACCATTGGGATGTTTGCCTGAGTTCACAGTCTTGTGCCAAAGTGCTGAACAAGCGCGGCATCTCTGTGCATTTCTTAATTGATAATGATGGAACGATATACCAGATGCTGGATACGCAGCATGGAGCGTGGCATGCTGGTTCTGTCAACAAATGCTCTATTGGTGTTGAGATCTCGAACGCTTACTACACGAAATATCAGTCGTGGTACGAGAAGAAAGGCTTCGGCCCTCGGCCAGTCTTGACTGACTCTTGGGCACACGGTAAAAAATTAAAGGAGCACCTTGGGTTCTATGATGTCCAGCTTGATGCCTTGAAAGCCCTCTGGAAAGCTGTTCATGAGCGCTATGACATTCCTCTTGTGGCACCTGAGGGTGGTGATGACGATTTCTTAACAAGCACGAAGTATGAATCAGATGTCTATGCAAAAAGATTCAGGGGCTTTGTCAGCCACTATCACCAGAGCAGAAAGAAGATCGACTGTGCAAATTTAGATATCGTAAAAATGTTAAATGAGTTAAGGGAGGATTAAATTGCTAATACATGTAGACTACATCTGGGTTGATGGGTTTGAACACCCATCCATACGTTCAAAAACCAAGGTCGTCAACCTGACGCCGGATGAAGAGGGTGAGGTACAGCTAGACGTTCCGGAATGGAATTTCGATGGCTCATCTACTGGTCAGGCCGACACCGCAAATTCTGAAACTATATTAAAGCCGAAGGCCTTATTCCAGATTGCAGATAACCACTACGTAACGCTATGCGAAGTGTGTTTACCTGATGAGAACAGAACACCCCATCCGTCAAACTTTAGGGCAAAGCTGAGAGAAATTGTGTCTGAGACGCCAGAAGCTGCAGAGATGTGGGTTGGCTGGGAGCAAGAATACTTTCTAACTGAAGATGACAAGAACATCTTCTGGCCAGATAACGGAGAACCACCAAATGACGCGAGGTATTACTGTTCGTCAGGCGGTAGCGTTAAGTATCGAAAGCTGGTGCGCGAACACGCTGCTTTTTGTAATCAGCTTGGGATCAACGTCGTTGGTTATAACGCAGAGGTTTCTCCTGGACAGTGGGAATACCAATGTCTGGGCTTGAATCCCATAGCAGCTTCTGATGCTTTGTGGGTCAGTAGATATATGATGGAGCTAATGTGCGAAGACGTTGGGTTGGGAGTCGACTGGCACCCAAAGCCCCACAGAGGCTGGAACGGAAGTGGCTGCCACACTAATTTTTCTACGAAGCAAATGAGAGAAGAGGGCGGCGAGCAAGAATTCAAAAGAGTTTTAGATAATATGTCTGCTCGCCACAGCGAGAGCATTTCAGAGTATGGTGCAGACAATGGTCTCCGCTTGACAGGCACCTTTGAGACAGCGTCGATCGACAAATTTTCTTTTGGCGTCGGCTCTAGAGGTACGTCTGTTCGTATTCCAACTTCTGTTCCACAAAATAATTGGGTTGGTTATCTTGAAGATCGTCGACCGTCCTCCGGTTGCGATCCATACCGGGTTGCAATCCAGCTGTGTAAATTTGTGGGTTAGAAATGCAGCAGCTTGTTTCGACTCACATCTGCAAAGGGCAGAACATCGGGGTCCACGGAAATTTGTTTGGTGGAGTTATGCTTGCTTGGCTTGACGAAGCCGGAGCTGCTTTCACATCGCAAGTTTGTGGCTCACCGCGAATGGTCACAAAATGTATTTCCAAAGTTATATTCCAGAGACCAGTTAGGCCCGGACAGATTATAAAGATCTACGCAGACGTTGTGAAAATAGGTAACACTTCTATCACAGTAAAGCTAGAAGCAAGGAGGCACAGCGTTGTCAATGGATCCCAAAAACCTGTATGCGAGGTCGAGATGACCTTCGTCAGGATTGACGGCGACGGCGAGCCGGTGCCGATTATAAACGTCAAAAAAGAATACCAAGACAGAAGAACCAAACCCAAACCAGAGTGAACATGAAAAGAATCGAACTTTACGGCGACAATGTCGGAACTGTAGAATATGTAGAGCACATGGGGTCAGACCTCACCGTTGTTAACAGCGCACGTGTATCATTTGGGAAGCACAAGGAAGAGTTAGATGATAAAGACAAAAAACTTATCCGATACCTCATCAGACACCGACACACATCAACTCTCGAGCACAATGTTATCACGTTCAGGTTTGTGGTACCTCTATTTGTGCGTAGTCAGCACCATCGCCATCGAACTTGGGCTTATAATGAAATTTCTCGTCGCTATACTGACGTAGACCTCCGCTTCTATGAGCCAGAAAGTTTTCGAACACAGCATAAGTCAAATAGGCAAGCTTCCAACCTCGACCAGATAGACCCTGTCATCATTCCAGACCTTAGTGATCTGGATATGGGGTTAACTGCTTCTCATTGTGTTAAGCAACACCATAAGCTATCCTTGAGGCTTTATAACGACCTTATAAAAAGGGGAGTGTGTCGAGAACAAGCTCGTGGAGTGTTACCGCAGAATCTTTATTCAGAATATTATGGGACTGTGAATTTGAATAACTTAATTAAGTTTGTTGAGTTACGTACCCATGACGGAGCGCAGTGGGAAATTCAGCAAGTAGCGAGAGCGTGTCTGCAAATTGCTGAGAAATACTGGCCTGAAACTTTAGGCGCGTACAGAGAAATTAGAAGTCTTTGAGCATACTTAAGATAGCAGTTCGTTAGCTATTTCCGTTCCGAGGTTTGTATGAGTAAAGACTCAAATTGCGACAATTTTCAGTCGAGAGTTCAGCACCTTCGATCACTGAGGGAAAAACTTTGTACTCAATCGTCGGAGTGGGCAGAGGCTTTCGAGTTTAGGGATTACGTCATTGACGAGCTCCAGGAAATGCATACGAAACTTGCAAGTGACCCCTCCGGAGTTGATCCAGAGTGGTGTAAGAACAAGGTCGAGCAGATATTAAGCCGCATGTCTGCTTTACCAGAACAAGACGCTGCAAATGGAGAAGACAATGCCTGAAGACAATGGGTGGAGCGAATACTCACGACTAGTCCTGAAAGAGCTTGAGACCTTGGCGTCTAGTATTCAGTCTTTGAACGCAGAGATCCAAGACCTCAAGCAAGAAATCGCAAGAATGCGCGAGCGCGAAGACAGGGTGGATGAGCTTCGCGCTTGGAAAGAAAAGGTCGACGAAGTTGCATCACCAACTCAAATGCAAGCACTGGTTAAAGACGTCGATGACTTGAAGATGTTTAAGACCAAAGCGATAACCATTTTTGCAGTTGTTCAATTCGGGATGGCATTCTTTGCGTGGGCTATGAAATTCATGTAAATTGAGTTATTTCTGTTATGATATAAGCATGACAGAATGGATACCACCTCAATCACCCTTTGATTTACTTCAAGAACGTTTTTGGCCAGATGAATGGAAGATCTTGGTCGTTTGCTTGATGCTGAACCAAACTTCTCGAAAGCAAGTCGAGCCAATGATCCATGATTTCTTTTCAAGGTTTCCCACACCTGAGTCTGTGGTCGATGCCGATGACGTGGAAGTCTTGAAGCTTATATCGTCGTTAGGTTTAAAGAACCGCCGGCTAAAAACCTTGAAAAGATTCAGCGAAGAGTTTGTTACTAAGAGCTGGAAAGATGCCAGAGAACTTTACGGCATTGGTAAATATGCTGACGATACTTACCGCATTTTTATACGAGGTGAGTGGACGAATATCCAGCCTGATGACCACGCGCTGGTCGACTACTGGAACTATCTTCACAATAAATTTCAAGAGGGTGAGCTTTATGCCTGAAGGACCAGAGGTAAGAAAAACTGTTGACGGTTTGTCACGAACATTCCTGAACGAAGAATTAAGCGTTTTTGAATTTATGTCCGGTCGTTATACCAAGAAAGATCCGCTTGGGTACAAGAATCTGGTTACGCAACTTCCAAAGCTTGTTACATTTGTGGGCTGTAAAGGGAAGTTCATATATTTCCTGTTCGGCGATGGCAGTAGCTTATGGAACACTCTTGGGATGAGCGGCTACTGGTCACACAAGCAGGGCACCCACCCCCGAGCAATGATAGCCACAGCAAGTGGAACTGCGATGTTTTATAATGACATGCGTAATTTTGGAACATTTAAATTTGTCGACTCCCAAGATGAGTTGGATAGAAAGCTTTCATCACTCGGTCCAGATTTACTTTCTGAGAACGTTTCGCTAGAGCAGTTCAGGCAATCGTTGATGAAAGGAAAAAGAAAGACCCGCCCGATTTCTCAACTCTTGATGGACCAAGGTGTCGTTTCCGGTGTCGGAAATTATCTTAAAGCAGAAATCTTGTATGACGCCAGGATTTCACCTCACAGGCTGTGTGAGAATATAACTGCTACCGAGTTATCTAGATTGTTTGAGTCCTCGCGGAGGATAATCAAGCTATCCTACACTTCCGGCGGCGCAACGATACGAAATTATAAAGACACCAACGGTAAAAACGGCGTGTACACTCGGCGGTTCGCCGTCTATAATCAAAAGACTGATCCTTACGGTAATGAAGTAATCAAAGAGGTTACTAAAGACAAAAGGACAACTCACTGGGTTCCAGCTTTACAAAAATAGGGAGAACAAATGGAAACGACAAAGTTAAGTGATAACGCAATCGCTCATATTGCGAAGATCGTGCAGGTAGCAATTCTTACAGGTACCGACATCGTGGACAACTTGCGAATGGCAGAGTTTGTGACCGCTAACGGAAAGCTTGAGCTTTCTCCAGGCTACTGCGAAATTTTCGACAACAATATCCAGTCAATGATCGCCGAGGCGACTGCTTCTCAAAACACAGAGACTACTGAGGAAGAGTAAATTGTCTGATCGATTAAAAGAGGTGTTTGAGCTTCGTGAAGAATTCATGAACCTCATCAACGAAAAAGTCGACGGAGCTTACCCGAAATGGCCAGTGGATCTTAGCAAGAAAAAGAACCAGCAAGCTATTAGGGAATTCGCCTTCCGAGGAATGGAAGAACTTTTTGAAGCTCTACTTCACTTAAAAAACTGGAAGGACCACCGCGAAGAGACATACGGCGTTCCGGAGTTTGATAGAGAAGAATTTTTAGAAGAAATGATCGACGCATTCAATTATTTTTTGGCTATAATTGTGCTTGCTGGTGTAGACCACGAAGACTTTTTTGACGCCTATGTAAGGAAACACGGTATTATTACTGATAGATTAAACGCATAGTTATATGTGTTATGCAAGATCCATCAAGAGTAATACGCCGAAAAATAAGACTCCTCCAGTCTGAGGTCCAAATGCTGCAGAGTTACCATTCACAGATTGTTGAATTACACGAAGATTACAAGCAAGAGTATGCAAGCGATTTAGATTATTTTGTTTCGAAAGCATCAGCTCTTTTAGAGGGCAAAGATACAGAAGATGAATTACGCTCTAGCGAAGAAGGCGACCCTGCCGGTTCTCAAGTCTGTATGGACGATGTCCGCGCACAAGGAATTCCTGGTGGTCAATCGGACCCCGGTCAAGAATCCCGTCAAGAAGAAATAAGCAAAAAGTCTGACGCCCCAGATTGGGCTCGAAAGCTTTTTAAGAAGATCGCCTTGATGACGCACCCAGACAGAATTTCTGATGAGCATCTTCGAGAGAGCATGCAAAAGAATTTTATGAGAGCAAACAGAGCTCTTGAAGATGGTAAGATGGACGATCTGCTTGGGGTCGCAATTGAGTTGAATGTTGACGCCGGCCTCGACGATGAAGCTTTGATCCCGCTGCTTAAAGCCAAGATAGAATCGTGCAGAAAATCAATCCAAGAGATTGAGTCGACACCCGAATGGATCTGGGGCGAATCTCTTGGCATGAGAGCGCAAAGAACTGCTCTTCTGGCCGTGCTGTTGAATGAAAGAGGTCTCCAGCTAACACCAGAGCAGGTTGATGAGCTGGTTTCGGAGAAATCAACTTGATTAGTCTTGGTGACATAGCGGTTCTGATGGATTGCCATGTTGGGATTTGCGATAACATGGGAAGCTATGCTCTAGAGCCCGGTGATTCAGGATTGGTTGTCGATATTGTTGAGGATCCAGAATACGAGATTGCTCAAGTTGGCCTTCTGATGGCTGGTAATATAATATACGTGCAGCAAGCATCACTCGAACCATTAGATTAGCACATGTCCCCAGAATTTCAAAAAGTTATATTAGAAGCCGCAAGACTTGCCGGCGATGAGCTGAAAGGAAAGTTACCTCCCCATCCTCGGCACCCGAAGGGGAGAAATTCCTACGCTCACATCTTCGAAAGAATAAAAAGTAAGATGGGTCGGAGCTACAAAGATTGTGAGGATTGGGAAGCAGAGCGTATCCTTGACTTAATAGAATATTATTCAAAAAATCCTTGCTAAATCGTTGAAAATTGCTTCTGATTGTGG
>MDTD01200681.1_pt1 | contig 17085 bp, 13 predicted proteins | sample 811221 | NCBI WGS metagenome assembly MDTD01 (sample SAMN05326646, study PRJNA326480) | marine metagenome | isolation source: seawater | place: Pacific Ocean: South West | collected 2011 | reverse complement strand
TTAATCGATATTTTATGTTGAAGTATAATAGTAAAATTTGGTGGCAGTTTTTATTTAAACCTAGTGGTTACTTTTTTGAAGGCATGCTTTGGAGTATACTTCTTTATGGGTTGTTAACCACTGGACTTAATATTCTCTATTTAAATTACCCTTTTGAAGCATTTAATATATCTCCTACTTTTCACACGGTATTGGGGTTGGTGATTGGATTACTTTTAGTTTTTCGTACAAATACAGCCTATGATCGTTGGTGGGAAGGGCGTAAGCAGTTAGGGATGTTAGTAAATACTACTCGTCATTTTGCAATGAAAGCAGAAGGATATTTAGAAGATGATAAGTTTGTGGAATTGATCAAAATTTATCCTTATGTTTTAAAAGAACATCTAAGAGAGAGAGACTACGTTGAATTAGATAGAAAATCTCCTGATTGGATGAAAAATGGTGTTATTAAAGCAGACCATAAGCCTAATTACCTACTTGATCAAATGAGTAAAAAAGTCGTGATTGCTTTTAAATCAAGATTAATATCGGGCGAACAGTTGCTTGTTTTAGAAAATGAAATAGAAAAATTATCTAATATACAGGGAGCTTGTGAACGTATAAGAAACACTCCTATGCCTTTTGGGTATGCAATTCATTTAAAACGAATATTACTAATTTATCTTATTACTTTACCCTTTGGATTTGTTAAATCTTTACACTGGTGGAGTATTCCTCTAATGATGTTGGTATTTTTCACTATGATTGGTATTGAATTAATAGGTGAAGAAATAGAAGATCCTTTCGGAAAAGATGTGAATGATTTACCGTTTGATGAATTGCAAGATAAAATTGAGGAAAACATTGATGAGATTCATGAAAAATTTTAAGTGTTTTTTTTTAAATACCTTAGCATTAATAGCCTTTTATGCTTGTGATTCAAATAATAATTTATCTGATGATCGGGAGAATATTTTGGATACTTCAAAAGCAGAAATTATTAAGCTAGATTCCATTACAGCTCAAAATTTGAAATCAGATACAATACAGAATCTTATTTCTTCATTGCAGCATAAGGACTCTACTTCAAAAGTGCCTCTGAATCTAAACTCTACTTTTGATATGGATGATAGCAAAATTAGAGGTTTAGGAGAAAGTAAATATATAGGTAGTACAGGTCATCATATTATTGGAAGGTGGTTAGTTCAAAAGAGAGTAGGTAAAAAGGAGATAATGCAAGGAAATCAAAACGTTTTTGCGGTTTATCATCAAGACTCTACCTTTTTTATGGAGGCAATAAATATTTCGGGGAAATGGTGGATTACAGACACGTTATTAATGCAAAAGTTTGAATCCTCCAAGACATTATCTGTGGATACCTCTATTATTCATTTTTTGAATGATTCCATTTTAGAAGTATCTGAAAATAAGGGAAGTCATACGTATATTTTAAAGAAAATTATTGAATGAATCAACCGTTGGCTGAAAGACTACGTCCTCGCTCTTTAGATGAGTATCTGGGGCAACATCACCTAGTAGGACAAGATGGACCAATTAGATTGGCGATACAAAGTGGTTTATTACCAAGTATGATTTTTTGGGGGCCACCTGGGGTTGGTAAAACTACATTGGCACATATTATTTCTCAACAACTAGATCGTCCATTCTATACATTAAGTGCGGTTAATTCTGGTGTTAAAGAAGTGAGGGAAGTTATTAAGAAAGCTGAGTCTAGCAGCTTATTTAATGGTGGTAAATCGCCTGTTTTATTTATCGATGAAATACATCGTTTTAGTAAATCTCAGCAGGATTCTCTTTTGGGAGCTGTTGAAAAGGGCGTTATTACGTTAATTGGAGCAACTACAGAGAATCCTTCTTTTGAGGTTATTTCAGCCCTTTTGTCTAGAGCCCAAGTCTATATTCTTGAGCATCATAAAAAAAGTGAGTTAAAGGCCCTTTTGTATAAAGCTCTGAAAGAGGATGTTTTCCTTTCAAAAAAGAATATTTTAATTAATGAAACTGAAGCATTAATCCATTTGAGTGGTGGAGATGCTCGAAAGCTTTTAAATAATTTTGAATTGGTTGTAAATGCTATTGGCGGTGATGAAATTTATATATCCAACGAAAATGTAAAGCGCCACATTCAAAAAAATATTACTGTTTATGATAAGTCAGGAGAAAATCATTTTGATATGATTTCTGCCTATATAAAATCAATTCGAGGAAGCGACCCTAATGCAGCTGTCTATTACTTAGCAAGAATGATAGAAGGTGGTGAAGATCCTAAGTTTATTGCACGTCGACTTGTGATATCAGCAAGTGAGGATATTGGTTTAGCAAATCCAACGGCTCTTGTCATGGCAAATGCCTGTTTTGAGGCGGTTAAAAATATCGGTTATCCTGAATGTAGGATACCATTATCCCAATGTACAATTTATCTGGCAACATCTTCTAAAAGTAATAGTGCTTATGACGCAATTAATAAAGCACAACAAATTGTAAAAGAAACAGGAGACCTCTCTATCCCTCTTCATTTAAGAAATGCTCCCACCGAGCTAATGGAAGATTTAGGTTATGGCAAAAATTACAAGTATGCTCATGACGGGGAGAATAATTTTTTGGAACTAGAGTTTTTCCCAAGAGAACTAAGTGGTAAAAAAATATATCATCCGGGAAACAATCCGAAGGAAAAATTAGTGCTTGAATGGCTAAGGAAATTATGGAAAGAGAAGTATTAAAAAGAGCTTTCTAAATATAAGTGAGGTATAAAGAAACTTAGGTTTATTATTTATCTTTTTAGTTCGATGATTTCACAATTCTTAATTTCTCCATTTGTAAGAATTTCAAGCTTTACAGCAGTTTGAAACTTGTGGAACCCATGCTTGCCACATGCTCCTGGATTAATGTGAAGGTGATTATTGTGGTCATCGAAAATTACTTTTAGAATGTGGGAGTGTCCACAAATAAAAATGTCAGGTTGTTCTGATTTTATCAGTTTTATAGCGTGCTTATTGTACCTATTTGGAAATCCGGCTATGTGTGTGATAACGATTTTCTTTCCATTTATTTTAAAAATTTGATTTTTAGGGTACTCTGTTTTAATTATATGGTCATCAATATTTCCATGCACTGCAACAACTGGTTTTATTGCTTTTATTTCTTCAATTAAAGATATGTTACCAATATCGCCTGCATGCCAAACAAAATCTGATGTTTCAATGTGTTTTTTTAATCTTGAATCTAATGTTGAATGCGTATCAGAAAGTATGAGTATTTTGGTCATCTTTTCTTGTTTTTAGCTTATGCATTTTAATTAAAGGATTAATTTATTTAATCATTTATGGGGTCTTTCAAGCTAATACCATTCTAAATTAATACTTTTGTTACAACAATGCTTATCCATTTAAACATTAAGGTTCATGGTAGGGTTCAAGGAGTTGGATTTAGAAAATTTGCTCAACGTATTGCGAACGAAAACAGTATAGTTGGATTTTGCGTTAATCAAAAGGATGGAACTGTTTATATAGAAATAGAGACTACGCAAATGAAAGCTGATCAGTTTTTAGAATGGATGTATCAAGGGTCAATAATGGCAAAGGTTTCTAAAATAGATGTTGAACCATCTAAATTAAAAGGGTTTAAACATTTTGAAATTCGAAAATGATAGATATTGTATATACTGTTTGTTCCTCTATTGATGAAGCTCGAATGATTGGTGAAAACTTAATTCGAAACAAATACTGCGCTTGTGTAAATATAATTCCAGGAATGGAATCTATCTATTGGTGGGAAGGAAAAATAATAAGAGAAAAAGAAGTTGTTTTGTTGTTAAAAACAGTTCAAGTTAATTTTGAAAAAATACAAGACAAAATACAAGAACTTCATTCCTATCAAGTCCCTTGTATTTTTAGTTTTTCATCAAAAAATACGAACAATGAGTATTTAAATTGGATGAAAGATTCTATGAAATAATGAGGTATCTAGCTCGTTTAAAATATAATGGATCTGAATTCTGTGGTTGGCAAGCTCAAATTAATTCTTTATCGGTTCAAGAGGTAATTGAGCAAAAGTTAAGTATGTTACTTGGTCATGAAATTAAAGTTGTAGGTTGCGGAAGAACAGATACAGGAGTTCATGCTAATGATTTTTATTTACATTTTGATTTCCAAAACAACCAAGTTGATGTAAAACGTTTAAGATATAAATTGAATTCGATTCTTCCACCTTCAATTGCGATAACCGAATTAAGAAAAGTCTCTAGTAAATTTCATGCACGATTTTCGGCAATTTTAAGGGAGTATAAGTACTATATTAATCATGAAAAAAATCCATTTGAAAATAATTTTTGGTGGATAAGGCAACCTCTGGACATTAAATCTATGGAAAAAGCAAGTAATTATTTGCTTAATTACAAAGATTTCACTTCATTTTCAAAGCTACATACAGATGTGAAAACTAATTTATGTATAGTTTATCAATTAGATATCGAGAAAGTTGAAACTCATATTATTATTACAATTCGTGCCAATAGATTCCTAAGAAATATGGTTCGTGCAATAGTTGGAACTTTGGTTGAAATTGGCCTTAATAAGAGAAAACCTGATGATATTAAGCGTATTATTGAGGCCAAAAACAGGGGTGCGGCCGGTTCAAGTGCTCCTGCGAAAGGTTTATTTTTAAATGAAATTACATATCCAGCTGAATTAATTGAAGCGATTGAATAATGGACAAAGAAATCACGGGTAAAGCAATTGACGGAGAAGTTTTAAGACGGACAATGAAGTATGTTCGTCCCTTTAGACTTGCATTTTACTCCACTGCTCTTATTACAATTATTTTATCATTCATGGCTCCAGTTCGCACTTACTTGGTTAAAATTGCTGTAGATGATAAAATACAGTTTGGCGATGTTGATGGATTACAAAAAATAATAATTGTTCTTGTTGGTCTTTTGATAATTCATGCTGGCTTACAGTTTTTACAATCCTACATGGCTAATTGGTTGGGACAGAGTGTTATTTTAAACATCCGAAGAAAACTGTTTAGTCATGTTGTCTCATTCAAGTTAAAATATTTTGACAATACTCCTATTGGTAACCTGGTTACCAGAGTTACAAGTGATATTCAAACAATTGCCGAGATTTTTTCATCAGGATTGCTAAATATTATTAGTGATATTTTACAATTAATTATGGTTTTAGCTTTTATGTTTTATATTAATTGGAAACTTACACTAGTTGTATTAATTCCTGTTCCTATTTTAATTGTTTCAACTATTGTTTTTAAGAGAGCTATTAAAGCAGCATTTATAGAGATAAGAAAAAATGTAGCTAAGATTAATACTTTCGTGCAAGAACACGTGACAGGTATGAGTGTTGTACAAATATTTAATAGAGAGAGGGAAGAAATGAGAAGGTTTAGAAAAGTAAATACGAACCACAAAAACGCCTGGATAAAAACAGTTTGGGCCAATGCAATTTTCTTTCCTGTCGTTGAGATTTTATCAGCATCTTCCATTGCACTTTTAGTTTGGTGGGGTGCTAAAGGAGTAATTTCAGATCATTTACAAATTGGAGATATAATGGCTTTTATTCTCTTTATACACATGATTTATCGTCCTATCCGTCAGCTTGCTGATCGATTTAACACCCTTCAAATGGGTATGGTAGCAGCAAATAGAGTTTTCAATGTTTTGGATACTAATCAACATATTTCGGACGAAGGCTCAAATTCATCGATTGAAGTTCAAGGTGGTATTTCATTCCAAAACGTCTGGTTTGGTTATAAGCCAGAAAATTATGTGTTAAAAGATGTTTCGTTTGATGTAAAAAAGGGAGAAACATTAGCTCTAGTCGGGGCAACAGGAGCTGGCAAGTCATCTATAATTAATGTACTCACCAAATTTTATGAAATTAAAAAAGGCTCTATATTAGTTGATGGTATTAATATCAATGATTTCACTTTGGAACACCTCAGAAAAGTCATGGCAGTAGTTCCTCAGGATGTGTTTTTATTTGATGATACTATATTGAATAATATCACTTTGAATAATTCTTCTATTTCTAAAAATAAAGTAATTGAAGGAGCCAAGCTTATAGGTGTTCATGATTATATAATGGGATTAGATGGTGGATATTCTTATCAAGTTCGTGAACGAGGTGCTGTTCTTTCGGCTGGTCAGAGACAACTATTAGCTTTTTTAAGAGCATATGTTTATGATCCACAAATACTTATATTAGACGAAGCAACCTCTTCAGTTGATACTCAATCAGAGCAATTAATTCAGCGAGCAATAGAAAAGTTAACTGTTGGTAGAACATCTATAGTGATTGCTCACAGGATTTCAACTATTCAAAAGGCAAGTAAAATTATTGTAATGGATCAGGGGCAAAAAGTAGAGCAGGGAACTCATAAAGAGCTTTTAAAAGTAGAGGGATATTACAAACGATTATTTGAATACCAATTTACGACTAATTAAAGCCAGTTGTTGTTTGTTTCGTTTGGTTAATTACATTTTTTAATTTTATTAAACTTTAATAGCTCCTTCTTATCTAATATATTTGTCAAAACCAAACAAGTATGTCCAAAAAAATCAAATTTCACCTTGTTAAATTTTTCTCTATTTCAGCCTGTTTTATTTTATTTTTTTCTTCTTGTAGCGATGAAAAAAGGGTACACTCAAACTATATTCCTGATGAGGTTTGTGCAGTTATAAGTGTTAATACAGAGCGTATTTTTAATGATGCTGTTTTTGATTTAATGATGGAGAAGGATTTAGGCTTAGATCTTAAACTTCTTCCCTTAGCTCGTGTTATTCAAAACCCCTCTTCTGCAGGAATTAAGATTTTTTCAAAATATCATATTTTTCTCTCAGGAACAAATTTGTCTAAGGTGAAAACAGGTGTAATAATGCCACTGAGCGATAGTGAAGATTTAGCTGATTATATTAAAGATAAACTAAAGTCTAAAATTTTTGAAAGTGAAGGTTTCATGGCTGCTAGAATTTCCGATGAATATAATATAATTTGGGATGAATATACAGCAATATGTTATTCAAGTAAATTAGAGGAGGGTATTATAAACGAAGGAAAGAAGTTTTTTAATCAAACTAGTAATGAATCATTGGCGATTAAAGATTCTACTTTTTCTTTTGCTTTAAATAGTGACTCTCACATTTCAACATGGATTAAAAACGATGATTTTAGTAAGTTAATTAGTCAAGGTCTTTTCCATTTAGATCAATCAGGTATTTATAACTCACTCTTAAGTTACAGTAGTATTTTAGGTGACGGTAAAACCATTTTTTTAACCAATTTCAATGATGGTAACATCAGCATAAAACAGCTAAATTATTTTAAAAATAATAAAAATTTAAGTCAGTATGATTTAGAAAGAGAAAACAATGTAGCGTCGTTAATTCCGATGGCTATCTCGGAAGATCCATTAGTTTTGATTAGTGCTTCTGTAAAATCAGATATTCTAGTTCAGATTTTAGAAATACTGGATAAAGCTAAATCATGGAGCAAACAAGCTGACGATTTTTCTTTTTTACCTCAAATAAATCAATTATCTAGCTACCTTGGTGGAGATATTCTAGCGCTTTTTGATGGATTTGAAGAAGTCAAAAAAATAAAGAATGTTCCTGATCTTGACGATGAAGGAAATGATGTTCTCATTTCTAGAGAAATAACGGAGAAAAAACCTATTATTACTATAGGGATGACTGTAAAAGATTCAGTAAAATTTAATTTCATGGTGAATATGTTGAGTTCTAAATTACCAAAGCTTGATGGATTCTTTAACTATAATAATGAGGCCTATTTCACCGTTAAAGGAAATTATTTCTTTTTAACCTCAACGAAAAAAGGAATTGAAGTTTTAAATAAAATGAGTGGAAAATTATCATCCAATCTAAGCTCAGTAGTTTCAGATAATAAATCGGTTTATTTTTTAAATGTTTACGAACTTTTAAAAAAAGACAATCATTTCTTTGAATTTCTTATTCCAGCAATTACCGACTTAAAAGATATTACTGCAATAAGAAATCGGGTGACAAATAGAGGAGTTGCTGAAGGAAACATAAAAGTTACCTTTATGAATCAACAAAATAGCTTCGTTTCAACATTAAAATTATTTACAGAGTTGGTCAGTGCCTTCAATTTATCTAATTCAGTCACCATTCAATAGGTCATTGCCTTTAATGATGGATGTTTTCAATAGGTGATAAATTTTTGTTTGAATATATTTCCATTTTTATCTACCAGCTTAAGAGTGTGTTTTCCAATAGAGGGTTGAATATTTAATTGGTGAATACTTTGAGTGCTACCAACAAATTCTTCATCAATGTGCCAAAAAATCACACCCTCTTTATCTCTATGTGTTGCTTCAAAACATAACTTCTGAAGTTCTCCGTTAATATTTGTTGGGATATGTATACGACTTAATATTTTAGGATAAATCAATTTCATAATATTACTATTATCTGTTTGCGAGCACGCCGAATGGAAAGGAGGAACTGTCTCATAGTTAGCGTGTGAAGTTTTATAAAAGTGTTCCATTAAACCAGGCAATACAAACCAGCTTTCTTTTTTCATTTCATAAATAGGGTAACAATCACTATTTACTTGGTGAGTTTTTTCTTTGTTTAAATGAATTAGCTTATGATATGAGCAGATTGGTGTATCCATGGCACGCTTATTTAGTTGAATTACCTTTGAATTAGGACAATTTTTACTTAACCTAAATCCACTTTCTTTACAAATATTAATTTCTTTTAAATCTTTAAAAGGTTCTTTAAACCATGATGTATTTGGCAGTAAATTGTATATGTCAAACAATATCGGCGCTGCAGCTTTCACACCTACAATTCCGGGACGCCCTTCTCCTGTAGCATTTCCTACCCAAACACTTACAACATATTCAGGAGTTACCCCAATTGCCCAAGCGTCCCTAAAACCAAAAGAAGTGCCTGTCTTCCAAGCTACTTTTCTTGAGTTGTTGAATACTTTCCAACTAGATTCATCTCCGGGTCTGATTACTTCCAACATTGAATTAAAAGTCAGATTTATGGCTCCTTGCTCAAAATCAGATGAAAATGGAATCGTTACTTTTTCTGAAGTTAAAGATATGGGAGGGTATTTAATGGGTGTTTCTATTTGATTTAAATACCAAGCCATTTTTCTGAAGGCTTTGTTTAAATCCCATAAATTCGTTTCAGCACCTCCAAGAACAAGCGAAAGTCCATAATGTTGAGCAGATTGGTTTAAAGTAGACATTTCTAAACTTTTTAACTTTTGATAAAAATTATTTAGCTCAACTTTTTCAAGTAGCCTTACAGCAGGAATGTTGAGTGATTTAGCCAAACACTTATTTGCAGGAACTGCGCCGGCAAAACTTTGGATATAATTTTGCGGTGTGTAACCTTTGTAATGTGTTGGAATATCGGGAAGCAGAGAATATGGAGTGATAAATCCTTCATCAAATGCTTGGCAATATAAAAAAGGTTTTAAAATACTCCCCGAACTTCTTGGTGCATGAATAATGTCTACTGCTTCGTTATGTTTGAACCCAAGACCTGTAACATTACCATTGTAGCTAATTATTTTTCCTGTTTTTACGTTAGTAACTAACACCGCAATATTGTTAATATTATTTCTTCTCAGTTTTTTTGAGTGTCGTCTTAACAACTTGTTAATACCTATTTGTAAACCAAAATTTATACTGGTGTGGTATTTTTTATTTTTTTGACTACTAATAAAATTTAGTAGATGTGGTGCATGCTGAGGGAGAGTGTGCGGTTTTTGAGGGAGTTTCTCCAGAAGTGATAATTTAAATGTTTCTTTTGATATGATTTGAATATCAAATAGCCTTTTTAAAAGTCGATTTCTCTTTTTTAACAGAAGTTTGTGGTTTTTACCAGGAAAAATTAAACTGGGTGCATTGGGTAGAACCGCAAGTGTTGCAGATTGTGACCATGTTAATTGATGTGATGGTTTATTGTAATATCGCCAAGAAGCTGTTTCAAGTCCAACTACATTTCCTCCAAATGGGGCATAAGTTGCATAATATTTTAAAATTTCATCTTTTGTTTCTTTAAATTCTAGTCTAGTTGCCCATATAGCTTCAATGATTTTTTGCAAAAGCGTTCTTGGTGGATTTTGACGCATTAATCGAACAGTTTGCATGGTAATCGTACTTCCTCCTGAAACTACTTTTCTTTTGGATAAGTTTTGGCAAACAGCCCTTGCAAGTGACCTAATACTAATTCCTAAATGTGTTTCAAAAGATCTATCTTCAAATTGAATAATACAATGCCTAAATTTATCGGGAACCGAGTCTAAAAGAGGGAATCTCCATTGACCATCATTTGCTATTCGAGCACTTAACAACTCTCCTTTACTTGATTCAATAATACTACTTTTGGGTACTTCAAAGTAAACTTTCGGCAAACAAAAAAGCCAATAAACAAAAATAACGATAAATAAGATCGTAATTATTTTCAAATATTTTTTTTTAAACTCACTTTTTATCACTTTGTTAAGTTAATTCATTTGAGATATTTAAATTTTTCCTTTTATTATTCGTTGAGAATAATTTAAAAAGTGCTGCTTTAGATTTGCGCTGATTTTTTGTTTGAATATGAATTTACCATTGAATTGTATTTTAATTAAAAATCCAATAGTAGCCAGCCTGAAGTAAATGTTTTTTTTTGCCCATATCGCAAATTAATAACTCTCTTGGGTATTTTTGCGGCGTAAAATTTTCTCCATTTTTTTTTTGTGTCTTTTCATAAAACTTTAAAGCAACAAAACTTTGCGAAACAATAATTTTTATTTGTTGCAAAAACACATTCATATTTCTGGTTGGTATTGCTATTTTACAATATTCGAATGTTTCTTTATATAATTTCTGTAACTTTTGTCTTAATATTTTGATATCCTTTGTCTCTGTTGCTACAGTCCTTATTCCTTCTTTAATATCTTTATTTACATCAAAAATATCGTTACATACCTGAATTAAACCGCCAATTTTAAGTAAACACTCTATTTCTTGGTCTGATATTTTATTTGGAAATGAACACCTGTAGAACAATAGTGATTCTCCTCCTTTTCGGTAGGTAATATAAAGTAAATCCTCCCATTTTGAGTTTTTATTTTTTTGTTGGAGACTCAATACCTGTGCCTCAAAAACACGATTTGCGTATTCGTTTAATCTTTTTTTATCAGGAGATATGAGTAAAATTTCACGAACTAGGTCACAAAATAGATTTTCGTGAGCATTTTTTGGAGGGAACTCTGGCGATAATCTCATTAATCCTTTAATCCTATCAGAGGACTGATAAGTCCTATCGAAAAAATCATCAAATAAACCTGTTATAGCTGCCATTAATGTGAGAGTTTTTCTCTCTTTTGATCCAACTTCAACATCAAGCAGGTAAGCAATACTTTCACCTGCTAAAACTGGAGATCCAATCCCATAATAGTTAGTTATTTTCTCGAAATCATATTCTGTCAGTGACCCATCATTCTCCGAGTAATATTTACTAAGAAATGGATGTAGATATTTGTGAACAAATGCCTTTTGTTTATGAATTTGATTTTTGACCGATAATAAGCGTTTCGGGAAAATGAAAATGTTTTTAACAAAGCTCATTCACCCAAAAATTAAATTAAATTAATTTTATTATTGTTTATTGTACCAACCACCTTTCCTTTAAGTTTGGATCCGATGAATGGAGAATTTTTAGAGAAACATTCAATATCTGATTCTTCGAAATTATAAGAACCTTCTGAGGTAAAAAGAGTAATATTTGCTTTCTCTTTGATGTCAATTTTTAAGTTAAATCCTAAAATTTTAGCAGGATTTGTTGATATTAATTGAATTATTTCTTCCTCTGAAAACTCTTTCTCTAAAACTTTATTTAAGGCCCCAAATGAGGCTTCTAAGCTTATTCCTCCAAATTCAGCATTATCAAATTCACAAAATTTAGTTTCAATATTTTTAGGAGTATGACCACTAGATACAGCATCGATTACCCCTTCCTTTAACCCTTGGATTAAAGCTAGTCTATCATCTTCTGATCTAAGTGGTGGAAGTAATTTATAATTAGTCTCAAAGGATATTGTTGCCTTATCTGTAAAATACAAATTTGCAATATTTACATCACAAGTGACTTGGATGCCTTTTAATCTTGCTTCCTTGATTATATCAACACTTTTTCGTGTTGAAATTCCAGTAATGTGAATAGGTGATTCTGTATATTCTGCTATAAATAAATCTCTGGTTATAGCAAGTTCCTCAGCCAAGGCCGGACGAACTTTCATTCCTAATGATGCTGCAACTTCTCCTTCATTAATCATTCCTTTGTCAGCAACGGCTTGATCTTCACAATAGCAAATTATTTTACCCCCGAATGATTTTGCATACAGTAGAGCTCTTTTTAATAATTCTGGATTTTCCAAAACCTTTTTACCATCCGAAAAGGCAACAGCTCCTGACTGCTTCATGTCATACATTTCGGTAATTTCTTTACCCTCCTGTTTTTCAGTTACTGTTCCGGCAGGAAGTAAATTAACAATATTGTTCGCTGAATAGTTCTGAATAAACTTAATTTGGGATTTATTGTCTACAGGCGGAAGAGTTCCTGAGATTCCAAGTATTGAGGTATATCCCCCTTTAGCTGCGCTTTTTAGAAGATTTTCGATTGTGTCTTGATGCTCGTTTCCAGGTTCCCTTACAACACTGAATAAGTCAACCCATCCATCAGAAACGCATAGGTCTTCGACTTGAATAATATTATTTGATCCACCAAGGTTTTCACCAATTTTTGTAATTAAACCATTTTCAATTAAAATGTCTTTTGTTTTTTGGTGAAAAGGGGAGTAAGGACTGATGATTTTTGCAGATTTGATCAATGCATCCATAGGATAATAATTTGAGTAAAAATAGCCAAAATTGATTGGCTAATCACAAAAACATTTTAAATTTTAATTCTTATCAAAAACATTTCTGCTAGAAGACTTATTAAAGACATTACTATACAAAAAAACCAGTGTGAGTTTTTTGATTTTGATAGATTTTCTAAGTTGCTTGATTGATTGCCAAAAACTTCAAAACTTGAAATTAGAGGTGATTCTTGAATTTTGTTAAATCTTTTTAGTTGTTCATTAATTACTAAATTTTCAGTTCTATTGTAGTTTAAAGCAAAAGCACCCTTTATTTCATTGGAATTAAATAATTCGTAATATCCTTTTCTGAAATCAGAAGGAATTAATGTTTTGTAATTATTTACTCTAAGTTGATTAACTGTTTTTCTATGTTTAACAGATACATTTCGGTCTGAGGATGAAGGCGCGATTAATTCTGTATTCGGAGATATAAAATATTGAATTGGAGTGGTGTTAATCGATTTAAATAACATTTGATAAAGTAGGGGAACAATGAGAGCATTATTGGAAAAATTAGAATGTTTTGGAGATAAGCCGCCAGCTAGATAATAGAAATTATTATGGGTTACGAGAAATGGGTAGCCGTCTTCCTTAAAAATAATTGTTTCAGTATTTGACACAGATAAGAAATCGTAATGTACATAAAGTAGAGGAAAAGCTTCTTTTAAGTTGTCTCGTATTTTCTTTTTTTCAAAAACATCATCAAAAAATGAATGAGATTTTTGTATTTCACCAATATTAATATTTGATTTTTTCTTTTCCCCTATTGTAACATCTCCCCATAGTTTGAAAGCACTGTTGTAATTTGCAATATCGCTACTATTTCCGGGGATTATTGCAGTTATCTTTCCCTTTTTTGTCATTTTTAACAATTCTATTGCAAGATTTTGAGATATTTTATCAAGTTCTCCTAGAAGAATTAAATCTTGTTCTCCGAGACTCTTAAAGTCAATTTTAAAAGGTGTTAAAATAGATAGCTGAACAGCGCTATCCCCTTGGAAAATTTTGCTTATTGTTGGTATGATTTTCGAATCTTTATTAGCGATTAAACAAACCTTTTGCTTACTAGGTATCAAATAAGAAAATAACAATTCATTATCAAATAATAAACTCTGATCTTCTAAGCTTAGAATACCTTTAATTAAACTGTCTTCAGGGATTTGAAATCTAAAATCAAAAATGCTTTGACCAGGTTTTAAATCAGAAATAGTAAGTGAGTTTATTCTATTATTTATGGTTAGATTAACAATTTGATTTTTAATTGATTCCTTCGCATAATTTGAAATTTGAAATTTTAAGGTTTCACTTCCTATTTTTTTTCTAACGGGTGATTCAAACCAAATAGAGTCGAGTGATAGGTTTAATTTATCAACACTTTTTAAAAGTGCTAAATTAATTTTAAAACTATCAGGATTTGAAATTTTATTTGTTTCTAATTGCTGATAATCTGAAATCCAAAAAAGTTGATTGTTTTTATTATCGTTTCCTTGAAGAAACAATGATTGCCTGTTTAAAACAGATTGTAAAGATCTGCTTATGTGACTTGTAGTTATTTTAGATATCTCCTCTTGAGCCTCCTTCCTGCTCATTTTTATTTGATGCTTTGCTTTGAAGTCATTGGTTACTATGTGAAATTTAGTGTTTGATGGAGCTTTTTGGATTATTTGATCAGCAAACGCCTTTCCATTGTTTAGTTTGTTTCCTTCAACTCCTTCGTTATCCATACTGAACGAATTGTCTAAATAAATACCTATTGTTTGATCATTATCATTTGATTTTATCCCGGAATATGGGAAGGCGAAAGCAAAAACCAGAAATGTAATGAAAAGCATTCTGAATAAAAGTATAAGCCAGTTTTTTATTTTTTTGGATTTTCTTGACTCTTCTTTGATTTCTCTGAGAAGGTTTACATTTGAAAAGTAAACCGTTTTATACTTTCTTAAGTTAATTAGATGCAAAATTATGGGTATACTTACCAAGGATAAGAACCATAAGAACATTGGATATAGAAAATAAATGCCCAAAAACTGTATTTTATGTTTTCAAATATAACTTCTTTTTATAAATTTTATTCAAGAGTTTGTTGCTTGTTTCAAAAGAATTAATATCTTTGCACACCAATTTTTTAGAAAAGATTTAGTTATGTCATTAACTGTTACTGCCGAAAAAAAGAAAGAAATTTTTACCAAATTTGGTAAGAGTGAAAAAGATACAGGTTCTACTGAGGGTCAAATAGCTTTATTTACAGCTAGAATTATTCATTTAACCGACCACTTAAAGGAAAATAAAAAGGATTTTGTTTCTAAGAGGTCTTTAATAAGAGCTGTTGGTAAACGACGCTCTTTATTAGATTACTTGAAGGCAAAAGATATTGAGAAGTACAGAACTTTAATCGCTGAATTAGGCTTGAGAAAATAATTTTCAATAAATTGATATACTTCAAGGGCTTCCATAAAGGAAGCCCTTTTTTATTGAGTAAGTTCTAAGTTTAAGAACTTATTTTGAAATAGCTAAAGGCTTTTTGAGTACTTACTCCCTTAAAAAACATATCTTTGCAGATAAATAATAAATAGAAAAATATAATGAGTATTGAAGTAAAAAGCCAAACTATTGACTTGGCAGGTGGTAAAACGATTACCATCGAAACAGGTAAGTTAGCGAAACAAGCTGATGGATCTGTAGTTATAAAGCAAGGAGGAACAATGTTACTAGCTACTGTTGTATCTTCAACAGAGTTAAAAGATGGTATTGATTTTTTTCCACTTTCAGTAGACTATAGAGAAAAATGGACTGCTGCTGGAAAATTTGCAGGAGGATATATGAAAAGAGAAGCTCGTCCAACTGAGACAGAAATCTTAATTTGTAGATTAGTAGATAGAGCATTACGTCCTTTATTCGCAGATGACTATAGACTTGAAACTCAAGTGATGATTCAGTTGATCTCTTATGATGAGAACGCATCAACACCAGAGTCGCTGGCGGGATTAGCTGCTTCATCCGCAATCGCAGTATCAGATATTCCTTTTTTAGGACCGGTTTCGGAGGTACAAGTTGCTAGAGTTAGAGGTGAATTCATTGTAAATCCAAACAAAGCAGAGTTGGCTGAAGCCGACATGGATATGGTCATTGCTGCCACATTGGACAATATAATGATGGTTGAGGGTGAAATGAAAGAGGTGTCAGAAGACGATATGATTGATTGCATTAAAGCGGCTCACGAAGTAATAAAATTACAATGTCAGGCACAACTGGATCTAGCTGCTCAGGTTGATAAAGCTCAAACTAAGAGGGAATATTCAGCACCAGAATCCAACGAAGATGTTTACGAGGCTGTAAAAAATGCAACTTACGATAAAATTTATGAAGTTGCGAAGAAAGGATCGTCCAAAAAAGAAAGATCAGCTGCCTTCGCTGCAATCTATGATGAATTAAAAGCTGCTTACTCCGAGGAGGAATTGGAACAATTAGGTGGTCATATTGCTACAGGATTTAAAAAATCTCAAAAAGCTGCTGTAAGAGATTGTGTTTTAAACGAAGGTTCGCGTCTTGACGGAAGGGCCACTGATAAGATTAGAGACATATGGACTGAAGTTGATTATTTGCCAGGAGCACACGGTTCAGCAATCTTTACAAGAGGTGAGACTCAAGCTTTAACATCCCTTTCTTTAGGAACTTCACTAGATTCTCAAAAACTTGATGGAGTATCTGTTCAGAGAGAGGACCAGTTTTATTTACATTATAACTTTCCTCCGTTTTCAACCGGAGAGGCTCGTCCGGTAAGAGGGACTTCTAGAAGAGAAATTGGTCATGGAAACTTAGCATGGAGAGGTTTAAAACCAGTTGTCCCTTTTGGAGAGGATTTTCCTTACACAATAAGAATTATTTCTGATATTTTAGAATCTAATGGGTCATCATCAATGGCTTCAGTTTGTGCTGGCACACCAGCACTAATGGATGCCGGTATTCAAATATCTAATCCAGTGTCTGGTATTGCAATGGGATTGATTTATGATAATGAATCAGGAAAGTACGCCGTACTTTCAGATATCTTAGGAGATGAAGATCATTTAGGAGATATGGATTTTAAAGTAACCGGTACAGAAAAAGGAATTACTGCTTGTCAGATGGACATCAAAATTGACGGGTTGGATTACAATAT
>MDTD01108197.1_pt1 | contig 17085 bp, 18 predicted proteins | sample 811221 | NCBI WGS metagenome assembly MDTD01 (sample SAMN05326646, study PRJNA326480) | marine metagenome | isolation source: seawater | place: Pacific Ocean: South West | collected 2011 | reverse complement strand
TCCCGGGCCCCACCGGCAACCGGTCATGGGCTATGAACAACTCATCCTGCACCCTCTTCCTTCGTCCCAAAGCCATCGCTCTCAAACCTCTTCTTGATTATTGCAATCATGCCGTCCCTTTAATATACCACCCTGACTTATCCCCAGCCAGTATCCTCCCACGACTAAATCAACAGCCTGTTAGGTGGGGTTATCGATTCAGGTCGTCGAGTAGATCAAGTAATGCCTGGTGCAGAGTTTCAATTAGGTTATCAGTATTAATTCTGTCAGCACCAATATAACAGCCAATCGCGCCATTCAGGTATCCAGTGGCATCATAAATAGGGGCAGCGCCTCTCAGGCATCCGTCGTGCCCCTGTGAGCAGCAAAATCCCAAACTACGAATGGCCTCACAGTTTTTTTCTACCTCATCCATGGACTGACAGATTACGGATCCATATTCCGAAAATGGGTGTAGTAGTCTGTATTTACGTGTCATTTGTTGCGTCCAGAAGCTCTGATGCAGAAGTGCAGATGCGGAACCATATGGTGCCAGTGGTGGACTTTGAAGTATTCGAATTTCCTTACTACCGCTGCCAACCCATCGGGTGATGCAGATTTCTCCATCAATATATTTAGCGTAAGAGATATCGCCTTGTGGAATGGCCTCGGTCAGAGCAATAAGAGCCTTATCGATTTTTATGCTTATATCTACTGCACATCCTGACCCCGCCAGATTAAGGGCTGCTGATCCCAAGGCGTATCGGATCGGGTTGGATTTTCGTACCACGAATTTATGGGCAACGAGTGTTCTCAGCAGGTTGTGCGCAGTAGCGGGAGCGACACCCAGAGACTGTCCGGCTTCCTGAACGGAGACGCCATCCTTGGTTGAGGCCATCAGTTCCAACAATTGAAGGCCTCTGGAAAGAGATTGAACAAGTGATGATCCAGCCATTGTGAAAAACTCCTTTTATTCATCAATGATAAATAATAAGCCAGGGGGTGATGGCTTGCCAGCTTCTTTTTGGAAAATAGTGAAAATGCCCTTTGTCAGGCAGTAAAAAACATGTATTATAGTTTTGTAGCAAATATGAATGGCGGCGTTTTGTCGGGTTTGTATGAAGTTAATTAATAGAAAGTCATCAATGATGAAAATTGTTTTTGTCGGGGCCGGAAGTGGGTTTGGTGGGAAGTCTTTTGTAGATATCCTGTCATTTGAAGAGCTGCGAGATTCAGAGATCGTCCTGGTCGATATTAATCCAGAAAACCTTGAGCCGGTGTCGGCTTTTTGCCGAAAGGTGGCGAAAGCCTACAACGCACCGACTCGAATCACCTGTGCGAGAAATTGGCAGAATGGCGTGTTGGATGGTGCTGATTATGTGATCACATCGTTTGCCCAAGGAGGGCCCGCCTATGATGGAGAGCTCTATCATCATGAGATTTCTATTCCTCGCAAATACGGCATTCATCAAGGCGTTGGTGATACTACTGGAATCGGTGGGATTTTTCGTACCTTACGATGTGCTCCGGAGCTCATTGCAATAGGTAAAGATATGGAAGTTCGGTGTCCTGAGGCCTATTTGATGAATTATGTTAATCCAATGGCCATGTTGACAAGAATACTTACCTATGCATGCCCAAAGATCCGAACAGTCGGTCTTTGTCACAATATTCAGCATGGGATTCGTGACATAGCAACATGGCTGGGATGCCGTCATAAGGATTTGACCTACACCGCTGCGGGGGTCAACCATATGGATTGGTTTCTCACGTTGAAATATCTGGATGGGCGAGATGCTTATCCAGATCTTCTGGTAGCAGCAGAAGATCCTCTTATCTACCGTCAGCGCGCCGTGCAGTTTGAATTATTAAAGACATTCAATTATTTCACTACTGAATCAAATCGCCATTGCGCTGAGTACCTGCCCTATTTCCTTCCACGTGAAGCTGATCGCCAGTCCGTTTTTTTCGATGAACGCAACACCTCGCCTTCTGTTGACATCACCGCGAAAAGGTGGCAAAAAGATTCCGACCTTGTTCTACAGGCGGAAGGGCAAAAAGAGCTGATTCTGGATCGCTCGTTTGAATATGGTGCACACATCATCCATGCGATTGAAACTGATACCGTATATCGGATGCACCTGAATGTGCTCAATAATGGTTCAATCGATAACTTTACAGACGATACTTGCGTGGAGGTATGCTGCACCGTCGATAGAAATGGCATACATCCACACCGAATTGGCAGAATACCGGTTCATTTGGCAGGGCTTTGTCACGGCCTGTCTGATATGCAGACTATGGGAAGCGATGCTGTCCTTGAGTGCGACCTAAACAAGGCCATGCAAGCCTGTCTGATTGATCCAGCGACTGCCGCATCAGCAACGCCTTCACGCATCAAAGCATGCTTTGAAGAATTACTGGAGGTCGAGAAAGACTATCTGAACCGTGAATGGAAGGGGACGCTCTCCCTGTGATGCCCATGAAAACGCAGCTCCACAAATGTAGTTTTATGGCTCAGGCTACGAAGATCGGAAACGGATGGCTGACATGTTTGATGTGATTGGCATAGGCTTCACCGTTTTGGATTATGCCTGTCTGGCAGCAACTATTCCTCACGATGAAAAGCTTGAGGCACAAGCCTTGTCTGTACATGGAGGGGGCCCGGCTGCAACCGCAACGTGTGTTGCGAGTCGCCTTGGGCTCAAAACTGCTTTTGCTGCTCCTGTGGGGGATGATCTGTTGGGACGGCAGATTATTGAGGATTTAATTTACTTTGGTGTTGATGTACACGCGATGGTTGTTCATGAGGGAGAAACCTCACCGATAGCCTTCTGCTGGACTGATGGTCAGAATGGTAAAAGAAGCATCGTGTGGTCTGGTGGCACATTGACGCCTATGAAGCAAAACGAACTCACTATGTCAGTGTTAGATGCATGCCGCCTTTTGCATCTGGATGGTCATCACTTGGAGGTCGCTATTTGTGCAGCCAGAAAAGCACGTGAGCAAGGTGTTCTGGTTATGCTGGATGCAGGTGTCATGTTCAGTGGGATTGAAGACCTTGTCGCTCTTTCAGATATTGTCATCTCATCCGAGGGGTTTGCTTCTAAATTCACCAGAAAAGGAGAACCGGAAGCTTGGGTTCGTGCGCTCTGGGGGGAGCATCGTCGGTTCGCTGCTGTGACAATGGGGGACAGGGGAAGTATTGGCTTTGATGGGGTGAGTATTTTTCATCAACCGGCATTTGTGAGTGATATCGTCGATACGACCGGAGCCGGCGATACCTATCATGGGGCTTTCTCCTATGGCATTCTGAAAGGGATGTCCTGGGCAGACTGCATGCAGTTTGCTTCGGCTGCGAGTGCTCTTGCCTGCTCCGAATTGGGTGGCAGGGGATTCCTGCCAAGCAGGAGAGATGTTGAAACATTCCTAACTTCGTGGAAATAGAGTATGACTAAATTGAAAATAGGTTATCTGGCGTTGGCCAAGCACAGCTGGATGAACGACAATTTTGCTAAGCATCGTGCACGAGCGCTATCGAGCTTGAACGGACTTGGTGATACATTTGATATTGTTGATTGTGGCGGTCTTATTCAGAGCGACCTTGGAGCACTGGATGTTGTGGGAGCATTTGAAGACGCACATGTTGATGTGGTCGTGGTGCACTTCATTACCTTCGCTCTCGGCACCATTGTTCCTACGGTAGCCATGAGACTCAGGAAACCGATCATTTTCTGGTCCGAACCGGAGCCCCCCATGACGGGTGGACGGATCGAAGCGAACAGTTTCTGTGCTGCCAATATGAATGCGCATGCACTGTGGAAAATGGGTGTTCCTTACAGCTTTGTTTATGGGACGCCAGATACGGTTTCTGAAGAATTGTCAGAGCAGTTTCGGGCCCATGCCTGTGTCAAGCAATTGAATGGTGCACGGATAGGCGTCCTGGGTGGAAGAGTTCCTGGCTTCTATACCTCCGACTATGATGAACTTAGGATGCGCAAAATCTTCGGTACTGAGATTGAGTGCATTACTCTGCTGGAACTGGCAAACAAAGCGGAGAAAGTCCCTGACGAAAAATTGGCGATAACACAAGAAGAAGTGAAGGCTGGTGCTTCCTGTCAGGTGAGTGAGGGGGCGGTTTTGAAGACTGCCAGCTTGCTTTCAGCGGTTCGCACCATGACAGAACAATACCGTCTGGATGCATGGGCCGTTAGGTGCTGGCCAGAGTTTGGAGATCTATTTGGTGTTACTGCCTGCCGTATACTCAGTTGCGTGACTGGTTCAGGAAAGCCTTCTGCATGTGAAGGGGATACATACGGTGCTCTGGCCATGTTGGTCGCACAGTCAATGACCGATAGTGACTCCTTTTTCTGTGATATGATCGCTTTCGATGAGCAGACAAATACTGGTGTGTTCTGGCACTGTGGTGCTGCGCCACATAGTCTGTGTGATTCCTGTGCATCACCTGTATTGCGTCAGCATTCTATCATAGATGGTGGCGACAGGAAAGGCATTGTCAGTGAATTCCCTCTGAAGCCCGGGCAGGTTACCATCATGCGCATTGGTGAAAATCGGGAGCGTGGTTATCGCATGCTTTCTATTGCCGGAGAGGCTATGCAAACTGAACAGATTGTCAGGGGAACTCCCCTGCAGGTGCGCTTCAAGCAACCTGTTCGATCGGTTGTCGATACTTTGATCCAAAAGGGTTTTGAGCACCACTTTATTTTGTGCTACGGAGACATTCAGGCTGAACTGCGAACGTTCAGTTCCTTGCTTAATCTGGATCTTATCGAATTCTGACACTTCTCAAGGATTGATGACACATGACTTATCGAAGACACTGCATACCTGAAAAGACTTTCACCAGCCGAAGCTCTGAAAGTACCGACGATTGTTTATCGTTGATCGAATTTGGTCTTATTTCATTAAAGAAGGGAGAACTTCTCTCACACCAAACAGGAGCCCGTGAATATGCCATCATAATCCTTGAAGGTACTTGTCGTATCACAGGGGAAGGATTTAAGGAAATTAATCTCGGCCAACGTCAGAGCGTCTTTTCTGGAAACGCGACTCTGATTTATCTTCCATGTTACTTTGAATTTCAGATCACGCCGACAACAGATCTGGAAGTGGCATGGACGTCTGCACCATCAAGCATGCGTATTTCTCCATACGTAATCAGGCCTGAAGAAATCAAGCAGGTGTTGATTGGCAAAGGATGCTACCGTCGAGAGGCGTTTCTCATTCTGACGGACGCGTACCCATCGCAGCATTTGTTTATTGGGGAGGCTTTCGTTCCACCTGGTAATCACGCCAGCTATCCTCCGCATAGGCACGATAACGATGATTTACCGCGCGAGGTAGATATGGAGGAGCTTTATTTTTTCAGATTTGATTCGGATCAAGGGTTTGGTATCCAGCAGATTTATACCGAGGACAGGAGCATCGATTTTGCTTGCACAGTGAGGCATAATGATGCCACCTTGATCCCGTCAGGCTATCATCCTGTAACGACAATGCCCGGGTATGGCATGTACTATCTCTGGATTATGGCTGGTCCACATCATCGCAAGTTTCTCTCGGTACTGGAACCGGACCATGCCTGGATTGTGGAGTCTCCGTCATCATGAAGAAAGACCTGCTCTTAGGTATTGATTTTGGCACTGGTGGATGCAAGATCACTTTACTGGATACCATTGGGAATCTGGTAGATACGCTATCCAGCGAATATCCGACATACCATCATTATTCCGGATGGGCGGAGCAGAATCCAGGTGACTGGTACCATACCATGTGTCGCCTGCTGAAAGAGATGCGACCTGCAGAAAAAGGGAATCTGCTTTCTGTCGCGTTGGACAGTTATACCCATGGTGCCGTGTTATTGGACAAAAAGCAGAAAGTGATTCGTCCGACGATTATCTGGACTGATCAGAGAAGTACCACAGAGTCCGGCTATTTGCTGGACAATTATGGGGACATGATATTTAAGACTGCATTTCAGATGCCTGCCCCCACTTGGACTTTGCCGCAAATGTTATGGCTGAGCAAGCATGAAGCTGAATCGTATTCCCGAATCCATCACATTTCTTTCGTCAAAGATTATGTTCGCTATCTACTCACCGGGAATATGGCATGTGATACGATAGAAGCGCAGGGAACATTATTTTGGGATATGACAGAATCCAGATGGTCAGAAGATTTGTGCGCGTTGGCAAATATCCCGCTTGATGCCTTGCCCGAAACGGCCAGTCCAACTGAAATGGCTGGCAAGGTAACTTTCGCTTCCTCACAAGAAACAGGCTTGCCTACAGGGTTGCCGGTTGTGATGGGAACCAGCGATTCGGCTATTGAAGCATTTGGAGCCGGGGCTGTTAATCCAGGTCAATGCATCCTCAAGCTTGCCACTGCCGGCAATGTCAATATCATGACGAATTCTGCCAAACCACATCTGAGAACTCTGACTTATTCTCATGTTGTTCCTGGCATGTGGTATACGGTTTCTGCCACCAATGCAGCTGCAGTATGTCAACGCTGGTACCGGAATGCGTCAGGAAATGAAAGTTTCCAGGAGCTCAATGAGCTGGCAACTGCTTCACCTTGTGGCTCTAAGGGAATTTTTTTTCATCCCTACCTGATGGGAGAGAGGTCGCCTTACTGGGATTCAGATCTGCGTGGCAGTTTCACTGGCCTGAGCATGCGGGCAGGCAGAGAAGATATGTCCCGAGCAGTACTGGAAGGTGTTGCTTACTCACTCAAGGATTGCTATCGAAGCCTGGAAGAAATGGGGTTGACTGCAAATCAGGGCATTCTGATCGGAGGAGGTGCCAAAAGTGATCTCTGGTGCCAGATCGTCTCCGATAGTATGAGCATGCCTTTGCAGTGCCCCGTCGGAGCAGATGCATCCTACGGAAGTGCCCTCCTGGCAGGCGTCGGAATAGGAGTATTTCCGGACTGTCGAAGTGCCATCAGGCAGTGTGCTTCAAATGCTCGAATATTTCAACCCAATCCTGAAGCCGCAGAATTTTATTCGGAAGCCTATATGACTTATCGCAGAATCCATGATGCGTTATCACCTGTGTACGCACAGGTTGCCCAAACTACCATACACGCATTGAGAACAGAAGACAGACACGTGAATCGAGGAGAGACAGCATGATCGCCCGTCAGTCAAACTATCAATATGCCATGCTTTATAGCGAATTGGCTGATGCTGTAGGCAAGGACCATGTTTCTGCCAACGCCTCTGATCAGCTTGGTCATTCCGTCGATTATTACTGGATACCTGAAATGTGGCATGATCGTGGATGCGATAATCCCACACCGGACTTTATCGTTCATCCTGGTACTGCCGAAGAAGTGGCGAAAGTAATGAGGATCGCCAATACATATAGAATTCCGGTAACGCCATGGGGGGGAGGATCTGGTTCACAAGGGGGAGCTTTGCCTGTTTACGGAGGAATCTCTCTGGATACAAAACGCATGAATCGTGTTCTTGAGATTGATACCGAATCACTGACAGTAACAGCAGAAACTGGTATTATCGCTCAACATCTAGAATGGGCAGTTGAAAAACAGGGATACTCTACCATGCACTTGCCGGCCTCTATTGCCTGTGCAACAATCGGGGGCTTCCTCGCACATCGTGGAACAGGGGTATTATCAACAAAGTATGGCAAGATTGAAGATATGGTTATGTCTCTTGAAGTTGTAACCCCCTCGGGTGAAATAATTAATACACTGCCAGTACCTCGGCATGCTTCCGGTCCTGACCTGACTATGCTTTACCTGGGAAGTGAGGGAACATTAGGGGTCATTACTAAAGTAACTTTGAAGATTCATCCCATCCCTGAATCACGTAAATTCCATGCATTTCTGTTCCCAACCATGCATGATGCCATGCAGGCGGGAGCAAATATCATGCGGAGTCGTCTTCGGCCCTGTGTGATACGGTTATATGATGAGCCTGAAACTCAACGTCTGATCAAGCGAGTTTTGGGCATTGATAAGCAAGGAGCATACCTCGTCTTCGGGTTTGACGGTTTCGAGGAGATGGTCAATCTGGAAATGATGCGTGCATGTGAGATCTGTCGGCACGAAAACCCGGAAGACCTTGGTAGCGAAATGGGCCAGACTTGGTGGGACAATCGGTATAAGTTCTTTTATCCTCCTTATATGTTCCATATTCCTCAGGCTTTTGGGACTTTGGATACTGTGGCTGATTTTCGCCATATAGAGCATGTATACTGGGCTATGAAGAATACGCTTCGCGAGCATGTCCCGGAGGCTGCATTTATTGGTCATTTTTCTCATTGGTATGAATGGGGATGCATGCTATATGCCCGATTTATTGTGGAGGAGCCACCTCAAGATCCTCAGGAAGCCACCCTCTACTACAATAGAATTTGGGATATGGCGATCCGTGCTGCTATTAAGGCTGGTGGTGTCATTAACGAGCATCATGGGGTTGGGCTTAAGTTGGGGCGGCTTATGAAAGACCTATATGGGCCGGCGTTTGGCACACTTGGGGATATCAAGAAAGCAATGGACCCGCTCGGTATTATGAATCCCGGGAAAATGGGATTCCACAACTAGCGGTTGTGCGATAAAAAAACTGATTTTATGCATAAATGAGGAAATGAATCATGCATTTGAATGCTTTTGAAGAAACAATTCAGGCTTGCCGTTTTTGCTTTATGTGTCGGCATTTGTCTCCAGTTGGTAATCTTACCTTTCGAGAATCTGACACGCCTAGAGGACGGGCTTTGCTTGCAGATAAATTGAGACAAAGCTTGCTGGATGCCCCTGATACTTATCTGGAAACGTTCTTCCAGGCTGAGCTATCTGCTGCTAACCGTAAGCACTGTGTCAGTCACTATGATGAGCCAGGTTTGGTCATTGCGATTCGAAGAGACATCGTGGAAGCAGGGCGAGCTCCTTACCGTGTCCAGAAACTGGCGGAAAAGTTGATGCAAACTGAATACGTCAAACATGGTTCTGGTCAAAACCTTTACCTCCTTGGTCGATATGGCCATGAAGATCATGCACCAGATGATTGTTGTGTAATAAAGGGCGGCTATGAAGGCCGAGCGTTGGAGATACTTGGCTATTCTCAAGAAGCTGAAGTGCTGTACCGCAAGCTCAAGCAGGCGATTGTTTCTTCAGGGGGCAAGGCCGTTTCTACCTCATGTCCGGCCACCTATGATACGCTCAAGAGACATTTCCCGGAGATAGACGTCGCTCATAGTTCTCAGATCCTTATGGGCCAACAGGGATCTGGCGGCGTCTATCTTCTGGTTAGTGATTATTTACGAAACTATAAATTCGCTATCAATTCACCCCAGAAAGTTTTAGCAAACCTTGGCTATGAATTGAAGCAGTTTGGCACGAATAATGAAGAATCTTTCAGCTGTGGCGAAGGAGCCATTGTGATGGATGAGCTTTATCCAGATCTGGTCAGGGCTTTGTGTAAGTACGTGGAATCAGTAGTGGAAGATAAAAGCAATGACCTTCTGGTTGTTTGTTCTCCATATACTTACACCGTACTCAATCGCTATGTACCAGGCTTGAACATAACGCTTCTGGATGAATTGATCAGAAAGGGATTCTGAACATGCCAATTACGTCACTTAATGAGGTACTGCCCCAGGCACGAAAAGAGCAAAGAGCTATTGGTGCCTTTAATATCGCAAACTTCGAAACAGCCAAAGCAGTGATCTTGGCAGCAGAAGCAGAAGATTCTCCCGTCATCATGCAGATTTACCAAAGATTGATGCAGGATCCTCATGTTGCAGGCCTGGCGGCCATGATGCGTCAGCTGGCAGAAGATGCATCAGTGCAAGTGGTCGTCCATCTTGACCATGGGGCATCCTTTGAACAGGCAAAGCATGCTATCGATCTAGGTTTCAGTTCTGTCATGTTTGACGGATCATTTCTCGCGTTTGATGAAAATATCGAAACCACCCGCAAAGTTGTGGCTTACGCCCATCAGCATGGCGTCAGTGTTGAGGGGGAGATTGGGCAGATTCCTGCAAATGCTAACGGGGTGAAGACGGAAACCTTGTTGTCTACTCCCAACGAGGCTATTTCCTTTTATGAAGCAACAAAGGTGGATGCATTAGCGGTTGCAGTAGGCACTGCTCATGGATTTTATGAAAGTGAACCAAAGATCGACCTGGAACTAGTTGATGCAATTGGCAAGGCGATCCCGGTACCACTGGTCTTGCACGGAGGCTCGGGCACACCTGTTGATACTATCCGTGCTTCCATTTCCCGAGGTTTTGCTAAAGTCAATGTCGCAACAGAGTTTCAACACAGTTACCAGCAACGTGTCTCTAAGGATTTAAATGCGCTGAATGGAGAGTTTATGCCTGTAGATAAATGGATGGCAGATGCAACTGCTGATGCTGTTGAATGTTTGCGAAGATATATACGTTTGTTTAACGGTGATACAAGCATTTAAATAGGTTAAGGGTAAAAGCTGGATGTGAATAAGAAAGTGCTGAAAAGATTATGATATGGCGCTGCTTTTTAAAGGAGGGTTGGAAGTGCGGTATAGCATGGATTTATTAATTTATAAGTATCTGTCCCTTAATAAGTAATACTTGATTTAGGATGTATAGGACAGATGATATAAATACTTAAAAAGTCTACCAGGATTGGCGGTCGAGGGAGCGGTACTGGATGGCTTCGGAGATGTGTTCGACCTGGATGTTGTCGCACATGTAGAGATCAGCGAGGGTTCTGGCAACTCTGAGAATACGGTCATAGGCGCGGGCGCTGAGGTTAAGATCAGAGAGTGCCAGACGCAGCAGGTTCTTGCATGCCTTATCAAGAGTACAGAAAGTCTGGATCTCTTTAGGAGTCATATCCGCATTGCAGCGGGAAGAGGAACTGGCAAAGCGGAGTTGCTGGCATTCACGGGCAGCATTGACCCGGGCACGAATGGTTACAGAGTCTTCACCTTTGGGGCGGGACATCAGCTCATCCTCGGAAATCGGCAGTACTTCGACATGAATATCAATGCGGTCAAGCAGTGGCCCGGAAATGCGGGAACGATAGCGTTGAATCTGCGGTGTAGAGCACCTGCAATTCCGCTGGTGATTGCCGTAATGGCCACACGGACATGGTTGCGTTGCGAATATGTTGTTCTGTCAGGTGAGGCTGGAGGGTAAGCGTCCTCCTGAGGCTAAATATCCATGTGAGCTCAAGACTATTGGAGATCACCTATTGAAGCGTCGCCTTGAAATGGGGGCAACGCAACGGGAGGTTGCGTTGCTAATCTGCTGTGATCCGATCTCCATTCTGCATTGGGAAAAGAACCAGAATCAGCCTTATGTTCGGCATTATCCTGCCATCATCAAGTTCCTTGGATACAACCCTCTTAATCCTGGTAAAACCATTGGATCGAAGATTCTCTACTGCCGGATGACAAGGGGCTTTTCACGAAGAAAGCTGGCCAAAGAGATGGGAATTGATGAAGGAACGTTGGCAAGATGGGAGCTTGACAGAAAGGCACCGACAGGAAAATGCCTGGCTCTGGTAAATGAGCTGTTTATCGAAATAGGGTAGGCCCTCAACCAGCTTTTTGATGAATGACTGCAACCAAATCCGGTTTTCACACCTTTCTTGATTAAGAGTCCAACGCCACGCGAAGCACGGCGGACAGTACAAGTCATTTTGAGGGAATTTGAGGATGTGGATTGAGGTGAAGGGATCTAACTCTGTAGAATAGGTCGTATGTCAATTCTGCTGGAATGTAAAAGTTAGGCAGGCGACAAAAGTGCTAAAACACAATTTTTGAATCTTCGAGCTTCAATTTGAACGTCAATGCACTTGAGGGTCTTCCCATTTGTGTGACGCCAAATACTCAGCTTCTCAGTTCCTTTGGCTGTGGGTACCAGTTCATAATCATCAACTTCCTCCAGAGCCCAGGCCTTATAGACAATTGATTCTGGTGGCACCGACATATTTTTGTGAATAACCAGGCCGCATGCCTTTGCCGCTGGGTTACTCGCAGGGATCAGTGCGCGCAACTTGGGAATTGGCTTGGGCTCGGGAAAAAGCAAGCCTTGTGCGCTATTTACTCGTTGACGCTCTTCTTTTTTCAAAGCAAGTCCTGCTTCAAGGCATAAGACGGGAAGGGTTGTTAACTTAGCGCTGGCAATCATCGTTGCATGGAAGCTTGCAGTATGACAGAAGCTCAGCCGAATTCTGTCTACAACCTCAAATGTGAGAGCTCCAGCGGTTTTCGTTTCTGACTCAACAATGGGTACAAACAAAGGTCTATAGAAACCAATTTCAGCGGCTATTGCATCCATTAGACGTTCTATGGGGTCCCGTTCCAAAACGGAGCGATGAAAAGGAAATTCAAGTTGATCGTGAAGCGTGATCATGTGAGCAATTTCATGCCAGCGACTGAAGAAACGCCTCGCTGCTTTATCGCCACGGCAGTCGATAACAGCAAAATACCTATGGCGTGACAAATCCCCCTTTTTCCGCTCATAGAGAGCAGCGTAGGTCTGAGCATCCTCAAATGTCGCTGGAATTTGGGCAAACACCAAGTCTCTTTCGTTCACACGATCACTCACAAACTGCTTGAGCTGTTCATCACTGTCGATCTCCACAACTCCTAACTTGAGCTTCTCGCAAACTAACTCTCCCAATGCTTGGATCGTGCAGATATTTGGCTGATTTTTGCACCAAGCCTGAAGTCTATCGAGGCAATAGGAGATGATTCCTTCCACGGGATCTTCGTCCTTAGGCACATTTAGTTGCCTTGCCAGGGAAATCACCTCTGGTTCACTGGATAGCTTGGCCATTACAGGAAATCCTTCACTGACTCATAGAGCTTCTTCCAGTCAAACTCTTCAAGCACATTTGATCGTTTATTGCTGCGATGGGCAAGGATTTGCTGATGCATGTCTAAGAGAGCCAGTACCACGCGATAAGAAAGCTCTTCTTCAGTAGCAAGCCGGGAAAGTGAAGCAGGAATTTCCACCTCGTGGAATTGGTCGCTCTCATCACCTCCACCAGTCATTAAAAATTCCAAAGACACACCAAGGGCCCTCGCAATTTTCAACAGAGTATCCGCTCCGATACCCCGTTTACCATTTTCCAGATCAGACAGGAATCCTTTGCTGATGTCCGCTCGTTTTGTTAACTCATCTTGGGTCCAAGATAATTCCAGGCGCCTATCTTTTATCCGTTCTCCAATCGTGTTCATGCAATCCCCGTGGTTTTAAGCTCTTATCACTTAGCGAACATGCCAAGGGTATAAAGAACAACACACCTTTAAAATAACCTCAATGAAGGGAAAAACAATTATCTTAATAATTTCTGTATATGCCTTGCAAGTTCGCAATTGCGAACTAAGGTTGATTTAGCGAACAAAAACTCCTCATCTATCATTCGCGCAAATCCAAACTTCAGCACAAGAAAGTAGACAATGAAAGACAAGAAATTAGTAACGATCATCGTCAATGGAACAGCTCATGATTGGCCCAAGGAAGAAATCACCCATACAGAAGTCGTTACTCTCGACGTCCCCAACTATCAACCCAACATCACTTATTCGGTAAAGTACAAACGAGGTCATGGCAATAAACCGGAAGGAATTTTATCGCCTGGGGCTTCAGTAAAAGTCAAAGAAGGAATGGTCTTCAGTGTTTCAGAAACTGGTCAGTCATAACGACGACATCAAACGATTAGTCGAAAAAGGTTATGCCGTTGCTTTTGATAGCAGTTATATGGTAATTCGCGATATCCCCTATCTGGATGCTCAACGGGCTTTATTGATAGGGGCAATTGTCACTAAGCTCGACCATATCGATCCGAGCCACGTCCAACAGGAAGATCACCAAGTCTTTTTTGCCGGGAATATTCCTCACAACATTGATGGAACACCCATTCCAAATCTTGGCGGTGGGAATACGTCGCTGACTCTTTCTGAAGCATGCAGTGATGTTGTTGTTCAACGCTCCTTTTCAAATAAACCACGAAAAACCGGCAAGTTTGTTGACTTCTTTGAGAAGGTAGAGAGTTACGTAGCGATCCTTTCAGGACCGGCTATGGAACTATATGGTGTCACTCCCTACACATTCCGAGTATCGCAAAACGTTGTATCAGATTCTCCTTTCCTATTCCAAGATACACTCACAAGCAGGGCAGAGATAGGTGATATTCAGAAGCTCTTCCAAGACGATGTTGTTGCCATTATCGGCCTTGGCGGTACAGGCTCCTATGTCTTGGATTTCCTGACCAAGACTCCTGTTCGTGAAATCCGCGCCTTTGACTTTGACCACTTTCATGTACACAATGCGTTTCGATCGCCAGGTCTTACCAATGAGAACGAGTTTGGTAAACATAAGTCAGACGTTTTCCACGCACGATATTCTAATTTCCATAAAAAATTAAGTGTTAAGCCTAAGGCTATTGATGCATCATGTGCGGACGATCTTGATGGTGTAACATTTGCCTTTGTCTGTGTGGATAAGGGGTCATCGAGAGCAGGAATCTTTGATCTTCTTATTGCGACCGGCATCCCTTATATTGATGTTGGGATGGGACTGGACCGCAAGCATGTCGCTCTCAATGGCATGCTCCGCGCCACATTTTTCAAGCCTGAAAAGGCAGACGTTACGAGATCCATGGAATTGGCCGAAGAGAATGATGGTCCGGCTGATCTCTATCGAACAAATATCCAGATCGGTGAACTAAACGCTCTCAATGCTTGCTTGGCAGTGATCAGGTTCAAGCAACTTCGTGGCTTCTACCATGAGGAAGTTGCCAACGATCATCTGTTATTTGAGATAGGTGATCTTAAGGTTGTGGGTGAGCCACTTTACAATGAGAATTGAATTACATCGAGTGGCGTTCATGCCGAAGGATCTAAGACCGGGTATCCTTTATGTATCGGAAGAATTCGGCATTGCGTTACATCTTTGTCCATGTGGATGTGGCTCGAAGATACGAACACCCTTGAGTCCTACAGACTGGACGTTTAAGGAAACGGATGAGGGACCCAGCCTGTATCCGTCGGTGGGGAACTGGCAGCATGCCTGTCAGTCTCACTACTGGATTACCCAAGGCGAAATTTGTTGGGCTGAGGCCTGGACAGAGGAACAGATATTGGCTGGGCAACAGGCTGAAGATGCTCGTGCACACGCATACTACGATGCTTTAGATCGCCGTCGAAAAGGTATGCTATGGAAGATTTGGTATTGGTTACAAAACCTATTTCGACATTAAAATTATGATTCCAACAGGAGTTCGGAAACACCTAAACGAAGAAAGGAGATGCGCAATGGCAACGAATCCACCAACCGGAGATGGGCACCGCAATGGGGCTGTCCGTGGACGTTCACAAACGTATAACCCTCACAACCAGAAATGGACCAAGCGAGATGCATCAACTGGTCGCTTTATGGATCAGAAGGCAGATGATAAGCCGTTCAAGGGTGTCAGGAAGGAGAAGTAACAAGATTCGCTTTGCCTGATTCAGAACTCTTTCGGCAATACGGTTTGTCGCAAGTATCATGACCGGCTAATGTAATATCACGACGGTAATGCCGTCAGACAATCTATTTCGTAACAAACGTTACGTGCTCTGCCCCGAAACTTAGCAATTTTTAAGCAGGAAGCATATAGCGAGAGTTGCGCCCTATCCGGGCGCCGCTCTTGTGCTCCTGCATGGTGTTGCTAAGTACCAGGGGTGGGCACTCGGGTGAGCGCCCCTTTCTTTTGGGACTCATCCGTCACCAACCACACGGAGGTGTCCCATGCAGAAGACCTGGCTATTACGCCCATCACCCGGCAAAAGTGCAGCCACACTTGCCTTTAGCCTGTGCCTGTTGACCGGTTGCTTTGAGGAAGAAAACAAGACTCAAAGTAAGAATCAGGAATCTACCACCGCACAGGTGGTGGAGACGGTCTCTGGTATTGAGGTTCCAACTGTCCCGGAAAACCCGCTGGAGCAAAGTGACTGGACTGCTGATTTTCTGGAACCCGGAAAGGTGGTAGAAGTCCCCGAAATTACGTTGCCGGCGGAAGCAGCAGGAAAAGAGCCTGCACCCATTGAAGAAGTCACGACAGTCACATGGTGCCTGCCGGTAAAGAGCCAAAACGCGGTCATGACCCGCGGCTATATGGTCGTCAACTGGACCGACTATCCCAAGACCGGTCACCATCCCGGTGTGGACTACGACGTACCTGGAGATGAAGATGTGCAACTCCAGTTCTGTGGTAACGGTGACGTTGTGGACCGTGGCGAGTTCTCCAATATCAAACGTTACCCTTTGGCTAAATGGCTGGGCAACTACTTTTTCCTCTATGTCCCAAGCATTGATCGGACCTTCCTCTATGCCCATCTCCGTGATGCCCCCCCAGCACTTGGACAGGCAAACGCTGGAGACCCTTGCGGTATTGCCGGGAAGACCGGCACTGCCAACGGCGTTCACCTGCACTTTGAATGCTGGAAGGGTAGACGAACGGCCAATACCCGCGACGTCAGCTTACTGGAGAACCTCATCAGACTAACCGAAGATCCTGCCTGCGTGCTGGCGCACTATCTCTCTGGCAAAACAAATGAGCCTCCCTGCTCATGGCAGGAACCTGAAGCTCCCCAGCCATTCGGTACCTCCCGAACCGTCGGTACCAGTAGCCTGCTTGATGCCCTCCACCATGAAAACCCATAACGAAAGGTAGCGAGATGAAAACGCCCTATCTCAACCTGCGAACCGTGATGTCCACACTGACCCTGATTCTAGTTGTCAGTTGCAGTAAGACGCAGGACACAACCACCGAATCACCACCACCTTCCCAACCGGTGATGGCTCAGGTGACCACCGAAGCTCTGACCCCCAAGCCCAAGGAAGCAACCCCCTCCTTACGTGAGTCGCTGACTGTTGAAACCCCAGGTAAAGTCGAAACCGTGCGGACGGTGACGACTACCGTCGAAGAAGAAACCACCACCCGACAGTCTGGCCCCAAGATCAGACGCGTCGCTCTCTTCATTAAGAACCGCTCCGGGTCACAGTTTGATGAGAAGGTAGATGCCTTTGGCGATCTGGTCACCGGCTATATCACCGACAAAGGTTTCAGTGTCATCAG
>MDTD01002485.1_pt1 | contig 17085 bp, 15 predicted proteins | sample 811221 | NCBI WGS metagenome assembly MDTD01 (sample SAMN05326646, study PRJNA326480) | marine metagenome | isolation source: seawater | place: Pacific Ocean: South West | collected 2011 | reverse complement strand
CTGCAATGATTGTTGTCCTTTCAGCATTTAATGGATTGGAGGAGCTTGTGTCAGAACTATTCGGCACTCTTGACGCTGATGTAGCATTAGTCCCAAAGTTTGGGGAAGTGGTGCCGGAGGGTTTGGCATTTCAATTAGAAAATTCAGAGCACATAGCACATTATTCGGCGATTATAGAAAGCGAAGCAATCATAAGTGCAAATGGTTCTTCAGAGATATGTACAATATTAGGTGTAGATAGCAACTATAAAAATGTTGCTCCAGTTGAAGACGCAATTATTACAGGTGAATGGGGAGAGGATTGTTGTGTTATAGGCTACGGCATCAAAAGCATGTTGAGGTTACCTGCCGAAAGTAAAATGGATGAAACTGTAGTCATAGGTGCTCCAATTAGAGGGAAAAAATTAAGCAGACACAAAGAAGCTGCTTTCAGAAACATGCCAGCAACAGCTTGTGGGACATTTTCAATTAATGCTGATATAGATATGCGTTATGTTATAGCGCCATTGGGGTTTGCATCTGAACTATTTGGGCGTGAAGGAGAAGTAAGCAGGTTTGAAATAAAGCTGTCTGATGGTTCAAAAGCAGAAGATTTAGAAGGACTTGTTGGCGAGGACTACAGGTTTAGAACAAGAGCTGAAAAACACAGGTTTATAACTCAAACCAACAGGGCAGAAAAGTGGGCAACTTTTGTAATTCTCAGTTTTATTCTGATAGTGGCAGCCTTTAATGTGCTTGCCTCGCTTACCATGATGTTGATTGAAAAGAAGGACGACCTTTCGATTTTCAAGGCTATGGGGATGAGGAGCCGTGACCTTGAACTTACATTTTCTATTCAGGGATTAGCCATCAATATTTTTGGTGGGGTAATAGGGGCTGTTCTAGGTATCGGGCTGGTTTGGGCCCAAACTCAGTGGGGCTTCATCACGCTTGAAGGATCTGTTGTTCCTGCCTACCCCGTATTGTTAAAGTATGGTGACGTTGTAGGTACTCTTTCTGTTGTAATGGGAATTGGAGGCCTGGGATCGGCAGCTATGGTAAGATTCCTAATTAGAAAAATCGTGGTCTGAGAATTTATCGGCGATAAACTTCAGCTTATCTCGTATTTCTTCTACCGTTTCAAAAGTAACTAGGTCTAACCTGTGCTTTTTAAAATCAGGTATACCCTTAAAATAGTTAGCATAGTGGCGGCGCATTTCTACAATACCCAACCTATCCCCTTTCCATTCTAGAGATCTTTCAAAATGCATTGTTACAGCATCTATTCTTTCAGCCATACCAGGTGATGGAAGGTGTTCTCCCGTTGCCATATAGTGCTTTATCTCATTAAAAACCCAAGGACTTCCTATTGATGCTCGGCCTATCATAATTCCATCAACACCGTACTTATTTTTATATTCCACTGCCTTCTCAGGTGAGTCAATATCACCATTGCCAAAAACAGGAATATTCATCCTAGGATTATTCTTTACCTCTGAAATCAAAGTCCAGTCTGCAGATCCTTTATACATCTGTGCTCGTGTACGACCGTGGATACTTATTGCTTTAATTCCAACATCTTGAAGCCGTTCAGCAACATCTACTATATATCTTGAATCATCATCCCAACCTAATCGTGTTTTAACTGTTACAGGAAGCTTGCATGTGTCTACAATTTCCTTAGTCATTTCAACCATTTTGGGTATGTCTTGTAATATCCCAGCTCCAGCTCCTTTAAGTGCAACTTTCTTAACTGGACACCCATAATTAATATCAATAATGTCTGGTCCAGCTGCCTCGGCAATCTCTGCTGCCTCCCTCATCGGGTCGATGTTCCCTCCAAAAATTTGAATGCCAATTGGACGTTCATATTCGAAAATGTCTAGCTTCTGTTTGCTCTTTGCTGCATCGCGAATTAATCCCTCGGAACTAATGAATTCAGTGTACATAACATCAGCGCCGTACTTTTTGCATACAGCTCTAAACGGAGGATCACTCACATCCTCCATTGGAGCGAGTAACAATGGGAATTCACCCAAATCTATATCACCTATTCTAGCCAATTTATTCCGAACTTGCAGCAAAATTAAGCTACTTCATGAAGTTCTTACAAGAAGCCTTCCGCAATCTGCATCCTGTACTTCAATTTACCTTCATTTTATGTATTGCTCTAGTGGGCATGTCGGTAAGCGTTTTCATTTCAACTTTTGTCAATGCATGCCTCTGTGACACACCTCTAGATGTTGCTGAATACACTAAGATTCTTTCAACTGCAAACACTGATGCTGGAGTTTGTGGAAATCTGGTGATGAATAGTATAAACCAAATCCTAGCCTTCATGGGTGCGGGATTTGTATACAGCAAATTAGTTGGCGGAGTTGGCGTTGGATTGAGACCAAAGGGTGCTCAAGCAGGATTTATTAGGTTTTTGCTAGGGGCAATTGCAATTACACTTGCCTTCGCGCCATTCCTCGATATCACATACAGACTCAATGAATGGATTCTTCTTGGAACTAGCTTTCACACTTATGCTTCTGGTCTAGAAGCACAAGCCATGGTGCTTACGAAGGCAATGCTAGACATAGGATCTTTTGGAGAGTTGACCGCCTGTTTGATTGCTGTTGCTATTTTACCTGCAATCGCTGAAGAATATCTGTTTAGAGGGGCGCTTCAGCCGCTATTTGCAAAGTGGAGCGGGAGTATTCACGTTGGGGTTTGGTGTAGTGCAATTGTTTTCAGCGCGATACACATGCAGTTCTTTGGGTTTATTCCAAGGATGTTGCTTGGGGCAGGATTTGGTTACTTAGTAGTAGCAAGTGGGAACCTTTGGGTTGCTGTTGGTGCTCACTTTATTAATAATGCGAGTGCTGTGATAGCTGCTTGGTATTTTGGGGCGGAATGGTTGGAAACGGGACTTGAGCCGAGTTCGGAGCCATGGGGGATTGAGCAAGTGGTGATGACTTGCTTGTTTGGTCTATTTATTATTCTAATTGCAAGAAGACTCAGAGGTCATTCTGTGTGGAAGGAAAACAAGTCTAATTACTTAGGGCTCGGGCAATAATTAGATCCTCCTTAGTAGTAATCTTCATATTCATAGGATCACCCTCACTTAGGTGCACCTTGTGACCTGCAGCCTCAAAAACGCTAGCGTCATCAGTGAATTCTGGGGTGTAGTCCACAGCAAATGCAGGTTTGATTAAGGCCAAATCAAAGCATTGTGGCGTCTGAACCGCCAGATACTCAGATCTAATTAATGCTTCAGATGATCCATCTTCCGAGACGCGTCTGATACTGTTTTTTAGAGGTGTTACTGGAACTGCTGAGCCGTGTGTGGCAGCATCGTCAAAGCAATTGCGGATCAATTCAATGGTTGGAAATGGACGAACTGCATCGTGTATTGCAACTATTCCCTCATCGGGAAGTGTTGTAAGACCGTGAAGTACTGAATGGAATCTCTCCTTGCCTCCAGGTATTATTGCATCAGCACCGGAATCACCGTATTTCTCCTCTAGATCTTTGAATTCGTCAAAGAGATTTGGGTTTAGTACAACACTTAAATGTGCATCAGGCGCTGCCTCTTTAAAACGGCGAAGGGTCCACCACATTAATGGCAGACTCTTTACCGATAAAAATTGTTTAGCTGTTGTGCTCTTCATGCGAGTACCGGTTCCACCGGCAACAATTAGAACAAAACGGCTCATAATTTCTTATTTAGTTGCTTCTGCGTAACGCTCAGCAATAGAAGCCCAATCAACTACATTAAAGAATGCAGCGATGTAATCTGGACGACGGTTTTGGTAGTTCAGGTAGTAAGCGTGTTCCCAAACATCAATTCCCATGATTGGGGCGCAACCACATCCTTGACCAGGCATTAGCGGGTTGTCTTGGTTTGCTGTAGAGCATACACAAAGCTTACCTCCTTCGCATACGCAAAGCCAAGCCCAACCAGAACCGAACCTAGTGGCAGCTGCTTTAGAGAATTCGTCTTTAAAAGCTTCATAGCTTCCAAAGTCTCTATCGATAGCAGTACCAAGGTCGCCAGTTGGCTGACCACCTCCATTAGGAGACATTGAGTTCCAGAAAAGGTTATGGTTGAAGTATCCGCCTCCGTTATTACGGATTGCATTGTTATCAGTGTGACTAACTAGTAGATTCTCAATACAAGAATCAGCTAAATCAGTTCCTTCGATTGCAGCGTTAAGTTTCGCTGTGTATCCAGCATGGTGTTTTCCATGATGAATTTCCATAGTGCGTGCATCGATATGAGGCTCTAAAGCATCGTACGCATATGGTAATTGTGGTAATTCAAAAGCCATTGGGCAAGAGATTTAATTGTCAGATAAACTAGGAGACAAATATAAAACGCCTTCACGTTGAGTGAACCACTGATCTTCTAACATTTCATAAATGGTAGTTTTAATGTATTCGTCATCTTCAATTGTTGCTTTGTAGAATTCATCTTCACCGAAAAGGTTACGAGCAACTTGTGCTAAGAAGCGTTTTTCAATCATTCTGGATTCTTCTTCATCACAATCAGCAACAAAACCAGTCAATTCCTTATACTCCTTAAACATTTCTGCAAGCCCACCTTCTACTGGATCATTCCACTCATCACTATTTTCTAAATCCAAATATCCTTTTAATTCATTAAGATTAGATCTATGCTTGTCTACCCAATTAAAGGCTCCATCTCTTAATGCACCAGACCAAACTAATTCTGCCAACACCCTACTAACCTTGGTTGTATCAAGTGGAATAAAAACGTCTGGAGTAATTCCTCCGCCCCCATAAACTGTTCGGCCTAACAGAGTTTGAAACTCTAGCGAATCAGTATGAGATATACTATCTGCATGAAATAATTCTCCAGATTCTACTCTAGTTGAATGATCAGAAGAATAATCTATGTTATCACCATAAGGTTTTTGAATTGGTCGACCACTTGGTGTATAAAATCTTGCAACAGTTAATCGCAACGCTCCATCAATCGCAACTTCAAATTCCTCTTGCACTAGGCCTTTGCCAAATGATCTTCTGCCAATAATTAATCCCCTATCATTATCCTGAAGTGCTCCCGCAAAAATCTCACTTGCTGAAGCTGAACTTTCATCTATAAGCACGGCTATAGGCATACTTGCAAAAACACCATCATATTGGCTTCTATATACTTGCTTGGGTGACGATTTCCCCTCAGTATATACAATATCTAAATCTTTTAGGAGAAAAAGATCTAGCATCTCAGTGGCCGCTTTCAAATAGCCACCACCATTTCCTCTTAAATCAATTACAACTTTAGTGATTCCATTTGCTACTAGATCATCCATTGCTTGGGCAAACTCAAGAGCAGTAGTTGCAGCAAATCTTATGACTTTTACATAGCCTATTTCTTCTGTCAACTTAAACGAAGCGACAACACTATTAATTGGAATCCTAGCTCGGGTAATTGTAACATCGTACTTATCCCCATTACTTCTCTGTAATCCTAATTCTACCTTTGTTCCGCCCTCACCTTTCAATAGCTTCATTACCCTACTATTTGAAAGATCTGTTCCAGATATGTCTTCACCATCAACTTTTAGAATTCTATCTCCTGCTCTAATTCCTGCACTTTCAGAAGGACCGCCAGGCAACGCTGTCACTACCATTAGAGTATCATCACTAACCAAAAACTCCACACCTATACCTTCGAACCCTCCCTCCATAGGCTCAGACATAGCCTTTATTTCTGCTGGGGTCAAGTAAAGTGAATGAGGGTCTAGCTCAGCTACTATAGCTTCGACTGCTATTTCTTCAAGTGCAGATCTATCAATTGTGTCGACGTAGAGATATTCGATTTGGTCTAAAACTGAATTTAGACGAGTACTAAAATGAGGGAGATTTACTTCTGACTCGTACAAACCCTTTCCTAGGAAAATTCCTAAGACAAGCATAAAACCTAATAATAAGGGACTGTTTTTCATCTTAAATACTTATCTGTTCAACTTCAACGTTGGCAGATCTAAGAAATTCCAAACCACTTGTGTCCTTGTACTCGTCTTTATATACAACTCTAACAATTCCAGCTTGATGAATGAGTTTAGAGCAGTCACGGCAAGGAGAGAGAGTTATGTAGAGTGTAGCTCCTTCAGCACTGTTATTGCTTCGTGCGAGTTTTAGGATTGCGTTTGCTTCTGCATGGAGAACGTACCAGTGAGTTTGGCCTTCTTCGTTTTCGCAGCAGTTATCAAATCCAGATGGAGTTCCATTATAACCATCAGCAATGATCATCCCGTCTTTTACGATGATTGCACCTACTTGCTTTCTATCACAATGAGAAAGTCCACTCCACTCGGCAGCCATCTTGATATAAGCGCTATCGTATCTCTGCTTCTTAATCTGATCCTTTGTCATTTTAACTCTTAATAGCCTGCAAGATAAACCCGCAAGTCGTAGTTTCGTCATATGCGTATTTACACTAGAACAGGTGATGATGGAACTACTGGATTGTTCGGTGGCTCAAGAGTACCTAAAGACGACCTACGTATAGAATCATATGGAACTGTTGATGAATTGAATTCATTGATTGGTAGGTTATTAGAACATACTGAGATGAAGGCTCATTTGGAATTTTTCAGAGCAATTCAATCTGATCTCTTTACAATTGGATCTCATTTGGCCACTGTTGATGAAAAAATGAAGGCCAAACTTCCCGTTTTAAACCCTTCAGCCATCGAAAACTTCGAAAAATGGATGGATGAGGCTAATGAAAAAACACCACAATTGAGAAATTTCCTTCTTCCTGGCGGCCATCCTTCAGTTGCTGACGCACATGTTGCGCGATCTGTTTGCAGAAGAGCTGAAAGACGTGTTGTCGCTCTATCACGTGTAGAATCTATAGATTCAGAGATTGTAAAGTATTTGAACAGGCTTTCAGACCTTCTTTTCACAACCGCTAGATTGCTTTCTCATATCAGCGGAACAGATGAAATTGAATGGAGGGTTGCAAATGATTGAGATTCTATTATTTTTGCCGGCATAAACCTAGTAATCTTAATACCGTGTACTGGACTCTAGAATTAGCCTCATATCTCGAAGATGCACCATGGCCAGCATCAAAAGACGAGCTTATCGACTACGCAATGCGTACTGGTGCTCCACTTGAAGTTGTAGAAAATCTTCAGCAACTGCAGAACGATAACGAGAATTATGAAACGATTGAGGATATTTGGCCAGATTATCCTTCTAAAGAAGACTTCTTCTTTAATGAAGACGAATACTAGTTTGCATCTAGTAACCTTCTAACTGTAGGGGTATTTACCTGCTCCATTATAACTTTTCTTCCTGCTGATAGTTTAGAAATCAGCTCACTTGATCCGTGTCTTACTGTCAAAAGTTCGAGGTCATTTTTATGTGAGGTTATAAAACCCTCTCCCAAAGAGTTTAAAAACTTTTCTTGTTTAACGGAGTCTGTATCATAGACCAAATTAAACTGCACTGCAGAATTCTGCATCATCCTAACGTGAATTCCTGCATCAGCTAGTGCGCCAAAAACTGACTCCAAGTGATCCTCTCCAACAAAGCTGTGATCTGAAGGGCCAATTGACATACAGGTAATGTTTGGGCGACTGATGTACATGGGGGTATTAATCTCAAGTTCTGGATAATTCCCAATGCATGTACTTGGTCCATTTGGAAAGATAAAACTCTTTACGAAAAGTGGGATGTTCCTGTTCTGAAGCGGCTTAACAGTTCTGGGGTGAATTACACTAGCTCCATAATAACTTAGTTCTAAAGCTTCATGATAATCTAGTCTTTCAACTGTTACTGTGTCTTCAAAAATCCTTGGGTCTGCATTGTGCATCCCTTGAACGTCCTTCCAAATGCTTACGTCAACCGCATCAGCAGCACAAGCTAAAAGAGCTGCGCTATAATCTGACCCTTCACGTCCAAGAGTTGATGTAGAACCATCAGGTGCTTCGCCAATGAATCCTTGAGTTACTACTATTTGATGTGAATTAAGGAGATCCATCAGTTCAGCACCATTACTTTTCATCGTGCTTTCGTCAACTCTTGCCGACTTGTGTCTTAAGTCCGTTTTAATTGTCTTTCGAACATCCCACCAACAAGCATTGTAGCCTTTAATCTTTAGAAATTCAGCTAGAATTCTTGTGCTAGCTAATTCCCCAAGCGCAACTGTTGCATCGTATCTAGCGTATGAATCCTCAATGTGATTCTGTAAAGTAAAAAGAGACCAAATCTCATCTGAAAATTCTGCCCCCAATTCAAGTGAATTTGCAACAGCAATATGAGATGCCGCAATCTTTTCTAACTCTAATCTAGCCTTATCATCATTTTCTTCAGCCCAAACCTTTTCTAACGCATTCGTCGTCTTTCCCATAGCACTAACAACTATGATGCAGGGATTGCCGTCGGTTTGGGTTTGCAAAATATCCGCAATATTTCTGACAGCTTGGGCATTTTTTACAGATGCCCCACCAAACTTGTGAATTGAAATATTCATTTGACTTTTCACTCTGCTAAGTTAACCTTACTTTTCCCCTATGGAATCATTACCCCTACCTATTGCAGATATTATTGTTCTAATATTTCTATTGACCGGTGCTTTTACAGGATTTAAAAAGGGATTTGTAGTTAGTATCACTTCGTGTATTGCAATTATTGCGGGCGCATTAGGGGCTTATCTTTTTTCAGATTTAATGGGTGAATGGTTGAGTTTACACTTGAACTGGTCTTCAGGCCAAATCTCAGTTGCATCCTTCGCTTTAACATTCCTATTTGTTATAGCCTTAGTTCACTTACTTGCGAAGGCTCTTGAGAAGTTCCTAAAAATGGTCTCTTTAGGATTGGTGAATAAGTTGGCAGGAGCATTGTTTGGCTCGTTAAAAAACGCCCTTCTTCTCTCTTTCATTATTTATGGGCTAAGTGGTTTTGAGTCTTTACTCCCAGATGATCTAGGAGAAAATTGTACCGTTTACCCTTGTGTTGAATCTTTAGCTCCTGCAGTCTTGCCTTACTTAGAAGATTATAAAGACAAGTCCAAACTAGAAGAAGTTGGCGATAATATCGAAGACAAAATAGATGGCGTGAGCGACAAAATTGAAGATAAGATCAAGGATCTAGGCTCCAAATTCGAGAAATAAAGCCCCCACCTTTTCTTTCAATGACTTTCTTACTTCAGAGTAATCTTCGCCTTCCATTAATACGTGATTCACGCTGGCGTAGAATTTAATTTTGGGCTCTGTGCCAGAAGGTCTTACAGTAATTCTTGATCCTTTTTCTGTTATGAATTGAAGGACGTTTGACTTAGGGAAATCTGGCTGAGATCCGTTATTGAAGTCCCTTATTTCTACAACCTTTTCACCGCAAATTTCAGTGGGTGAGTTATTGCGGTAGTTCGCCATCATTTTTGTGATTTGGGCTGCTCCATCTCTCCCCTCTTTTACAACAGAAACCAAACCCTCTTGATACACACCATACTTTCTATGAATAGACTCCAATTTCTTCAACATACTCGATCCGTCAAGCTTCAATTCGTGAGCCATCTCAGCTAAAACACAACAAGCACTCACTCCATCTTTATCCATAGCGGAATGACCAATCAAATATCCATAACTCTCTTCTCCACCAACCACATAAGTTCTGTCGTCCTCAATAATTGCTGCTGCAATGTTTTTGAATCCAGTAAGTGTTTCTCTGTAGCCAACGTTAAAGTGGTGAGCTATTTTTTGGATTAGTGGCGTCGTTACAACCGTCGAAGCAATAAAGTTATTCTCATCGAAGGAAGTCCCATTATCTGTGCCGTTTTCAAGAACGTATTCGCAGAGCAAAGCGCCAGTTTCATTCCCGTTAAGAAGAACCATATTCTCTTTACAAGGGACTGCAATACCCACCCTATCAGCATCAGGGTCAGTGCCCATTACGATATCTGCTCCTATTTCCTGTCCTAGCGAAATTGCTTCTGAAAGGGCCTCTGCTTCCTCAGGGTTTGGGCTTTTAACTGTAGGGAAATTTCCATCTGGAATTGCTTGTGAAGCAACTTCGTGAACGTTTTTAAAACCAAACTCCTTCAGTGCAACAGGAACACTTTTCGCGCCTGTCCCATGAAGACCTGTATAAACAATACAGACATCTGAACCTTCATTAATAAGACTTTTAGACCTCCTCAATTCCAACACCTTTTTCCTATACGCCTCATCCAATTCTGGACCTAATTCTGTAATCTTATCATCACTGAATTTTACCTCATTAAGCGACTTAATTTTTCTAACTTCATTAATTATACCCTGGTCGTGTGGAGCTGTGATTTGGGCTCCGTCTCCGTAGTAAACTTTATATCCATTGTATTCTGGAGGGTTGTGGCTCGCTGTAATTACTATCCCCGCTGCGCAACCCAAATGCTTCACAGTAAATGACAACTGTGGCGTGGGTCTCAATTCTGAGTATATAAGTGCTTCTATTCCATTTCCAGACAGCACCTCTGCTGTTACTCTAGAAAGTTCAGGACTCTGTAATCTTGAGTCATAGGCTATAGCAACGCTCATGTTTTTGCCTCCCACTTCAGTTTTAAGATAATTACAGAGACCTTGTGTGGCTTGGGCTATAGTTGCCCTATTTATCCTGTTTGTGCCTGGACCACATTTTCCCCTCATTCCTCCAGTTCCAAACTCCAAATCCTGATAAAAGGCATCTATCAGTTTTTCTCTATTCCCATTTTCAATCCATGCTCTTACTAAACTTCTTGTTTCAGAATCAAATGGTTCCTTAGTCCATATCTCAGCCTTATCAATAACATCAGTCCAAAGCTTCATTTCGTCAACACATTCGGCAAGTGATTCAGTCCAATGCCTTTGCTTCAAGCGTAAAGCATTAGAAAAAGCCCCGCCTTCTAAGTGCGAAAATGCAGGTCTCTCAGCATCAGTTGGATATTGATCCGTCGAAATCTCCTCCAACTTGGGCGACAACCCATGCATCTTAAAAATATCGCGCGCAAAACCAAACCAACTCACAACCCCTCTTTCGCTAAAGTGATAAACCCCTGACGACAATTCAGACTTAACTAAAGCCCTCAATGCCCTTGCGAGCGATCCCGCCCAAGTTGGCGTTCCGTATTGATCCCCCACTACCCTAACAACCCCACTTTCAGCTAGCCTCAACATCGTCCTGTAAAAGTTCCTCCCCTCATTATCGTACAACCACCCAGTCCGGACAACATAACACGGCACCTCTCCCATTGCGTCCAAAACAGCGACCTCACCAGCATACTTAGTCCTTCCATAAACTCCAATTGGCGCTACTGGATCCGAAGAATTATACGGCTCATCTTCCGTACCCCCGTTTTTGCCAGAAAACACATAGTCAGTACTTATGTGTACAAGTTTAACATCAGCATTAGCGCAGCCTTCAGCCAATTTCCTCGCTCCATCAACATTTATAGCATGCGCTAACGACTCCTCAGATTCAGCACTATCTACAGCCGTGTATGCTGCAGTATTAATGACAACATCTGGGGCTTCTACTTTTAGAATCTCATCAATTTTAGATGAATCAGTAATATCCAGTTCCTCCTTGCCCAATCCCTTCCAATCTATCTCCTCATCAGAAGCGAACATTCTCAAGATGCAGCTTCCCAATTGCCCATTGGCTCCAGTAACAATTACTTTAATCACCCTACGAAATTACAGTTTGGCACGTAACTTGCTTCAGCTGTACCGAATAATATAACGATGTTTAAGAAATCACTAACACTCTTTTTCCTGATGGGTTTGGGCTTAATTACTACAGCTCAGACTGATGTAGACACGCTGAAGAATACTCGAAATGACGTAGCTCCGCCAAAGGCTATCGTCAATCAGCCCAAACAAAATGTAAACTATTGGTTTATTGCTGGATTAAGTACTGTTTCAGAGGTATATAATGAAGAGGAAATAGAGGGACTACTTGGTTTTCCTGATATCGGTTTTGATTTGTACTTCAGTAGAAAAAGACCTGGCAGAGTGATCGAAAGAGGATTGAGTATTGGATGGCAACCTATTGGGACTATTGATACTTTAGTCGCTATAGATTCAATGCCTACAGCTCATAGTCTTAGGTCTTTAAACCAAATGATTCATCTACACTACACTCCAAGGATTACCATTTTCAGAAATGCTAAAGTTCCTATCTATGCTGAAGGAATAGTAGGAATTAAAGCTGCAGCATTGACATACCAAGTTTTAGATGAGAACAATGCAGTGCTACATCAGGATGTAGAGAAGTTCATTCCTACGTGGAATTTGGGTTATGCTGCTGGCGCAAGATTTAAAATGACTGACCACATGTATATCGATATTAGATATGCAAGAGTAACTACAGGTTTCCTTGAGAAAATTGATGATGTGGAATTAGTAGACAACCAGCTTTCGTATTCAACTTCAATTTGGGAAGCTCCTGTTGGATATTTAAGAATAGGTTTACAAGCTTATTATTAATTTGATCTCATTGCGTCAACTGGTGGCATGTTAGCTGCTGATAATGCTGGAGCAATTCCTGCTATTAAACCAGAAACAACTGCAATACTCATCGCCAAACCTACTCTGTATAGACTCACACTTAACGTAATTCCCAGCCCTGCTAAATTAATCACTAGTATTAAAAACTGTATCGCAAGTAAGGCTAGAACAGCTCCAAAAACACAAAGAGCTATAGACTCAAAAAGGAATTGAATGAGGATGAAAGATGATTTCGCACCAAGTGCTTTTTGAATCCCAATTATCCTAGTTCTTTCTCTAACTGAAACGAACATAATGTTTGCAATACTGAAGCATCCAACAAGGATTGCGAATATTGCAATAAACCATCCACCGAGTTCTACCTGAGTGAAAATAGCCGAAATCATTCCGGTCAGCATATCAATTTGATTTACTGAAAAATCATCGTCATCGGCGGGCCTTACCCTCCTGACACTTCTGTATTGTTGAATGATTTCATCTTTAAGCTCAGCCATCTCTACCCCATCCTTACACTTAACAAAAATCGAATTGCCTTCAGAGGAATGCACATCAAAGAATTTGGGCCCTAAAAGAGCTGGTACCATTACAAATTCATCCATACCAGCAGACACAATAGATGCTCCTTCCTTTTCTAATATCCCAATAACTTCCAATTTGATGCCCTTGACCTTGAATTTTTTGCCTAATGCTTCCTCTGTTCCAAAGAGCTCGGTTGCTACATCACTTCCAATTACTGCAACTGGAGCTCCAGAAGCACTTTCAGAACCATTAAACAACCGACCAATCCCCAAATTCAAGCTTATAACCTCGTGGAAATTGTGAGAAACAGCAGCAAGAGTAATATTGGGCATCATGTTATCGCCAGCCTTTAAAGAATACATTCCCTTCATCTGAAAAGCAACCGATTCCGCTAGATTAAGTCTGCTTTCAAGCTCTCGACACTCGCGAATTGTTGGTTCGCGACGTTGAATGTATTTCCACCATGGATAATCCTCACCAAAATTCCAAGGCCACTTTTGGATAAAGAAAACATCATCATCCAACATTTCAAAAGATGAAATTAAATTCTCCTCCATTGAATCAACAACTGCAAAGACAGCACTGATCACAAAAATTCCCACCATTACTCCTAAAAGAGATAAGAATGTCCTGAGTTTATTCATTACAATGGCATTCCATGCAAAAGCCAAACTTTCTCTGAATAAACGTAGCCACATCATACTTTCAAAGCTAAAGCTTTATCTAACTTTGCGCCCTCACTAATCGACTATTTTTTCTCTCATGTCAGAGCAATGCAAAATCAAATCAGCACTTATTTCAGTTTTTAATAAAGACGGGCTTGCACCCATCGTAGAAGAACTAAAAAGACTTGGTGTTACTATCTATTCGACGGGTGGCACACAAAAAACTATTGAGGATTTAGGCGGAGAAGTTGTTCCTGTAGAAAATCTGACTGATTACCCATCAATTCTAGGTGGAAGAGTTAAGACTCTACATCCCAAAGTTTTTGGAGGCATCCTAAGCAGAAGAGATCACGAGGGCGATAGAGAACAAATGGCTCAATACGCCATATCCAACATTGACTTAGTTGTTGTTGACCTTTACCCTTTTGAAGAGACAGTCGCTAGCGGAGCAAGTGAAGAAGCTATTATTGAAAAAATTGATATCGGAGGAATCGCTTTAATCAGGGGCGCAGCAAAAAACCACAAGGATGTTGTGATCATACCTTCTATGGACGACTATTCAACTCTACTAGATATTCTTAAGAATAAAGACGGCGAAACTTCTCTGTCTGAAAGAACTCAACTTGCTACAAGGGCATTCAGAACGAGTTCTCACTACGATACTTTGATCAACAAATACCTCGAGAGTGCTCTTGAGGATGTAAACCCATTAGACAATCTTAACCTTAGCGTACCTGAAAAGAAATCTCTACGTTACGGAGAAAACCCTCATCAAGAAGGACGCTTCTTTGGCAACCTTGATGACATTTTAAAGCAACTTCATGGTAAGGAGCTTTCATATAACAATCTTCTAGATGTTGACGCTGCGGTGAATCTAATGGAGGAGTTTATGGATTGCGAACCAACTTTCGCAATTCTCAAGCACAACAATGCTTGTGGTCTTGCGACTCGCAATAACCTATCTGAAGCATATGCCTCAGCTTTAGAAGGAGATCCTATTAGTGCATTTGGTGGAGTTCTTATCGCTAATAAAGCAATTGATATGGCTACTGCTGAATTGATTCACACTTTATTTTGCGAGGTAGTTATTGCTCCATCATTCGACGAAGATGCACTTGAGTTGCTTAAGGGTAAGAAAAATAGAATTTTATTAGAACGTCAAGCAACTCCTCTTCCAAAATCAATAGTGAGGACAGCTCTAAATGGCTATCTAGTTCAAGACAAAGATTCACAAATGGAATCTCCATCAGATCTAACTTGCGTTACAAATAAAACTTCAGACGATAAAGCTATTTCTGACATGCTCTTCGCTATGAAGATTGCAAAACACACAAAGTCAAATACAATTGTCTTTGCTAAGAACAATCAATTAGTTGCTTCAGGAACAGGCCAAACCTCACGTGTAGACGCCCTCAAACAAGCTGTAGAAAAAGCGAATAACCTAGGCCTAAGTTTAGAAGGTGCAGTTATGGCATCGGATGCCTTTTTCCCTTTCCCAGATTGTGTAACACTTGCTTCTGAAGCTGGCATCAAGCACGTTGTCCAACCTGGTGGTTCTATTAACGATAGTAAGAGCATTGACGCCTGCAATGAACTTGGACTAGCGATGTATACTACAGGAGTTAGACACTTCCGTCACTAGTTGAATAATTAACAACGTATCGACAGCTGATCTTTGCGTTTTCAACTATTCTTACAACTTATTAACTTCTGTGCAAATTGACGTTTTAAGCTATCCGTTTGCGAGGCATAAAACGTAAATTTGAGTATGGGTCTTTTTAATTTCTTCGTACAGGACATTGCCATCGATTTGGGAACGGCAAATACCATCATTTACTACCAAGACAAAGTAGTAGTTGACCAACCATCAATTGTAGCAAAGGACATTAAAACTGGAAAGGCTGTTGCCATAGGCAGATTAGCCCAACAGATGCAAGGGAAGACCCACAAAAACATCGAAACCATAAGACCATTACGCGACGGTGTTATCGCAGATTTCGAATCAGCGGAACAGATGATCAAAGGCATGATAGCCATGATCAATGAAAATAAAAAGTCTTGGTTTACTCCTTCTCACAGAATGGTAATCTGCATTCCATCAGGTATTACCGACGTTGAGAAAAGAGCCGTTAAAGACAGTGCTGAACACGCTGGAGGCAAAGAAGTATATCTTATCCATGAGCCTATGGCTGCAGCAATTGGAATTGGAATTGATGTAGAAGAGCCTATGGGCAATATGATTGTAGACATAGGGGGAGGTACTTCTGAAATTGCAGTGATTGCACTTGGAGGAATTGTGACTGACACAAACATTAGAATTGCAGGTGATGAATTCACTAGAGACATCATAGATTACATGCGTCGACAGCACAATATGCTCATTGGAGAGCGTACAGCTGAAAACGTTAAAATCAATGTTGGATCTGCAATGACTAAGTTAGATAATCCGCCGGAAGACTATTCAGTTCTTGGGCGTGATCTTCTTACAGGTCATCCAAAAGAAATTATCGTGAGCTATTCTGAAATTGCTCAAGCGTTAGATAAGAGTATTAGCAAAATTGAAGATTCAATTCACACTGCTTTAAACCAAACTCCTCCTGAACTTAGTGCTGACATCTTCAGAACTGGAATTTACTTAGCTGGAGGAGGTGCTCTTTTAAGAGGGTTGGACAAGAGAATCTCTGCAAGAACAAAACTACCAGTACACATAGCAGAGGATCCGCTTCACGCAGTAGCGAAGGGGACAGCTATTGCATTGAAAAACATAGATAGGTTCCCGTTCTTAATGAGCGAGTAAGTTGCGTAACCTAATTAATCTCATAATTAGAAATCACCGATTGGTGATTTTCTGCATTCTCGAGATCGTAGCTTTAAACTGGCTTGTAAACACCCATTCTATTCACAGTAGCAGGATGTCCTCTGTAGGCATTAAATATGCCAATAGTTGGACTGATATGGTAGGACAAGTACACACTTATAGAAGTGTACAAGACCAAAACAAAGCACTCAACCAAGAAAATTCCAGACTTAGAACAGAGTTACAAAGACTGAAAAAATATGTGCCAATGAAGCACAGATCTTCTGTTACTAAGTCTTTAGACACCAACATTTGGACAAGTATACCTGCTGAAATAGTAAGAACATCTACTCATATGCACAATAATCTTCTAGTTGCAAACAGGGGGTTAAATGATGGAGTAATTGAGGGTTCAGGTATGCTAGATAATGGCCACTTAGCTGGCAAAGTGATTGAGGTGACTGACCGTGAATCTCTGATATTTCCAATTATTCACGACAATATTGAGTGGAGTGTACGAATTGGAGATGAAGGTTCAGTTGGGAGGTTAGTTTGGGATGGTGAGAATCTCAAAACTGCAAAAGTTGTAGACATCGCTAAATCATCTTTAGTTCTACCTGGCGATGAGGTTTTTACAACT
>MDTD01024884.1_pt1 | contig 17087 bp, 15 predicted proteins | sample 811221 | NCBI WGS metagenome assembly MDTD01 (sample SAMN05326646, study PRJNA326480) | marine metagenome | isolation source: seawater | place: Pacific Ocean: South West | collected 2011 | reverse complement strand
CGCCACTTCTTGTCACTGGAATTGAATGAAAAGCTTGTGGTTTAGAAAAATCCTCATCAAGTAGAACGCCATTGTTAATTTTATGAGAATACTTGCTAACTAATAAAAAAGTAAAAAAACTTATTAGAGCAAATATAGATAAAAAACTTGCTTCTATTGACTCCGTGCCCATTTAATCTTCAGTACCTGTATTATTTTTTTTAAATATATATATACCAATAAGAATTATAGCTAATGAAACTAAAACTCTCCATGTTATTGTTTCATCCATTAAAAAATATCCGAAAATTATTCCAAATATAGGGATTAAATATGCTACCTGTGTTTGAAAAACTAAACCATTAACTGTTAAAATTCTGAATCTTATTAACCATGCAAGTCCTGTGGCAATAACACCTAAATATAACAACGATAAAGTAGAAACTAAAGTTGGCTCAGAATTCCATGGTGCCTCTAAAAGTATTGAAAAAGGTAGTAAAAATATAACTGACCACAATGTAGTTGATGTTGTTACATTCTCATTTTTTTCTTTTTTTAATCTCAATGTTAATAACCCCCCTATACAATAGAAAGTTGAGCCTAAAATTGTAATTAAAGCATAAATATAATTTTCACTATTAATTATTACTTTATCAAAAAATAATAATATAATCCCACTAAAGCCAATCAATACTCCTAATGTTTTTAAAAATGATAATTTTTCATCTTTCGTAAATAAATGAGCTAATATTGATCCACTTAAAGGTGTGGTGCTCATAAGGATTGCTGCAAGGTAACTATTAATTTTTGATGTTCCTATTGCGATTAAAACAAAAGGTATTGCTATATTACATAAACCTATTATAGCGTACCAGTTCCAATTTTTGCCAAAAGCTTCGACTTGGATTTGTTTTATTCTACATAATATTAATAAAGGAACGCTTGCAAATATTACTCTAACTAAAGCTAAGGTAATTGGATCGTAGGAGTATGTGGCAATTTTAATGTTAAAAAAAGAGGAGCCCCAAATAATGGCCAATAAAATTAACAGTGAAAAATCTAAGGTATTTGCTTCTCTCATCTCAAATTTTGAATGTATATATGTGATAAACGCATAGCTGATATATATTTTTAATTATACTCTAAAAAGATCTCTTATATATGTTCAATTGTAAATTAAAACTAATAAAATATATCACTTATGAGTTCAAAAAATATATTAAAGCTAATTAAGGATAAACAAGTAGAATTTGTAGACCTAAGATTTACAGACCCAAAAGGAAAGCTGCAGCATTTAACTATGGACACAACTATTGTTGATGAGGAGATGTTGAACGAAGGTGTTTTTTTTGATGGTTCCTCTATTGCAGGTTGGAAAGTGATAAACGAGTCAGATATGATATTAAAACCTGATTTAGACAGACCTATAATAGATCCCTTCAACTCTCATACTACCCTAAACATATTTTGTGACATACTTGATGCAGTAAAGAAAGATCCATACGAAAGAGATCCAAGAGGTACAGCGAAAAAAGCCGAAGCTTATTTAAAAAAAACTGGAATTGGTGATAAATCGTATTTCGGACCAGAACCCGAATTTTTTGTATTTGACGACGTTAGGTTTAAAAACGACATGAATGAAACTAGTTTTAAAATTGACAGTTCTGAAGGACCTTACAACACTGGAAAAAAATACGAAAATGGGAACATGGGACATAGACCTGGAGTAAAGGGCGGTTACTTTCCTGTTCCTCCCGTTGATAGTGCGCAGGATATGCGAGGTGAGTATTTAAAAGCTTTAAAAGACATGGGGGTGAAAGTAGAAAAGCACCACCACGAAGTTGCTCCAAGCCAGCACGAACTAGGTATGTATTTTGGAACATTAACGAACCAAGCTGATAATGTTCAGCTTTATAAATATGCCGTTCAAATGGTCACGCACTCTTTTGGTAAAACCGCAACTTTTATGCCTAAGCCAGTTAAGGGAGATAACGGCTCAGGTATGCATTGCCACCAATCAATTTGGAAAGGCAATACTCCACTGTTTATGGGTAAAGAATATGCAGGACTCTCAAAAGATGCATTGTATTATATTGGCGGTATATTAAAACATGCTAGAGCTATCAACGCTTTTGCAAATGCAACAACAAATAGTTATAAAAGATTGATACCTGGTTTTGAGGCACCAGTAATTTTAGCTTATTCAGCAAGAAATAGATCCGCTTCTTGTAGAATACCAATTATCATGAATCCAAAAGCAGCAAGGATGGAAATAAGATTTCCGGATGCAGCTGGAAACCCATATTTAACTTTCGCATCAATGCTTATGGCGGGTTTAGACGGGATTAAGAATAAGATAGATCCAGGTAAACCATTTGACCAAGACTTATATTCGCTTTCTGAAAATGAGGTAAAAAAATTACCTACAGTTTGCGGTTCTTTAAGAGAGGCAATACAAAACTTAGATAAAGATAGAAAATTTCTGACAGAAGGTGATGTGTTTACTGATGATCAAATTGACGCTTATATAGAATTAAAATTTCAGGAGATTTACAATTTTGAACATACACCTCATCCAATAGAATTTGAAATGTATTATAGTGGTTAAATTTTAAAAGATTCGCCACAACCACAACGCTCGGTCTCATTAGGATTTTTGAAAAAAAATTGTGATGAAAATTTTTCTTTTTTATAATCCATCTCGGTTCCTAACAAATACATTATTGCTTTAGGATCTATAAATACTTTAACTCCTTTTTCCTCTATAATTTCTTCATTAGGTTTAATATCTTTTGCATACTCCATTACGTACGTCATCCCCGCACATCCACCTGATTTTACTCCCACTCTAACTCCAATAGCTGAACTTTCAGCTTTAGACATTATTTCTTTAATCTTGATCGCTGCACTATCACTTAATTTTATTACTTGTTGGTTCATAAATTTAGTTCTAATTTTGCTGCTTCAGACATCTTTTCTTTAGTCCAGGGTGGATCCCAGACAAGTTTTAAATCTACATCATTAACACCATCAATCTTTAATATATTCTCTTTAACAGAATTAGGCAAACTCTCAGCTACAGGACAATTTGGTGAGGTTAAAGTCATCTCTATTATTATCTTGTTTTTTTCCTGTATTTCAATCTTATATATTAAGCCTAATTCATAAATATTTACTGGTATTTCAGGGTCGTAGATTTTTTTTATTTCTTTAATTATCTGATCTTTTAAATCACTCATTTTAATTTTTCTTTTCCATTGCAGATAATAGTGTATGCCAAGCCATCGTTGCACATTTTATCCGCATTGGGAATTCTTGTACTCCAGATAATGAGGAAATGGTCGTTATTTGGTCCTCTGATAAACTGTTTAAAGTTATTTTTGTTTTATTTTTTAACATATTTAAAAAATCTTCTGTAATTTTTTTGGAAAAATTTAAATCTCTTCCTTTTAATGTATCAGTTAAAATTGAAGCAGACGCTAGTGAAATTGCACATCCTTCTCCCTCAAAACTCAAACCTGAAATATTCTTTTCATCGTCCAATTTTAAATAAATATGTACTTTATCGCCACAAAGAGGATTATGGGCTTTTGCATCATGATTGTAACCTTCGCATTTTCCTTTATTTCTAGGATTTTTTGCATGGTCTAAAATTATTTCTTGATATAATTCTTTTAGCTCCATTTAAATCTCAAATACTTTCTTACATTTGTTAATTGATTGACATAAAACATCTATATCTTCTTTCGAATTATAAACTCCTATTGAGGCTCTTGCTGAAGCAGGTATCCCAAGTTTATCGTGTAGAATTTGACAGCAATGATGACCAGCTCTAATTGCCACTCCATCATCGTCTAAGATTGTTGCTATATCATGTGGATGAATTCCTTTAATTGTGAAAGAAATAATTGAGGCTCTCTCTTTTGGATTTCCAATAATATTTACATAATTATTTTTTCTTAATTTTTCTAATCCATACTCGAGTACTTGTCTTTCATGTTTTTCAATATTCTTAATTCCTAAGCCTTGAATGAATTGAATTGATTTAGCAAAAGCTACTACTTCTGCAGTTTGCAGTGTTCCTGCTTCAAATTTGGTAGGAGAGTCAGCATAGGAAATCTCATCTTTTTTCACCTCACTAATCATACCACCACCACCTTGATAAGGGGGTAGTTCATCAGCCCATTTTTTTTTTACGTAAAGAATGCCAAGTCCATTTGGACCATACATTTTATGACAAGAAATAGCATAAAAATCACAATCCAAATCTTGTACATCAATAGCGGAATGAGGTGCACCTTGAGTTCCATCAACTAAAACTGGGATATTTTTTGATTTTGCTAAATCAATAATTTTTTTTAAAGGCATTACTGTGCCTGTAACATTAGAAATATGGGTTAAAGCTATTATTTTAGTTTTATCGGTAATATTTTTACTGAATTCATCAATACTAATTTCTCCATTATCATCAACTGATGCAAATTTGATTACTGCACCCTTTTTTTTTCTTAAATAATGCCAAGGTACAAAGTTTGAGTGATGTTCAAGTTCAGTAACAAGTATCTCATCTCCTGATGATATAAATTTTTCTCCATAAGTACTAGCAACTAAATTTATTGACTCTGTAGCGCTCTTTGTAAAAATAATTTCTTCTCTATGACTAGCGTTGATATAAGACTTAATTATATCTCTAGTCTCTTCAAATTTATTGGTAGCTTTAACTGCTAATGAGTGAACACTTCTTCCAACGTTAGAAAATTCAGTTTCATAAAATCTTGAGACTTCATCAATTACAGCTTTTGGTTTTTGAGCTGAATTTGCGCTATCTAAATAAATCAAAGGTTTACCGTTGATTTTTTGCTTAAATATTGGAAATTTTAATTTTATATCATTAAATGTCATTAATCTGCTTATCTATTATTTTTTCGAGAAATATCTTAATCTGATTTTCTGGAACATTCTCGAAAATTTCACTTAAAAATCCGTTTATTAGAAGTTTTTTTGCTTTTGAAAGCTCAATACCCCTTGTCATCATATAATGAATTGCTTCTTCATCAATACTGCCTGAACTTGATCCGTGAGAACATTTTACATCATCAGCATAAATTTCTAATTCTGGCTTTGCATTAAACTCTGCTGCGTCGTTCAAAAGAAGAGCTTTACTTAATTGATACGCGTTAGTTTTTTGAGCAATATCTTTGACAAATATTTTTCCTTGATAAACGCCAATTCCATTATTCTCCAAAACATTTTTAATTTTTTGATAACTTTTACAATTAGGCGCTAGATGATTAATTTTAGTTTTTATTTCTTGATGCTCATCATTACCCAAACATAAACCAGATAATATAAAACAGTTGCTATTCTCTTTTTCTAAATTCATTTCTATTTCAAGTTTGTTGAATTTTAATCCAGAAGTTAAAATAAAATTTTGATAGCTGGAGTTGTAACCTTGTGATCCAAATATATGTTTATAAAAAAAACCATTACTTTTATTTTTTTGTACCATAAAGTTTTTTAATATTGCGTCTTTATCAATATTAACTTTTTCAAAAGTATTTTTTAAAAACTTGCTCATATCACTAGAGGTATATTCTATTAAAGTTAGTTCAGAATTTTGATTAAGTGTAATAGAATTTGAATTATTAATAATTTGATTGTCAAGATTCGATGTAAAATAATTGTAAATTACTACTGGCTTTTTACATCTATAATTTTTTTCTATTTCTAAATTAAATCCACCTACGGATAAAGCCTTATTTAGATTTAAAAGATTACTATTGGATTGATAATCAGTATTTTCAAAATAGTTTGATTTTTTTATCTTTATTTTTTTTTTATCTTCAAATTTAAAATCACTAGAATTTAAAATTCCATTAACAAGCTTGATATAATTGTGATCAAAATCTGATATTAATTTTATTTTAGTTTCTAATTTAAAATTTTGATTATTATAAATTTTTTTAAAATTTTTATTTATAATCGAATTGAGATCAGAAAATTTCCAATCTTCCTCTTTTTTATTAGGTAGCCCAGAGTCCAAAAATAATTTAAGACTTTTTTTTCTATTTTGTTCTTCTTTCTCTGATGAGATAGAAATTTTTTCAAAGTTAAAATCAAATAATTGGTCCATTATTTTAAGTTCTCATATCCTGTTTTTTCTAACTCTTGGCCTAAATCTGCATTTCCTGTTTTTATAATTTTACCTTTAGATAGAACATGAATAAAATCAGGTTTTATGTAATCGAGCAGCCTTTGATAATGAGTTATAATTAAGAATGCATTCTTTTTGTTTTTGTGGGAATTTACTCCATCTGCAACTATTCTTAATGCGTCGATGTCTAGGCCAGAGTCTGTCTCATCCAAAATTGATAACTTAGGTTCCAGTAATTTCATTTGTAATATCTCGTTTTTCTTTTTTTCACCTCCAGAAAAACCTACATTTAGTTGTCTGGATAAAAATTTTTCATCAATATTTAACTCAGAAGCTTTTTCTTTAATCAACTTCAACAGTGAAAGGGTGTCTAATTCTTTTTCACCCTGAGCTTTCCTAATTGTGTTTAGTGACGTTTTTAAAAAATTACTTGTGTTTACACCTGGTATTTCCAATGGATATTGAAATGCTAAAAAAATGCCTTTTTGAGCTCTTTCTTCAATTGAAATTTCCTGAAGATTTTTTCCCTCGTACTTTAAACTGCCTCCAACCTTATAACCATTTTTACCAGATAATATATTTGCAAGAGTGCTTTTTCCTGAACCATTTGGACCCATTATAGCATGAACTTCTCCTGGTTTAATTTCTAAATTCAATCCATTAAGAATTGATTTATTATCTACAGTCGCTGTTAAATTTTTAAGCTGCAGCATTACCCAACGCTCCCTTCTAGACTAATGGAGACTAATTTTTGGGCTTCAACAGCAAATTCCATAGGCAATTGTTGTAAAACCTCCTTACAAAAACCATTTACTATTAAGCTGACAGCTTCTTCTTGATTGAGACCTCTTTGGTTACAATAGAATAATTGATCTTCATTAATTTTAGAAGTCGTAGCTTCATGCTCAATGGTTGAGGATGAGTTCTTATTTTTTATATACGGAACTGTATGTGCTCCGCATTTATTGCCCATTAATAAAGAATCACATTGAGTGTAATTTCTTGAATTAAAAGCTTTAGAACTTATGTCGACTAAGCCTCTGTAAGTGTTATCCGCATTACCTGCAGAGATACCTTTAGAAATAATTTTACTTTTAGTATTTTTTCCTAAATGTATCATTTTAGTTCCTGTGTCAGCTTTCTGGTGATTATTAGTAATTGCTATTGAATAAAACTCACCAACAGAATTATCGCCTTGTAGAATGCAGCTTGGGTATTTCCACGTAATTGCGGATCCAGTCTCGACTTGCGTCCAAGAGATTTTGGAGTTTTTTCCTCTACAAGCTCCTCTTTTTGTTACGAAATTGTATATTCCTCCGATGCCGTCTTTATCTCCAGGGTACCAATTTTGAACAGTTGAATATTTAATTTCTGCATCATCTAAAGCAATTAACTCTACATTAGCCGCGTGTAATTGATTTTCATCTCTCATCGGTGCTGTACAACCTTCTAAATAACTAACGTAACTTCCTCTATCAGCAATAATTAGAGTTCTTTCGAATTGACCAGTCTCAGAAGCGTTGATTCTAAAATATGTAGAAAGCTCCATAGGACATCTAGTGTTAGGTGGTATATAAACGAAAGATCCATCAGTAAATACTGCAGAATTTAGCGTAGCAAAATAGTGATCGCTGATCGGTATCACAGAACCTAAATATTTTTTAACTAGTTCAGGATGTTTTTGAATTGCCTCAGATATAGGACAAAAAATTATTCCCTTTTTATCAAGCTCTCCTTTGAAAGTGGTTGCAACTGATACAGAGTCAAAAACTGCGTCTACTGCAACTCCGCTTAATCTTTTTTGTTCATTTAACGGTATACCTAATTTGTTATACGTTTCTAATAGCTTTGGATCTACGTCATCTAAACTACTTGGCTTATTTTTCATACTTTTGGGAGCTGAATAATAATATAGATCCTGGTAATTTATTTTTGGATACTTTGGTTTTTGCCAATTAGGCTCTTTTAACACTTTTAATCTTTTATAGGCTTTTAATCTCCAGTCTAACATCCATTTAGGTTCTTTTTTGATTTCAGAAATAAATTTTATAGTTTGCTCGGACAAACCTTTTGGTGCTTTAATATTTTCTATATCAGTTGTAAAACCGTATTTATATTCTTGATTTTTTAACTCTTCGCTTTTCATTATATTAATTTAATTTAGTTAAATCTTGTAATTTCACTTTTTCAAAAAAACCGTTTATATGTTGATCTAATTGATCCCATAAATTATGAGTGATACATTTGGTATATTTGTTATTACATCCTCTTTTTGAATTTTTCTTACAATTTAGAGTTTTTACCTCTTCATCGACAGCGTAAATAATATTTGACAATTTGATCTCGGAAGCTGGTTTTTCTAAAACATATCCTCCATTAGCTCCTCTTGAGCTTCTAACAAGATTGTTATTTTTTAATTTTAAAAATATTTGCTCTAAATAGGCTAAAGAAATGTTTTGTCTGAGAGATATTTCTGTGAGACTTATAGGGCCATCTTTAGCATTTGACGCTAAGTCAGCCATGGCCATTACAGCATATCTACCTTTATTTGTTAATTTCATAATTAACGTTGTAATACAACAGTTTTATTGGAATTCCTACTCTTTTAGTCGGGATTAAAAAAAAATATTTGTCGCATAAAAACGTGCTATAACACTGTACTTTTTTTTTTAATAATAATCATTATCAAATATGAAACCAAAAAGTTTGGAAATTTTTATTCCTGGACCAGCCGGAAGATTAGAAGCAAAGTATTATAAAAATCCGAAATTTGGTTCGCCGGTTGCAATAGTTTTACATCCTCATCCGCAATATGGAGGAACAATGAATAATAGAATTGTTCAACTTATGTATAATATTTTTTTAGAAAATGGTTTTTCAGTAATCAAAGTAAATTTTAGAGGAGTAGGAAAAAGTGATGGTGTTTTTGATAATGGACAAGGTGAATTATCTGATGCTGCCGCAGCTTTAGATTGGATAGAGAGACAAAATCTTGACTATAGTCAATGTTGGGTCTCTGGTTTTTCATTTGGGTCTCTTATATGTATGCAATTAATAATGAGAAGGCCTGAAGTTAATAATTTCATAGCTATTTCTCCTCAACCAAATGTTTATGATTTTTCTTTTTTAGCTCCTTGTCCTACATCAGGTCAGGTTATTTATAGTGAAAATGATGAGCTGGTTACAAAAGAAAGTATAATTGAATTAGATAATAGAATAAAAAGTCAAAAAGGAGTTGAGGTTATATTTTCTAAAGTTAAAAATTCTAATCATTTTTTTAAGAACAAAGAAAAAGAATTGACATTAGAAATAGAAAAATATCTTAAAGAAAAAACTGCTTTAATTTAGTTTAATTAAATCCCCGCCAATGATTGGTTTAGTGCAACCAGTGGTATTAGGAAAAGAAATTGGTAAATTAAGCGCTCTCCTTATTGCAATAAAAGCAAAAGCTTGTGATTCTATAAAATCTCCATTTAAGTTGTAATCATCTATTAACTTGATGTCGATTTTTTTTGAAATTTTTTTTTTAATTTGATCTACTAAAAATTTATTTTTTCTTCCTCCTCCGCATAAAAAAATTGTATTAATTGTTACACTTTTATTATCAATAAAATTTGTCAATGTATCGACGAGTATACTTGCTGTAAAGTCGGTCAGTGTAGCAACCCCGTCTTCTAAAGATAACCCTCTCGCAAAAGAGATATCAAAATCGTTAACATCAAAAGATAACTTGTTTTTTTCTATTCTATTTAAGTATAATTCCTGTGCATTTTCTAAAATTACTTCATTTATTTGACCCCTGCTTCCTAATTCGCCATCTTTATCAAATTTCATATTTGAATTTTTTCTCATCCATGAGTCGATTAAACAATTTCCAGGTCCAATATCTTTACTATATAATTCTAAAGATCCGATAGGCTCTTTTATCAAAGTAATATTTGAAATACCCCCTATATTTAAAATACAAGTTGGAAAATTAAAATTGTTTTGAGTAGCTAGTAGTTGGTGAAATATAGGAGCCAAAGGAGCGCCTTCTCCACCTGAATCTAAATCTTTTTTTCTAAAATTGAAAACTACATTTTTTTTTGTAAGCTGACTTAATAATCTTCCATCTCCTAATTGAAAAGATATTTTTTCTCTTGAATTATGGTAAATTGTTTGACCGTGAAATCCAATTAGAAGATTTTCGGAATTATTATTAAGACTGCTTACTATTTTCGCATGAAATAAAGTAATTTCTCGCTCGAGGAAAGAAATATCTTTTTTTAATTTTGTTAAGTCGTCTTTACTATTGATTTTTTCTTTTAAGGTATGAAATTTGTTATAAATAGTATGATCGTACTCAAAATACTTATTTTTTAAAACTTCACAAGTGCTAACACCGTCAGATTGAATAATAGATGCATCAACCCCATCGCCAGAGGTTCCGCTCATTAATCCCAAAGATATATATTTTTTTTGCATATTTTTATTTATTTATAACAATTTTTGTATAATAGTTATCTAAACTAATATCTCTATGAAAAATGCCTTTTTAACAGAAATGAAATCTCGAGGATATCTTAGTCAATGCACTGATTTAGATAATCTCGAAAAATTGTGTAATAACCAGTCTATAAACGCATATATAGGCTTTGACTGTACTGCTAGCAGTTTACATGTAGGTAGTCTTTTACAAATAATGATTTTAAGATTGATGCAAAAACATGGACATCGCCCGATTATTCTTTTAGGTGGTGGCACGACTTTAATTGGTGATCCATCTGGTAAAGACTCCACTAGAAAAATTTTAAACTCAAAAGAAATAAATAAGAATATTAAAAAAATTCAGAACGTTTTTAGCAAAGTTCTTAATTTTTCTAATAAAAAGGTAAAACCAATATTTGTAAACAATTCAGAATGGTTAACAAAATTAAAATATATTCAATTTTTAAGAGATATAGGAAGTCATTTCACAATAAATAAAATGCTAACTTTTGAAAGTGTAAAATTAAGATTAGATAGAGAACAATCTCTAAGTTATATGGAATTTAATTATATGATTTTACAAGCATATGATTTTTATCAACTTTTTAAAAAAAATAATTGTATTTTGCAGATTGGCGGTTCTGATCAATGGGGAAATATTGTCAACGGTGTAGATTTAATTAGAAGAATATTGAAAAAGAATTCTTTTGGTCTTACCTCACCCTTAATAACTCTTGCTTCTGGAGCTAAAATGGGAAAAACAGAGAAAGGCGCTATATGGTTAAATGAAGATTTATATTCCCCTTATGAATATTGGCAATTTTGGAGAAATACTGATGATCGTGACGTTAAAAGATTTTTAAACTTTTTTACAGATATTGATACAAAAGAGATTGAAAATCTTTTTAAAAAAGAGGAAAATATTAACAACTTAAAAGTTTTATTAGCAAATGAAGCTACAAAAATTTTACACGGTGAAATAGCATCTAAAAAATCATTCAAAACTGCCAAGGAAACTTTTGAAGGCAGTGGTATGGGCTTTGATTTACCTGAGATAAAGATTAATAAAAATGATTTAAAAGATGGAATAAAGATTTTAGACTTTTTATCAAGCAATAAAATATTAAAATCAAAGAGTGAAGCGAGGAGAGCTATAAATAGTAAAGGTATAAGATTAAACAATACAGTTCTTTTAGATGAGAGAAAAGTAATAAAACTCAGCGATTTCGAAGATCAAATTTTAAAAATCTCATTCGGTAAGAAAAAGCATTATCTTGTTAAGATCAATTAGTTTTTTTTTGTTTTTCTAATATTTTTTGGATAAATCTGGGTGTAATAGTTCTTATGGGATTTATGGTGGTTTTAATTTTACCGGGAGGTCCTTTCATTTTAAAACTTATCCCAAATAGACCTTCTCCAACCTCCTCGGGAATGACAATATTTCCAATTACTGGTATTTTAGAAATAATCTTATTTAAATTTTTTGCAGGCACGAGTGTACCTCTTAAACTGGTTAAACCTTTTTGATCTTGATAACCTTCCATTATAACTGACATACTTGGACCTAATGCATAAATTTCATTAAGTGTTAAAAAACCCTTTTCCTTTTTCATATTAATTTCAAGCGTATCAAAACTCAATCCATCACCCTCGGCCAAATCAGCTAATCCACTTAAATCTGCTAGAGAAAGCAATTTGACTAATCCAGGTGCATTTATAATTTTAAAATTTTCAATTTTTAATTTTGAGCTAGACGATTTATTATCAATTATTGAAGAAAAAAGTAAAGTTCCACCTGTTAGACCTTTAAAAAAATTATATTCCGATAAAAAAGGTTGAGGTAAGTCTGAATAAATTTCTAAATATTGTGTATTATTGTTTTTATCATTTTTCATAGAAATATCTAAAAATTTATTACCTCCGAAATCACCTTTGGAAGAAATTTTTACAAATTTGCCTTTTTTAATCTCTCCAAGTAACTTAAAGTCTGATAATTTATTTGATTGAGGTCCAAGAATATTTTTAAGGTTTATCTCTATATTTTTACTTAAATATCTAAAATTACCTTTAGATGGTCTAGCTATAAATTTTATTAAATTTGAAGCATCAAAGTTATTACCATCTAATACAATTTTATCTAATAATTTGATAGTAAAATCGTTACTAATTTTTTTATCATTATATGTTTTTACATTAATTTGTTTAATTGATTTTAGGTAATCATTTTCTAATTTTAAATTTTCGATTAAAATTTTATTATTATTTTCTTTAAATTCCAATTTTTTAATATTTGTGTCGCTTTTTTTTTTTATAAGTTCGATAGATAAATCAGCAATTTGAGTTTCTGGTTTTTTGTAATTTAACAACTCTATTTCAAAATATTTTTGATATTTTAAATCTAAAACCACTTTAGTAAGATTGCCTATTACATCAGAGTTTAAATTAAATGGTAAAAAATCATTATTTTCTGTAGAGTATTTTCCCGAGAGGTCAATATTATTTTTTTCAGAATTGAAATTTGCTGTTATTGAAGAATCTTTCAAAAATAAATTTTTAATTTCATATTTTAAAAAATCATAAATTATTGGTTCTTTAAATTGTAAATTTAACTCACTTATATCTCCGAATGCATCAAAACTATATTTTTTAACTTTATAGGTTTCATCAAAATTTATGAAAATACTATTATTGAGCTTTGCGTTAAAGGATTGTAAATTTTCTATATTTTCAAAATTTTTAATATTTTTGAAATATTTTTTTAAAGATTTATTTTTAAGATTTAAACTTGATTTAAAATTTGATTTAAGTGAAACTTCAGGTGAAAAATTTATTTTAATATCCCCATCATTTATCTTTATATTATCTAATTCACCATAAATATTTTTTACTAAAATGTCAGATTTATCGGCAAAGAAACTTAGATTAGTTTCTTTTAAAAAAATATTTTTAAAAACATTTGCTTTCAGATTCTGAATAGATCCCTTAGCTATAAAATTATCTAAAGAATTTTCATCATCTAAGAAAAATTCAAGTTCTGAGTTTACCTCACCTTCTATTAAATTATTTGCTAACATTCTTGAAAAGTTAGAAGGTTTTAAGATTGATGAAATATTTTTTATTTTTTTTATATCAAGAGTAATAAGTTTGAGATTTATTTTTTTTATCTTTGGTTTAGATGTTAATAGAGAAATAAAGTCAACGTAAACTTTTATGTTTTCAGTAGGGATTATAACATTTCTATAGTTTATTTTTGATTCTGATGTTTGTAAAAAAAGACTAATTTCTTTAATATCAAGTTTAAACTTAATTTTATTTAATTCTACATTAAGATTTTTATTAGTTTGATTAATTTTTTTTGTAAAAATATTATTAAACTTTTCAGTCTCTATGCCTTTAGTTATTAACAACAAAAGTAGGATGACAACTGTTAATAAAATTGCTGAAATAAAATAGTAGAATATTTTTTTCATTAATTATTTTTTATTCCCTCCTCTATAAATTCGTCAATATTTCCATCTAACACGCTTGAAGGATTTGTGCTTTCAATTTTGTTTCTAAGATCTTTAACAAGTTGATATGGTTGGAGAACGTATGATCTGATTTGATGACCCCATCCTATATCTGTTTTGTTGTCTAATGCTTTTTGACTTTCTTCATCTCTTTTTTGAATTTCATGCTCATAAAGTCTTGCTCGTAACATTTTAAAACAAGATTCTTTATTTTTATGCTGTGATCTCTCATTTTGACATTGAACAACAATTTTTGTCGGTAAATGAGTAATTCTTACAGCGCTGTCGGTTGTGTTAACATGTTGGCCACCCGCTCCACTCGACCTATAAGTATCTATTCTTAAATCTTTCTCATCAATATTTACTTTAATGTCGTCGTCAATTGCTGGGTAAACCCAAACACTTGCAAAGCTTGTGTGTCGTCTGGCTCCACTATCAAATGGTGAAATTCTTACCAATCTGTGCACACCTGACTCAGCTCTCATCAAACCATAAAGATAATCTCCATCTACTTTAATTGTAGAGGATTTTATTCCTGCTTCTTCACCTTTATGCTCATTAACAATTTCATATTGAAATTTTTTTTTATCAAACCACTTTATATACATTTTTCTCAACATATCGGCCCAGTCTTGGCTCTCGGTACCGCCCGCACCTGCATGTATTTCAAGATAAATATTTAAATCATCATTTTCACCTGACAAAAAACAATTAATTTCATTTTGTTTAATATCGTTTATGATTTGATCAATTTTTTTATTACAGTCTTCAATTATTTCGTCATTTTTTTCTTGAGCTGCAAGAGCTTGTAAATCTTTAAGATTATTTATTTCACTTAATGAATTTTTATATGAATTTAAAATTTTCTCAAAAACTTTTTTTTGTTTAACAGTTTTTTTTACAAGATCTTTATCTTTCCAAAAATTTTTTTTTTGTAATGTATTTTCTATATCTTTAAGCTTCGTCTCGACAGAATTGTTATCAAAGATACCCCCTGATACTTTTTAAGGTTTTTTGTGCTTTACCTAATTTGATATCAAAATTTTCCATTAATAAAATTGTCTAAACTTAACTAGAGTATCACGACCGTCGATTGATATTAAATCATTATTATTAATATTGTTAATATCTTTAATCTTTAATGCTTCAATAATTGTATTTTTCTCACCGGGTGAAGGTTTTAACCCGGTGTCGTAGTTAATAGATGTTAAGTAAACATTTTCTGGTATTTCAAATTCATTGAAATCTTCCTTAAAAAGAGCATTTTCAATAAAATCTTTAAAAACAGGTAAGGCTGCTTTAGATCCTGTTTCAAACTTACCCAAAGTTTTTGGATTATCAAATCCTAAATATACTCCAACAACTAGATTTGAGGAAAATCCTATAAACCATGCATCATAATTTTTATTAGTTGTGCCAGTTTTTCCAGCTAGAGGTACTTTTAAAGATCTTAGTTTTTTCGCAGTGCCTCTTTGAACAGCGCCATTTAAAATTGAAGTCATTTGATAAGCTGTTTGTTTACTAATCACTCGCTTATTAGTATTTTTAATTATAGGATAATCACCTGATTGGTCTATAAATTTTTCACAACCTAAACACTCCCGATTTTTTACTTGAAATATAGTTTTTCCTCTTCTGTCTTGAATTCTTGAAATTAAAGTTGGATCAATTTTGCGACCGCCGTTAACAAAAATAGCATATGCAGATGTTAAGTTCATCAAAGTAGTTTCTGCTGCTCCAAGTGAGACAGATAAAAGTTCCGGTATTTCTTTATAGATGGAAAGGTCTTTTGATAAATCTAAAATTTTATCTAAACCCAATATTTTTGCTATTCTAATTGTCATTAAGTTTCTTGAATATTCAATGCCCTTTCTTAATGTCGATGGTCCATAAAATTTTTTTCCATAGTTTTCAGGTTTCCAATTTTTTAAACCCTCCCCTTGACTTTCTACAAAAGGGGCATCTAGTATAATTGAATTTGGAGCAAAACCATTTTCTAATGCTGATGCATAAACAATTGGTTTAAAAGCTGAGCCCGGCTGTCTCTTTGCTTGTGTTACTCTATTAAACTCACTAGATTTAAAATTAAAACCGCCAACTAATGCTTTGACGTCACCTGTGTAAGGATCTAAAACTATTATTCCACCATTGACTTTTGGATATTGCTTAATTTTCCAAACATTTTTCTCTTTTTTTACAAAGATAATATCCCCTACTCTATATTTGTCTAAAATCGTTTTTGTTTTAGGAATTGTCCATTTAATTTCTTTTAAACTGAGTATTCCTTCTTTATTATCGAATTTTTTCTCATTAATAATTCTAAAATTAATTTGACTTTTATCCAGACTTATTATTTCTGCATAATGCCAATTCAGTGTTGGATCTAATTTAAAAAAGTTTAATTTTTCTTTCCAATTTTTATTTTTAATTTTATTTGTAATTGCTCCTCTCCAACCATGTCTTCGATCATATTCTTCAATTCCTTTTCTTAAAGATTTTATAGCTTGTATTTGATAATTTATATTTAACGGAGTTCTAATACTTAGTCCTTGAGAATATAGTTTTTCAAAACCATAATTTTCTTTGACTGACCTTCTTACTTCCTCTGTATAAGAATTAGCCTCATTAAGAATTTCAATTTTTCTTCTTTTTAGATTTAATTTTTTATTCTTAAGCTCTTTTAATTGTTTTTTCGATATAAAATTATTTTCTTTTAAATTTTGAAGAACTAAATCTCTTCTAAATTTTGCAACCTTTGGAAATTTATAAGGATTATATTTACTTGGAGCTTTTGGTAAAGCAGCTAATAACGCTGAGTCAGAATAAGTTAACTCTTTTATTGATTTATCGAAATATTCTAAACTAGCTGCGGCTATTCCGTAAGTTCCTTGACCTAGGTAAATTTGATTAAGATAAAGTTCTAGAATTCTCTCTTTTGAGTAGGCTCTTTCAATTCTAAAAGCTAAAATAGCCTCTTT
>MDTD01094696.1_pt1 | contig 17089 bp, 10 predicted proteins | sample 811221 | NCBI WGS metagenome assembly MDTD01 (sample SAMN05326646, study PRJNA326480) | marine metagenome | isolation source: seawater | place: Pacific Ocean: South West | collected 2011 | reverse complement strand
ATGTGCACTGGTGCACATACATCTAATATATCAAAAATCGAGAGGATTCTTGATTTTGTTGAAATTATTTAACGCAACATGCGTGTAAATCTCCGTCGTTTTCGAAGAACTATGCCCCAGCAAAGCTTGGATATACCGCAAATCCGTCCCATTCTCCAGCAAATGCGTAGCGAAGCTATGCCTCAAAACATGCGGAGTAACATTCCGCTTAATATTCGCCTTCCCACAAGCCATCTTAATAATCTTCACCACACTCGTAGGCGCATATTGCTTACAATTTACCCCTTCAAACAACCATTTCCGTGGTTTATATTCCTTAAAATATACCCGCAAATCCTTCAAAACAGATTCCGAAAGTAGGGTGAACCGATCTTTATTACCCTTTCCGCCATCCACTCGAATAAGCATCCTTTTGCTATCGATGTCAACCAGTTTTAAATTCAGCAGTTCACTTCTGCGTAAACCTGCAGAGTAGAGTAGACTGACAATGCATTTGTGCTTAATGTTATTAGTAGCATTTATAATGGCTTTAACATCTTCTTTAGAAATTACTTTGGGCAGTTTGCTTTCGTTTCTTGGGCGCTCGATGGAGTAAAACCGGTTGGGCATTCCAAGAACGATTTCGTAGTAAAACTTAATGCTGTTTATGGATTGGTTGATGTAGGAATTTGATTTTTTTTCTTGCACCAGTCGTTGAAGGTAATTCCGAATGAGTCCTTCATTAATTTCGAGTAAATCATAATTACTGTAGTAATTAATAAACGCTTCAAAACAGACTACATACGTTTTAACAGTATTGTTGGCGTATTTTTTCAGTTCCAGTTTTTGCAAAAACTCTTCGGGACAAACCCGATAGTTGGCTTTTGGTTTTCTCTTTCGGAACCATTCAACATCCATGAGTTCAGATTCGTATTTTATAGGTCTATTGGTGAAAAAATGGCTGGTATTTATCCAGGCAACTCCTTTGAATTTCCTGAAGATTGCATTGAGATTGTCTTTGGTATTGGGTAGGTATACCATGTTGAAATGGTCACTCCATTTTGGCTCGGGAAGTTCTTTCACGAGTGCCTGTAGTACTTTGTTTGGGTAAAATTGTATACCAATGTGCTTTTGTTTTTTTATCAAAAGATGTTTGAGGTTGACCTGTAATGTTTTTTGCTCCATATGTAGTTTACAAATACAGGTAAAAGGGTGGAGGATGTCAAATGTAAGTGTAGATTTAAACGTTTAATATACGTATAATCTACACTTAAGGAATATGAAGAATTGCCTGAATTGCGGGGAGGTTTTAGTCGGAAGAAAAGATAAAAAGTTTTGCGACGGATATTGTAAGTCAGCTTATCACTATCAACAAAAGCAAAACAATGAAGATGCTTTTTATAAAGAAGTGGACATATATCTCAAACAGAATAGGCGTTTGTTGAAGGCTTATAATCGTGCGGGAAAATCTACTGTGAGAAGAGAAGTTTTGTTGGAGAAGGGTTTTCGTCCTGATTTTTTTACGCATTACTGGAAGAATAAAAGTGGAGATGTTTATTTATTTGTATATGAATTTGGTTTTTTAAGGGTAAGACAAAACGGTAGGGAAAAGTATGTTTTGATTAAGTGGCAGAAATACATGGCTAAATCTATATCTATGTAGTTTTTTTAATTGTTTTTGTTTAATTTTTAGTTATTAAATAATAAATAGTTACTTTTGTTTTAGTTTATAATAAATAATATTAATTTTTAAAAAAAAATCTATGAAAAAACAATTACTATTAATTTCTTTCAGCATGTTATTTTCAGTCATGCTTACAAAGGCACAAACTGCTGATTTAATTTTTTTGAATTCGAATTCAGCATCTGAAGCTTCGTCATTGGATGTTAAAGTTAAAAAGGATGGAGTAGTAGTAGCTTCCTTCTCTAACGTTAATTTTTTAGATGCATCAACCAAAATAAGTGTTCCTGCATCAGCTATTTTGAATATTGATTTTCTTGTTGCAGGATCATCAACAGTGTTTTACTCTTTAACCAATGAGGTTTATGATCCAAATACATTTAAGGTGATGCATTTATTCGGTACGAAATATAGTAAAAGGTTTAAGTCTTTTACGGCTGCAAGTCAATCCTCCAGCTCAAATGTAGTTAAACTTGATTTTACATATTCAACCGATGGTACAGAGGATATTGATTTGAAAATTAGAGAAAATAGTACCACGATAGCAGATAACTTTCAATATGGAGAACAAACTTTTACTTTTGATGATGAATACAGTGCAACAAACGTTACTTTAGATATTACAGAGCACGCTACTGGTAATGGTTTGCATGCATATAATTTCCCTGCGGGATCTTTAGGTGGTGATTATGTATACTTGTTTACTTCTGGTACAGATATGTATATGCTGGAAATGAATGGTACTACTACTAAGCTTACAACAACCACTCCGATTAATTCGTCATCTGTTAGCGAAAATGATTCAAAGGATTGGTTACTTTTTCCAAATCCGGCATCAAATTTTATAAATCTTCAATCGAAAAATGCAATTGTAGATTATAAAATAGAAATTATCAATTCGACAGGAAAGGTTGTACGCACATCATTCGCAACAGACAAAATTGATATTTCTGATTTAAGTAAAGGTTTCTATTATATTAGTGCTTCAAATAGTGCAGGTAATCTGGCTACTTTTAAGTTTTTGAAAACTAAATAGAAATTTATAGAGGTTTAATTTTAAATGGGTGACATTTTTTGTCGCCCATTTTCGATTATAGCTTAGATAAACTTGATTTTAGTTTTTTAATTACAAAACCTTCTTTAAAGGTTGTTTTGGTATGAATATTAAATCAAATGATAAGCTTTTTGACTAAAATACTTTTAATGGTTTTCCATATTTTAATAGAACCAGAGGGCAATTAGTAAAAGAATATTAAATGGAATTAGGTAAATAACTTGAAAAGGTATTAATTTATTACTCGCTTTTATAAGAGCTTTAGAAAGTTCCACTGTAAGAAGTTTTGACACCTCTTTTGGGTTGGTAAAATCGATATTTTTTATTTTCTCTTTTATTTCAAAATCCGGACTAATCTTTTTTAGTACAAAGCCTGTGATTTTTTTGATAAAAATTGGAGCGTCCTGACTTTTATTAATAATCCATGTTCTTAGTTTTTGAATTATTTTAAGTTCATCAAAATCAAAAGTGTTTAAGTCGTTTTGAGATGTTGTTTTACTGGTTATTTTTTGAGAAATATCAATAGAGATTTTATTACAAAATTCTTCCAGCCAAAGTGATACGATTCTATTAAAAACAATTTGGAATGATTTTATTAAGAATATTCTAAGTGCCCAAAAACCGTACGAAACAAAAGGTGTTGCACCTCCAAGAAGTCCAATAATAAACAATTTAGTGGTTGTGTGGGTATTGTAGTTTAATGTTAGCCAGAGGGTTACAATTGACCAATGACAAATAATATAGAAGCTTGTAATTAAAGCTTGAGGAATAAATGCTTTAAATAATAATTCTTTTAATGCATCAGAGATTTCAGATTTAGATACGGTTAGGGAATTCATTTTAAATCTTTTAATCCATTATTAAAACCCTACTTACCAATGGTTTCGCCCATTTTAACGTAGGTTTCGATTTTATTTTTGGTGTTTTCCAGGATGTCGGAATCGATGTCGATTTTGTTTTTGTTGACAAGAAGTACGATGGTGGATCCACCAAAGGCAAAATAACCCATTTCCTGCCCTTTTTCAACGGTTATATTGGGTGTGTAGGTCTCAATTATTCCTCCAACCATTGTCGCGCCTACGGGTGCTATTACAATTTTTCCTTTTTCTTTTGTAGATAGTATACAATACTCACGTTTATTTTCGCAAAAGACTTTTGCGAAGTTACTGGCGAGTGCATAAGGGGAAACCGAAAAATAGTCTCCTTTTATAGGAGTGGTTTCGGATGCAATTCCCGAAAATGGAAAGTGATAGCGATGGTAGTCGTTTGGAGCAAGTCTTAAAATTAAAAGGGAGTCGTTTTTATGTTCCTCAGCTAATTTTTCATCGTTTAAAAACTCTTTTAGTGTAAACTCTCTTCCTTTTACAAAGAATTTGTGAACGTCAGACACATTTTCAAAAGCAAGAAGCCTGCCGTCTCCCGGTGAGACAAAACCTTCACCAATTGGTCGGGTTTCTGGTTTTAATTTTCGATAAAAAAAGTCGTTAAATGAAGTGAATTCAGATATTGCCTTTTGTGATTCTGCCATATTAATTCCCAGGCTAGAAACAAATTTTTTAATTTTTTTGGTGCTGGAAGGTTTATCCATTTGTTTTCCATATCTCTTGGAAATGAATTTTCTTTTAGCAAGAGTAAGAATGGTTTTTTTTCCAAAGGGGTTCTCATAAAGAAACTTTAAAAGTTTTTCTGCAGGTGGGGTTTCAAATTGTGTTTCACCGGTTTCTCTATTTACGAATCTTATGGTCACTGAGTAAAAATTGGTTTTCGAGTGTAAAAGTATAAATATTGAGGAAAAATTCGCTAAAAGCTTTCTTCTAATTCTAAGGCCGGCGAAGAATCCTTTTTAATGGGTTTGAGATGAATAGGGATCATTACCATGTATTCCAGGTCTTCTCCTATGGCCTTAACCAATTCGTTATTGGGCTTGTAAAGCCAATTTATCTTTACCTCTGTATTGATGTTCATTTGAATTTCTTTTATTCGCATGAGTAAGAAGAGAATTCCTCTTTTCGAATTTCTACAGATGGTATTGAGGTTAAATTCAATTTCTAAGCGTATGGGTCTGATTTTTTCAATCTCGGTAATGTACTTGGTTATTTTTTGGTAAAAATCATTGGTTTTGCTGATTTTGGAGTGTCCAGTTAAAACAATAAAAAGATTTTCAACGTCGAAATTGAACTCAGGGGTATTTTGTGTTCCTTGAATAAACAAAGGTTCCATACGTAAGAGGTTGCACTTAAATTTCGGGATTTTTTTGTTTGCAGGGTAGAATTGGGGTTTAATTTTGTGTTAATTTCCCTATTTGGGCTATTGTTTAAAGGGTTTGAGCCACCCGATTTTAATTTATTTCCTACGAATTCTAAGTGAATATGCCCTAATAATCATTTGTTTTGGAGCGATATTCGGGTTTTCATTAATTTTAGCACGGTTATAATAATGAGATTTTTTCGGTAAATTAAGATTCTTTTGAATCTGTGTAAGTAAAGACATCCTTGGATGTCTTTACGCTTTTAAGGCCTTTCCTTGGTTCACATTGGAACTTCAGTTTATTGTACTTGTCGATAAATTCAATAGGGATATGAGAAGTTAACAATAATTGTATATTTGTGATTACAGTTTTGAACCTGAATTTGAATTTTTACTATGCAAAGAAGCAAGAGGCTCTATAAGCTAGTTGCTTTATTTGTAGTTTTTTTATCGTTGTCTGCTTTTGCGGGGGACATCGAGAATGAGAAAGATCTCATTAAAACTGCTAATAAACTTTTTGAGGCAGGGAAATACGCTGAGTGTTTGGATTATTATTCAACACTTGTGTCCAACCACCCCAAAGACCCTATCTTTTCTTACAAGTATGGGGTGTGTAAATTGTATGCCACAGAAGACAAGGTCGAATCATTGCGTTATTTGGGGTTTGCAACTCAAAAAAAAGATCAGGTTGACCCTATAGCATTTTACTTTTTCGGCAAGGCACTGCAACAAAATTACGAGTTCGATGCGGCAGCAAAGCAGTTCAAAATTTATCAAAGCCTGGTGAAACCTAAAGAAGCTGAGGAAATGAACGTTTCAAATTGTATAAAGGAATGTTACACGGCGAAGGAGAGGATATACGACTTTAAAAAAATGGATGTAGTTACCAAGAAATCTGTTGGTAAAGCTGAGTTTTTTCGTTCATACCGGTTGGGTTCGATGAAAAGAAACATCATTATTACTCCCGATGAATTTTTAACAAATGCGGATAAAAAATCTGGAGATTATTCTTTGATTGTTCATCATCCAATGAATGAGGTGATTTATTTTTCGAGCTACAATAAAGAGGGGAGCGTTGGTGGTAAGGATATTTTTAAGATTCAAAAAATGCCGGATGGTACGTTTAGTAAGCCTGTTAATTTGGGTCCGACGGTGAATACGGAAATGGATGAAGATTATCCGTATCTCCATCCAAACGGTATGGTTTTATATTTCTCATCCAAAGGAAGGAACGGTATTGGTGGGTACGATATTTTTAAAAGTGTTTTAGATACTGCTACTAATATCTGGGGGAAAGCTGAGAATGTTGGTTTCTCAATTAATTCTCCCGGGGATGATTTGCTTTATGTTAGTGATATGGATGAGAATATTGCATATTTTGCGTCCGATCGGGGAGATAAGCAGGGGCAAATAACCGTGTATAAAATTTTCCCGAGTAAAAGCAATACTCCTGTTATTATTGTTAGAGGTCAGGTTGAGGTTGAGGGAAGTAGGAATCATACAGCAAAAGTTGTTGTTTACAACAGTGAGGGTGAAGAATTATCTTCTTATGTTTCTCAAAAAACCGGAACTTTTGTAATGACGCTTGATGAAGCTCAAACCTATACTGTTGGTGTGTCTGCTCCAGGAAGGGGTGAGGCGAAATCGAGTTTGGAGCTGCCAAGGAATTCAGAGTCCAATATGATCAGTAAAAAGTTTGTGTTAAGAGGGGGGAAATTGATTTTAGAGGAGGCAAGTGAACTATTGGCTACTGCTGAATCGAGAAGTAAGCTGTTGAGGGAAAGTGCTGAGTTGAATGTGAATCAGGCCGAAGATGTTGATTTTAATACCAAAATTGAAAGACCTTCTTCATCTCCTGTTAATTCAGAAAACGATTTTGTTTCCTCAGATGTTGATCCTGCTGAACCTTCTGGTGATTTGGTTGAAGAAGCTTCGACAGAAAGTAATATTTTAAATGATGCACGTGAGGAGCTGGAGGAAATTCGGAAATCGAAGGATCTTGTTAAAAAGCAAATTAACGCTACCTATTTAGTAGCTAACAAGAAAAAGATTAAAACAGAACTGATTAAGGATGAAATTGAGGAATTATCGGAGGAACTTGAAATGGTGTTTACGGATGAGGAAAAAGAAAATATTCAAAAGCAATTAAGTCAAAAAGAAACCGAATTAAAGGCTAATGTGGCTTCCGCTACGGCTGCTTTGCAATTGGCAAAATCCAAAGAGCGTGAGTTGGCAGTACAGGAGAAACAGGAAGAGCTTGCTCAGATATATGTTGATGCTGTTCAGGAAGCGAATGAATCAGGCAATGATTCAAGAGCAATAGCTAAACTTGAAAAATCGCGTGATGAACTGGATAAGGTCCAGGAGGAAATCAAACGTGTGAAAATGGAAGACGGTTCTGCTGAATCTTTTGCAAAAGCAGATGAAGCAAAGAAAAAAGTAGCGGATTTAGAGTTGAAAAATTCTGTTTTGGATAAAGATGTTAAAGATATTATTCAACAGCAGGAGGAATTAAAGAAGCAAATCAGTGCAACAAGAAATAAAGGGTTAAAGGAGGAGTTTAACCTTCAAATAAAAGAGTTGGATGATGAGTTGGCCGAAATTAAAGTAGAGCGAAATGTAAATCAGGCAAAACTGGAAGAGGCAAAATCTGAACTTGAGGTATATTCATCAACCCAAAATGTATACGATGAGGTGTATTCAGAGGCAGATGATCCATCTTTAATGCCTGTTTCAGAGGATCAAAAGAATACCATCCAGGAAGAGGTCGCGGTTCAAAATATGAGTGCTGAAAAAACTCTGAAAGAATCTGATTCGAGCTATGAAGTCCCAAAGGTTGGATCAGTTGAATCGGATGTTTCAAATGATATTTCAACCGATGATGCAGCTGATGAAGAGGTCAGTCAAGGAAGTATAGAGGAATCAGCTTCAGAAGAAGAGGTTTTTACTGAAACTGTTGAGGATGAAATAGAGGTTTCCGAAAAAAGTGAGTCAATTGCTTCGGAGAAAGAATACATGGCGTTTATCGCTAATGCTGAATCTCAACGAGAAAGGTTGAAGTCTGTTCGAGAGGAATTAGTTGATTTAAGAGTTTCTGTATCCAATCAAAAAAATAAGAAGGATAAAGAAAAGCTTTTCTTGAAAATGAGTGAATTGCTCGATAAAGAGACTCAGTTGGTTAGAGATTTAAAGGAGTCTATTCAAAGTGCAAAAGTAAAAGAGAGTGAATTACCGGATGAAGTTCTTGAGTCGAAAAGCAATGAAATTAATCAATTGGAATCTATGATGGAGGAGGTTCAGGAATTTGAAGAGGAAATTGTAGAGGTAAGAAATCAATTGGATCAAGAAGAGAGAGTTGACCAAACTGAATTGATAAGTATGGATCCTGAGACGGCTTCTGAGGAGGAAATTAAAAATTTAATATCGGTTTATATGCCTGTTGAGTCGGTTGATTTGTCAAATGAAATGAAAGACGATGATATCGTTAAATGGGACAGTCAGGTGAAAGAGCTCGATAAGAAATCCGCGGTTTATTTAGTGGCGGCCAATAAAGAGCAGGTGAAATTTGAAGAGAAAGGTGGGGAGGGAGAATCTCCAAAAGCTAAAAAATTAAAAGAAAAAGCAATTAAAAAGCAATTTGAAAAAATCGCAATCCAAAGTCAAATCAGTGAGAAGAGGTATACTTTAATTAAGGATCAAATTGAACAAGATATCGCCTCTTTATCCAGTACTGATAAGGATAGTTTTAAAGAGGTGTCTGCTGATATTGATGAGAAGTGGGAAATTATTAAAGTTAAGAGAAATCAAATGAGCTCTGAAAAAGATGAAAGTCTTAAAATAGATTTATTAAAGGAGTCAAATGACTTGGAGCGAGAAGTTTTTGTTTTACAAAATGCATTGAAAGAATCGATGGATACAATGAAACAGGAGGAGGTTGTAGTTCTGGAGGAAAAGATTCAAGATGAGCCTCAGGAAATAGAAAATACACAGGAAGAATTGCCTAAAGTTATCGATGAAAAAGTTGATGCGGTTACGAAGGGAATTAAGGAGGAAGATGTTGAAAAAGTTGAGGTCCAGGAAATTGAAAATGAAATTGATTCTTCAATGGAAGAAGTTTTATCGGAAGAAAAGAACATTGAAAATTCTTCCCCGGATGATGAAGAAGATGAAAAAACAATAATTTCTGATAATGAGGTTTTGAGTGAGGTTGAAAAAATACAGAATTCTGAAGAGAATCAGGAAGTTGAGGAATCTCCTGTTTCAGAAGTTGTTTTTTATGATTCAAAAAACCCAAGCAGTGAGGCCGTTGAATATGGAAATAAGGAAGGATATGGTATTGTGCGTAATGATGAGTTTAATTATACAAGAAGCGAAGCCGTAATTAAAACTCTTGAAGAAGCAAAACAAGAAGAAAAAATAGCATTGGACTACTATTTTGAAGCCGATTCACTAAAAAGAGAAGCGGAACAAAACCCTAATAAAGCTAAAGAACTTGAGAGGTCGTCGAAAAAGTTAATGGCTAAAGGAAGTAAAGCCCAGGATAAAGCAAACGATAAATACAGGGAGCTTAATGAGAAGGAACTTACCTTGAACAAAGATAACGTTGAGTTTGCTATTGAATACAACGAAATTGTAAAGGTTGATTCAGCAAAAATAATATTGGCTAAAGCCGATAAGCTTTTTGAGGATGCAGGAAAAGTCCGGAAAAATGCAGCAAAAGAAAAATCAATTTATAAAAAAGGCGATTTAATTAATGAAGCATATAACATGGAGCTTGAAGCTATCGCTCTTCAGAATTATATTTTGATGGGTGAGCTGGATGGAGATTCTTCGGAGGTTGATGAAGATGTGATTGTAAGGGAGGAAGAGCCTAAGGAGATCAACGAGTATACTTTGAAGGCAGACGAAATTTCTAAAAAGGCTGATGAAGAGCCAGATTATTATAAAAGAAAAGCACTTCTTGAAGAGGCCCGAGCATATGAATTGGCAGGAGATAAAAAACGAACGAGTCGCTTAATGGAATCGCTTTCAAAAGATCAGTATGGTTTTGAAAAAAATGCTGAAATTGTTACGGTATCGAGAAAGCAATCAAATAAAAATGGTATTGCAAATGAGGCCTGGGCATATGAAAAGCAATCGGATAGCTTATATGCAAAGGCTAAAGAATTGAAAGAACAAGCATCTAACAATACGAATGACGTGGAGAAGCTTGCTCAGATTGCTGCTTCAAATGAAATTCTGGAGGAAGCTAAATTGATTCAGGCAAAAGCGATTCAGAAGTATATGGAAAGTAAATCAGTTCCTGATGAAGAAGATTTTGTTGTTGATTTTGATTCATTGCCTAAGGTTGTTGGCGGGGAGGCGGATAATGAGGAAGATATTTCTTTATTTACGGAAATAGAAAATAAAATTAACTCTCAAGATGCAGAGAACGAGGATGTTTTAACGGTGAATCAAACGGACCAGGTTACAGAAGTTGCTGAGGTAACTGATGTTTCAGAAGAGTTGAATGATCAGGACAATCAAGCATCAGGCTCTTCAAACGAATTGCCTAAGGAAAACATTGAACAAAACGATTCGGAAATGGAAGTATTGGCTGATGCTCAACCGATTGAAGAATCTACTCAGAAAATAACAGAAGTTAAAATTGGAGATGAGAATGAGTCGGCGGAAGAGGCCTATAAAACTTTAATTGCTGAAGCAAATGAAGCTGAGGCAAATGAAGTTACTCGTGTGGAGGAGATTTTTAGGTTAAATGATTTGGCTGAAGAGAATCGAAATAAATCCGAGGCGGCGCTTTCTGAGGTTGACGGATTAACGAATGAGCAAGAAATAACGGCTAAAATTGCAGAAGCCAATAAGTATCGTGAATTGGCGGAAAAGTTCGAAGTTGATGTTAAGAGTCAGCAAATGATTTTAAAGAATAATGTTGCAGAGGCGCGTTCGAAAAAGAAAGAGGCTGAATTGATTTTAGTTGGAATCGATGAAAGCAAACGATCGGAGCTGGTTGCTTCGGTTGAATCGGAGGATTCTGATTTAAAGAAGGTTCAGGAATATGTTGCTGCAGAGATGGATATAAATTCCACTGAAGATGAATTGATAGTAAAAAGGAGTGAACCTTTGTTTTCTGATGAAAAGACCAGCAGTGATGTGAATGTTGAAGATGTATCTGTTAACGATGAATCAAGTGCTCCTTCCGTAAATGAAGAATCCGGGAAACAGGACGATGTTGAATATACTTCACCTGAACTTGTAGAAATCGACATGGAAAGCGTTGCTCTACTCAATAAAAGTGGAGCGGTAAATGATATTCCAGAGGAGTTTAGTCTTGATTCCGATAAAAGATATGCGCCAACAGCTGAAATACCTGTTGATCCTCCAATGCCAAAAGGCATAATTTATCAAGTACAGGTAGGGGCATTTCGTCAAAAAATTGATCCGGGAATTTTCAATGGGCTAAGTCCTTTGGTAGGGGAACAAATCAGCAATGGTATTACGCGATATAAGGTGGGATATTTCAGAGGTTTTACTTCTGCGAATATAGCCAAAGGTCGTATTCGTCAGTTGGGATATCCAGATGCTTTTGTTGTTGTTTTTTACAACGGTAAAAGAATTACAGTTGAGAAGGCAGAGGAGGTTATATCTGCCGCGGACGAGAGTGAGCAGTTTGTATATAAAAATCTTGTCATGGATGAGGTTAAACAGTTGAAAAGTCTTGGGATTGCAAACGATGAAGGTGATGAATTGCTTGCTTCTTCCGAGGAGAATACTGAGATAAACACAGCTTCTCCTGATTCCAAAGCGCTTACGCCATCTGCAGAAAACGGTTTAAGCAACGATTTGTTGAAAATAAACGGATTATTTTATACAGTCCAGGTTGGGGTTTATAAAACACCAAGAAGCAGCAGTGACCTTTATGGTTTAAGTCCCTTGTATACCGAAAAAACATCAAATGGCTACTTACGCTATACAACTGGAATGTACAAGGATTACAACAGTGCTGATCAGAAAAAAGAGGATGTCCGCAATCAGGGTATTCGAGATGCTTTCGTGACGGCTTATAAGGATAATAAAAGAATTTCGGTTGCTCAGGCTCGACAAGAGGAGGATTCCGATAACAATGCTTCGGCGAATTCAGGTTCAAATAAACAGGGTGATAGCTCTTCGGGTAATGCCGAAGTGGTGTTTAAGGTTCAAGTTGGAGCTTACCGTACACCGATTTCCGTTGAGACTACCCCTGTTTTTAAAGATCTTACCAATTATGAGGTTTCAAGCCTGAAAACCTCAAGTGGACTACTAATTTATATGGTTGGTTCTTTTAAGACGAAGGCAGAGGCAGATAATCTTCGACAAGTGGTTGTTAATTATGGAGGTAAAGATTGTTTTGTAGTTGCTTTAGTAAATGGAAAAAGGATTCCGATTAAAAGAGCTTTGGAATTGGTTGGGAATTAGTAAATAAGGGTTTTTTGAATGGGTTTGCTGTTTTTATTTAACGACTATTTCCCTCTACCTTGTATTACAACGAGAACAGTATGGATTAAGATTTTAAAGTCAACCAGAATAGATCGGTTTTCCATGTAAATAAGGTCAAATTTTAAACGCTCAATCATTTCATCGACATTCTCCGCGTAACCGTATTTAACTTGTCCCCATGAAGTTATACCGGGCTTAACTTTGTGTAAATATTTGTACTGCGGCGCTTTTTGAATGATTTGATCAATGAAAAACGCACGCTCTGGGCGAGGACCAACCATACTCATATCACCTTTTAGTACGTTCCAGAATTGTGGTGTTTCATCCAGTCTGGATTTACGTAAAAAACGACCTACTGGGGTTATTCTGGAGTCCTTTTCTTTTGAAAGTGCGGGTCCGTTTTTCTCAGCGTCAACATACATGGAACGAAATTTTATGATGTTGAATGGATTTCCTCTAAGCCCTATTCGCTCCTGATAAAATAAAATCGGGCCTTTTGAGCTTATTTTTACCAGAAGGGCTAAAATTAAGTAAATAGGTGCACCAATGGTAAGAACCAAACAAGAGGCAACTATATCAATAATTCGTTTTGCAAAAGTTTGCCATGAGGAAAGATGACCAATATTAATCTCTATAAGTGCAGCGTGTAAAATGGAGTTCATTTTTACTTGCCCGGTCAATATATTATATAAGTCAGGAATGATTTTGATTTTTACATCTGATTCCTGAAGGTTCGTAATGATGTTTTGTATGATTTCATGTTCTTTCGATTCAAGAGCAATGATAACCTCTTCAATATTTTTTTCTGCTATAATGTTGTTTGCTTCCTGATATGAACCAAGATGTTGTGTATATTCAGAAAGAATGTATTTATCTCTTCCGGAAGCTACGTTTAAAAATCCCAGGATTTTATATCCTGCAGACTTTTTAGCGTTTTCTAATTCAATGTATAGTTTTTTTGCCTTTTCATTATCGCCAATTATAAGTGTGTTAAATCCAATTAGCCTGTTGTGAATTTTTCGTGCAGAGTGAGTTGTGATGCTGTATCGAAAAATACCATTTAATAAAAATTGAACAGTGAAAAGGAAGCCAATACTTTTATAATAGGAGGTATAGTTATTGTTGTTGATATCGTCCAGTACGAAAAGAAAAAAAATGACTAAACAACCAATAATACAAGAGATAAAAACTTGAGTAAATTCCTTAAGTCGTGATTTTCTGTAAACGTTATGATATAGTCCTTGTACACCGTAAAGAATTACCCAACCTATTGGAATAAAAAACACTCCGAACCAAAATTTTTGATTCGAAGTGGCAACATCCCACGTAATTTCGAAAGGGTATTCAATGAATTTTTTTCTAAAAATAAAAAACAGTAGCCAGGCAATCCCGCTTGTAAAATAGTCACTGACTACATATTTTAAAATTTCAATCCTTTTGTTCATAGCCCAAAATTCAGGGCAAAGATAACATTATGAATTTACTCCAATGCTCTCGGGTTAAAAACATTTAAATAAATAAGGATTAATATTATGGTAACTGCAAAACCAACCATCAGTCGAACTCGGTTCTGAAACGCTCTCTTTTCCATGCTCTTCAGTAAATCGCCCATAATGGATTTGATTTCTTCTGCTATGGTTTCAATGGCTTTGTCTTCCTTTATGACATAGTCAAACACACCTTCATTTCTACACTCTTCTTCTATGAATTTACTTTTTTCACCTGTTAATACAATAATTTTTGTTTTCGGAGATTGTGCTTTCAACTCCTTGATAAGTTCAATTCCTTCAATTTCACTTCGCTCATCGAGATTAAAATCCACTATTGCAATTTCTGGCTTATGCCTTAGGTTTTGCATAAAAGTAGATGATCTTGAGAACCCACTTAATTTGATATTGGGAATACTGTTTTTAATCTGATGAACAAGCCCTTGAAGATATAACTTATTGTCTTCTATCAGGCATACAGAAAATGGTTTTTTCTTATACTTCCTGATTAATGAACTCGTTGTGATAATACTTCTATTCATAACAAATTAGTTTAAGGGTACTACTATTTATATGCTATTGGGTTACGAAAGGTGTTTATATTCGATGATTAGTGACGTTTTTGTTATAAAGTATGCTTTTAATCGACGAACGGTTTGTTATAATCTACGAAATACACGCCTAAATTTCGGCTTAAATATGTACGTCGAAGATAGAAAATGATTGGTCGACACAAAATTGGTTTTTGTCTTTGTTTTTAGGGTTATGTTTTGCTTGTTATTAGTGTTTTTGATTTTTTCAAACTGCACTTTTATGCATAAAAAAAGCGACTCAAAGTTGAGTCGCTTTTTGTATTTTATTTAAAGTCAATTACTTAACAATTACAAGCCACTCAGGATAAGTATCTTTTTTGTTTCGTTTTATGGCTTCAAGCTCATTTTTAAGGTGAGAAGAAATCTTTCTTTCAGAAACGGGAGGTAGGTTGTAATCAACTCCACTTCTACCAAATCCAGAGATGTGCGTTATGGTTACAGCAGTACCTGTACCGAACATATCTTCCAACGTTCCGTTTTGTTGAGCTTCGATTACTTCATCTACAGAAATTTGTCTTACCTCAACAGGGTATCCAAGATCACGAGCAATATCAATAACCGATTTTCGAGTGATTCCTCCAAGGATGGTTTCTCCTGCAGGAGGAGTTATTATTTTTCCGTCGATGATTACCATTAGGTTCATCGTTCCACTTTCCTCTATGTACTTGTGTTCTATGGAATCCGTCCAGATAAGCTGATCATACCCTTCTTCTTTCGCAATTTTAGCTGGTAAAAGAGAAGCTGCATAATTACCTGCGGCTTTTGCAAACCCTGTACCTCCAGATGCGGCTCTTGAATATACGTCTTCTACTTTAACCTTAACGGCAGTGTCATAGTATTTATTTACAGGACATGTAAAAATCACCATTTTATATGTCTCAGAGGGAGCTACGCCAATATACTGATCCGTAGCAAAAATAAAAGGACGTATGTAAAGGGCACCCTCTTCTGTTTTAGGAATCCACTCTTTATCGATTTTAACAAGTTCGGAAAGACCGTCCAGCATAATTTGAGGGTCAATAGTTGCCATACAAAGTCTTTCACAGGAACGATTAAGTCGTGCGAAGTTGTCCATAGGACGAAAGAGTACAACATTATTGTCGGAATCCAAATGTGCCTTCATTCCTTCGAAAACAGATTGTCCGTAATGGAGCGAATTGAAGGCCGGATTGTAGTCCAGGTTTTGAAACGGTAAAATTTCAAAATTTTTCCATTCTCCATCTGCGTAGTCGGCCACAAACATGTGGTCAGAGAAAACTCTACCGAACTGAATATTGTCAAAGTTGACATCTTTCAATCGGGAGGATTTTGTTTTATTTATTTTAATTTTTGTTTTTACCATTCCTCAAGAGAAATTATGGAACCCCCTAATTTAACTAATTGCCTTGGTATTATGCAATAGATTTTATTTAAATATTGGAAAATAGGTCGTTATTATTAAAAATTAATACGTTTTGGATAAAAAAATGGCAGTAGTTGTCTTTTTATCGGATGTCTTGTCAGTTGATGGCAATGAAAATTTGTACAATCTGTCAGGTATTAATTATTGGCACTTCAATTGATAAGTTGGTGCCAAACAAAATATTTAAAAATGGCACAAGGTAATATTAATGTACAGGCGGAAAATATTTTTCCCATCATTAAACAGTTTTTATATTCCGATCAAGAAATCTTTTTAAGAGAACTTGTTTCCAATGCGGTGGATGCGTGTAAGAAATTACAAGCACTTTCTTCTATGGGAGAAGCAAAAGGAGATATTGGTGAACTTCAAGTTGAGGTAATTGCAGACAAAAAAGCAAAAACGCTCACCATTCGTGATAATGGTTTAGGAATGACCGGTGAAGAGATTGAAAAGTATATTGCTCAGATTGCTTTTTCAGGTGCTGAAGAGTTTGTTCAAAAATATGAAGACAAGGCCGACGGAATTATTGGGCATTTTGGTTTAGGATTTTTCTCTGCCTTTATGGTTGCTGATAAGGTTGAGGTTTATTCAAAGTCCTATCAGAAAGGTGCATCGGGGGCAAGATGGATTTGTGAAGGAAGTACCGATTACGAATTAACAGAAGAAGAAAAAGAAACCAGAGGTACGGATATAGTACTTCATATCTCTAAAGATTCCAAGGACTATCTTGAAGAACATAAAATTTCCGAGTTGCTTTCCAAGTACTGTAAATTTTTACCTGTTGATGTAAAGTTTGGTACAAAAGAAGAAACATTACCTGCACCAGAGGTAAAAGAAGGTGAGGAAGCTCCAGAACCTGAGAAAATTACAGTAGATAATATTATTAATAATTCTTCCCCTGCATGGACCAAAGCACCGGCAGATTTGAAAGATGAAGATTACAAAAGCTTTTACAGAGAATTGTATCCAATGTCTTTTGAAGAACCTTTATTTCACATTCATTTGAATGTTGATTATCCCTTCAACCTAACAGGAGTATTGTACTTCCCTAAGTTGAGTCACAACATGGAGGTTCAGAAGAACAAAATTCAGTTGTACTGCAATCAGGTTTTTGTAACCGATCAGGTAGAAGGTATTGTTCCTGATTTCTTAACGTTATTGCACGGTGTGATT
>MDTD01136274.1_pt1 | contig 17091 bp, 18 predicted proteins | sample 811221 | NCBI WGS metagenome assembly MDTD01 (sample SAMN05326646, study PRJNA326480) | marine metagenome | isolation source: seawater | place: Pacific Ocean: South West | collected 2011 | reverse complement strand
TGCCGAGCGGAGTATGAATACCTTCCTCGGTGTATCGGAGACGCTCTCGGTAACCGAGGTAAACGAGGCTGCCATTAGAGCATCAACGTGGGTTTACCTAGAAGGGTACTTGGTCACCTCCCCGACCGGTCATGCAGCGGCGCTCAAAACCAAGCAAGTTGCCGAGGCAAACAACACAAAAGTTGCTGTCAGTTTTTCTGATCCCGGCATGGTCACGTTTTTCCGCGACAATATGAATGCCATGCTCGAGGGCGGCGTGGACTTTGTGTTCTGTAACGAGATCGAAGCCCTGGAATGGGCACAGACCGATAATTTGGACGAGGCGGCTGAGCGGCTGAAAGCGATCTGTCAAAGCTTTGTGATCACACGCGGCGCCGATGGTGCCATTTTGTATGATGGAACGAGCACGCATCAGGTGGCATCGGAGAAGGTAACCGCGGTGAATACCAATGGCGCGGGCGATATGTTTGCTGGCGCCTTTTTCTACGCACTCTGGCGAGGCGCAGCTATGCTGAGTGCCTGCGAATTTGCGGCCAAAGCCGCAGGCGCCGTTGTCTGCCAAGCAGGTCCACGACTTAGCTTGGACGCGACCAGTGTCCTTCGCGATGCGTATTTTAGTAATTAGCACCGATACTTAAGCGCCAAGCTCTTTAGAAAGTAGCAAGGCATGTCGAGGAGAAGTCGATGAGCGACAGAGAAATCAAACCCGAGGTTAAAGACGATCCGTTGTTTCAGATGCTGCGGCACGAGGACGTCGATAGCTTCAACAAGCATCGCGACACCATGGACTGCGGTCAGCTGACAGGCGGCGATTACCGAGGGCGAGACCTGCGCAAAATGAATGCAAGAGGTCTGGACTTCTCAAGCGCTTACTTTAGAAATTGCGACTTATCAGGTATCGATTTTCGCGAGACCAACCTTGAGGGCGCGAGCCTACTGGATGCGAAAGTATCGGGAGTCTACTTCCCCGACGAACTGAGCCCTGAAGAGATTCGTCTCTCTCTCGATCATGGCACACGTCTGCGCTATAACAAGTAGGAACACCTCATGAGTCTGGCGATTCGCCGAACACTAAAACTCTGCCTCCTGCTATCACTGTGGTTGCCGCTCAGCGCACTGGCGCAGAATGCGCTCTCCGCGTACACGCAACAACAAACCCAGTTCTTACCCGTCGATGAAGCCTACCAACTGACGCTCGTTGCCGACGGCGGTCAGCGGCTGATGTTGCAGTGGGTAATCGCGCCGGAGTATTACCTCTATCGCCATGCATTTAAGGCGCAAGCGTCTGACTCGGAGGGCAGTATTGCCGCGAACTTAGCTGTACCCGATGGCCTCGCCAAAACAGATGAGTTTTTCGGTGACGTCGAAGTCTACTACGACGCGCTTGAGGCCATGGTCGACTTGGAGAGAACTACCGAGCTCGCACAAATTAAAGTGACCTACCAGGGCTGTGCCGATGCCGGGCTCTGCTACCCGCCTGAGACCAAATCCTTCCTGTGGCACATGGCATCCGGCGAGATTCAGGCTGGCTCCCTCGCTCCAACATCAAGCGCATTAGACTCGCGTGACGACGCCTCAAGCAGTGCAGGCATAGGTTTGCTGGCAGCCATTGCTTTCGCGTTTCTCGGGGGCATTATCCTCAACATCATGCCCTGCGTTTTTCCCATTCTGTCGCTCAAAGCCTTGAGCTTTACACACGGCAGTGCAGACCAGCATCGTCGAGCGAGCCTGGTCTACGCCGCGGGCGTCATCGTGAGCTTTATGGCTTTAGCAAGTGTGCTCGTGGCCATCCAGCAAACGGGCCAGCTCATCGGTTGGGGCTTTCAGCTGCAAAATACTGGGTTCGTCATTGGACTGGCCTATCTGTTCACCGTCATGGGCCTCAGCCTCAACGGGCTGATCCATTTCGGAACGTCAATGATGAATGTTGGACAATCATTGACCGAACAGGACGGCGACGCCGGCAACTTTTTTACCGGTGTACTCGCCGTTGTTGTCGCCAGCCCGTGTACGGCACCTTTCATGGGTACCGCATTGGGATACGCGTTAACCCAACCTATTGTGGTAACGCTCGTAGTATTCGCGGCACTTGGCGCGGGTATGGCACTCCCGATGGTCATCCTAAGCCACAGTAGTGCCGCCGTCCGCGCACTTCCAAAACCCGGACCCTGGATGGATACGGCAAAGAATGTGCTCGCGTTCCCGCTCTATTTGACCTCGGTTTGGCTGCTCTGGGTCGCTGGCAATCAGGCTGGGGTTAACACCATGGCAATGGCGCTCTCTGGCTTGGTGTTACTCGCACTGGCGGCCTACCTGTATGGTGATACCAACTTGCGGAAGGGGCTCAGCATTATCCTCGTCGCTGGCGCTGTTTTCCTCGCAATACCGTCGGATAATAAGACGGATGGTAGTGATTCAAGCCGCTCACTGCGTGACGGTCAGATCGCGTGGTCTGCCTCTGTTTTAGATGACTACATTGAACGTGGCGATCCGATTTTCGTTGATGTCACAGCCGACTGGTGTATCACCTGCCTTGCGAACGAGGCTGCGGTACTCTTCACACCAGAGATGGAGCAGGCCTTCATCGATGCAGATATTCCCTACATGATCGCAGACTGGACCGACTACGATGCAGACATTGGACGCTTCGTCCAGTCGCACGGTAGAAGCGGCATCCCACTGTATGTCATGTACCCACGAGGGATCGGGGGCACGCCCGTGATACTTCCCCAACTACTGACGCGCGATATCGTCCTGACTGCCATTGAAAACGCGCGTTGATACCCCCACATCAAAGGCATTACTGAAAGGAAATCACTCCATGACGCTGCGCGCCCTATTCGTTATTGCATTGACGCTGGTATCCAGCGCCTCGGGCGCCTCCAACGATCTGATCATCTCGGATGCATGGGTGCGCGCGACACCACCCGGAAAAATGATGACTGCGGGCTATGCGTCGATCGAAAACCTTAGCAAAGACGTCATCACTATTACCGGTGTGTCGGCAGAGGTTGCAGGTCACACCTCACTCCATGAGACACGTATTGAGCGTGATCGATCGACGATGCGGCCGGTAGCGCAATTATCAATTAAGGCGGGAGATCGGGTCAGTCTTACGCCAGGTGGCCTTCACATCATGCTAATGAAGCTGAGCGAGCCCTTAACTGATGGACAAAGCATCGACATCTGCCTCGAGCTGGAGAACAATGACAGCCTATGCAGTGCGTTCTCTGTGGCGAGGCACCGTAAGGCCGCGCACCACCACTGAGAATGGCATCACCGCGTAAGGAGCGGCATAGCAAATGACACTAAGCGAGCGGTTATCGCAAGCGTTGACAAAGATCCGGGGGGTTCTCCCGTCGGGCGACTCTCTCGACCTGCTTCAAAGTAAAGGCGGTAGACGTGCCGTCACTGCCGCCGTTGCCATCTACCTAACGCTCACGCTCGGACTTGGCTTTTATTGGAGCATGACACCTGACTCTTTTGACGTAGTGGAAAACAGAGCCAAGTATCTGAAATCATCTGATCAATCGGTCACCGGTGCTGCAACCACCGCAGCACTTCTCGAAGTTACGCGTCTCTTATTAGAAAAAGACGGCGGCTACATCAGCAACGACATCACCCCTCCTGGCACCTTCCTGGATAACATGCCTAACTGGGAGTATGGCGCCTTAATCCAGTCTCGGGACTTAGCGAGAGCCTTGAGAGAAGTGCTAAGCCGGTCGCAATCGCAATCCCAAGAGGACGTTGATCTGACGCTCGCCGAGCCCCGCATCAACTTCCAAAACTCCAGCTGGGCCTTACCCGCCACCGAATCCGAATATCGCGATGCTCGACGGTATTTACAGGCCTATCTCGATCGCCTGCCTCAGACTGGTGAAGACTCAGCACAGTTCTATGCAAGAGCAGATAACCTCAGCTTCTGGCTGGGTATGGTTGAAAAGCGTTTGGGCAGCTTATCGCAGCGCCTATCAGCCAGCGTGGGTCAGCGACGGATCAATACCGACCTCGCAGGTGACGCAGCAGCGACTCAGTCCACACGAGAAACCCAGGAGCTTGTGGTAAAAACCCCCTGGAATGAAATCGATGATGTCTATTACGAGTCGCGTGGCGCCGCCTTTGCGTTGATTCATTTTCTAAAAGCCGCCGAGGTCGATTTTGCGGACGTGCTGGAAAAGAAAAATGCGACGGTTAGCTTGAGACAAATCATTCGCGAACTCGAGGCGACGCAACAGACCGTCTGGAGTCCAGTCATTCTCAATGGATCGGGATTTGGGATCTGGGCAAACCACTCTCTGGTGATGGCCAGCTATCTTTCACGCGCTAATGCCGCGCTCATCGACTTAAGAGAATTGCTCGCCCAGGGTTAGCTCGGTTTTTGACCCTCGAGCAATACCCATCCGTCACGCTGCTGACTCACTTCAAGATTAACGTTGCGGTAGCGCTCGATGAGTTCAGGCGCCTGCGCCTCCAAAACACCTGTTAGCAGTATTGTGCCGCCCGGCGCGGTCAGTCTAATCAGTTGATCAGCGAGCTCCACTAACGGTCCTGCAAGAATATTAGCGACCATCAGATCGGCGCTGTCATGCCACTGGGCGATAACTCCGTCGTCCGGCATGACCACGGTAAAGTCATCAGTATCAATATCATTGCGCTGCGCATTGTCTCGACTGGCAACCACCGCTTGCGGGTCGTTATCCACACCCAGCGCGCACCCAGCTCCTAGCTTGAGTGCGGCAATAGCCAAAATGCCGGATCCGCATCCAAAGTCGACAACACGTTCGTTACCCCTGATCAATCCATCGAGTGCGTTGAGACACATGGCAGTCGTTGCATGTGTCCCGGTGCCAAATGCCAACCCCGGATCAAGTAAAACGGGCACAAGCGCCTCTTCCGGAGGGGGCGTCCAGCTGGGGCAAATCCAGAGCCGCGGTCCCATCTGGATCGGCGTAAAATCCTCCATCCAAACCCGCTCCCAATCGCGATCTTCGAGCGTTGAGATGTCGTTTCTGGAGTTGCCAGCCAGAAGCGAGCTAGGCAACGCCTGTTTGATGGGCGCAAGATTTAGCGACCCTGTAAACAGGGCTGTCACCTTCACGTTTTGCCAGAGCGGCGTCTCGCCCGGACCGGGTTCGAGCAGAGGCTCATCAGCATTGTCCTCGAGGGACACTGCCAATGCGCCTTGCTCAAACAGCCATTCCTCGAGCGGTTCGACTAGGTGCGAGTAGGTCTCAACGACCCACTCTTGCCAGTCGCTGGAACTCAATGCTCGTGTTCCAGCTTGCTCTCGAGGTAGTGAATGCTGACGCCGCCAGCAACGAAGGACGAGTCGACAACCAACTCGCGGTGGAGTGCGGCGTTAGTCCGAATGCCCTCGACAATGAATTCATCGAGCGCCTGACGCATTTTCTTCAACGCGATGTCGCGTGAATCGCCGTGGGTTATGAGCTTGCCAATCAAACTGTCGTAGTGTGGTGGCACCGCGTAACCGCTGTAGATGTGAGAGTCGACACGAACACCATGGCCGCCCGGCGCATGGAAGGTTTTTATGGTGCCAGGTGATGGCATGAAGGTTCGCGGATCTTCGGCGTTGATCCGACACTCAATCGCATGCCCATTAAATTTGATATCGCTCTGCTTGATCGACAACGGCTGACCGCCTGCGATCAACAACTGCTCCTTCACGATATCAACACCGGTGATCATTTCGGTCACTGGGTGCTCAACCTGTACACGCGTGTTCATCTCAATAAAGAAGAAGCGACCGTCCTCGTAGAGGAACTCAAAGGTCCCTGCGCCGGTATAGCCCATATCGATACAGGCTTGAACACACGCAGCGCCGACCTCTTCGCGAACGTCATCTGGAATACCTGGCGCGGGCGCTTCCTCGATGATTTTTTGGTGGCGACGCTGCAATGAACAATCTCGATCGCCCAAATGCACCGCATTGCCCTGCCCGTCTGCTAATACCTGAATTTCCACGTGACGAGGCCGCTGCAAAAACTTTTCCATGTAGACCACAGGTGAACCAAACGCCGCCGCGGCTTCAGACTGGGTAACTTCTATAGATGACAGAAGTACTTCTTCGTTGTGCACCACGCGCATACCTCGGCCACCACCACCAGCTGCTGCTTTTACGATCACCGGGTAACCGATGTCGCGCGCGATTCGCAAAATCTCGTCGGGATCATCAGGCAGGGCGCCGTCCGATCCGGGTACCGTAGGCACACCAGACTTACGCATCTGATGCTTGGCCGACACCTTGTCACCCATCAGACGAATGGTCTCTGACCGCGGACCAATAAATTTGAATCCGCTACGCTCCACTTGCTCAGCAAAATCGGCATTCTCCGATAAGAAGCCATAGCCCGGATGAATACCATCAGCTCCGGTAACCTCTGCCGCACTGAGAATCGCGTGCGCTTGCAAGTAACTTTGTGTCGACGGAGCGGGTCCAATGCAGACCGCCTCATCGGCGAGTCGCACGTGCTTCAAACTGCTATCGGCCGTTGAGTGCACTGCAACCGTGGGAATATCCAGCTCACGACAGGCTCGCAAGATTCGCAACGCGATCTCACCGCGGTTCGCAATGAGTACCTTTTCCAACATGGCGTTAATCCTTAAACGAGATGCGAGCGTTTATTCAACCGTAATGAGCGGCTGATCGAATTCTACGGGTTCACCGTTTTCAGCGTGTATAGCGGTGACGGTTCCCGCACGATCCGCCTCAATCTGATTCATCATCTTCATGGCTTCTACAATGCACAGAACGTCTCCGGCCCGGACGCTTTGCCCTACCTCAACGAACGGTGCTGCATCAGGACTTGGCGAACGATAGAACGTACCCACCATCGGTGATTTCACCGCATTGGCGGCGCTCGGGGCAGCCGCTTCGGGAGCCGCAGGCGCCGGTGCTGGTGCGGCAGGTACGGGCGCTACAGGCGCGGGCATGGCAGGTGCCGCGACGGGCGCTGCCATTGCGATCGGAGCAGCCGTATTTCGGCTAATTCGGACCGACTCCTCACCTTCCTTGATCTCAATTTCGTCAACGCTGGATGCTTCCAGAAGTTCGATTAATTTTTTTACTTTACGAATATCCATAGGGTCACCTCTACAATCTCTTGTTATTACTCATTTCAGTGATTTCGGTTCAATAAAAACTGCAATGCATAGTCATAACCTGCACTTCCAAAACCAGAGATGACGCCTACGGCCAAATCTGAAAAGAAGCTGTGGTGTCTGAAGGGCTCACGCGCGTAGACGTTGGACAAGTGAACCTCAACGAACGGGATGGCCACTCCTGCAATAGCATCACGCAGTGCGACGCTGGTGTGCGTAAGCCCAGCGGGGTTGATGATGATGGCCTGTGTCTGATCGGCTCTCGCCGCATGTACCTTTTCAATAAGCTCAGCTTCCGAGTTGCTCTGAAAGCTGTCGAGCGATCGACCCGACGCCGCGGCCGCCTCTGCTAGGCGTGCATCAATCGAGGCTAAGTCTTCCGTGCCGTAAACATCGGGCTCGCGAGTACCCAAAAGGTTCAGGTTGGGGCCGTGTAACACCAAAATATCAGCCATGCGCAGACCATCTAAAACTAAAAGACAGACGGCGGAGTCTCCACGAGCACCCCTGCTCTGTCTACTGTTTTCGAAAAAAGCCGACTAATCTGTGCTGTTTTACCGAAGATAGCTACTTTTACACGTGATTCACGAAACATAGCGCGGTCGCTATAAGAGGCCACACAAAACGACCGCCAGCGGACTTCAACAGAGCGCAGGGCTTCTTTAAACTACGGGCTTTCTTTCAAACAGTGTCCCACACATGCAGCTCGGCCCGTTCTCAACTGCGACTCCGGTATTCCTCGCACCCATGGCAGGAGTAACGGACTTACCTATGCGTCAGCTCGCCGTGAAGCACGGTGCCGACGTCGCAGTAGGGGAGATGATGACCTCCGACTTGTCCCTCAGTGAGTCGCGTAAAAGCACACTGCGCGCTCGGCACAGTACCGAGGCCGGACTACGAACGATTCAGCTTGTCGGGAATGATCCCAGCGCGCTGGCAGCAGCGGCACGGTATAACGTCGAGCGCGGAGCCGAGGTCATCGATATCAACATGGGCTGTCCCGCCAAAAAGGTGTGCAAGAAAGCGGCGGGATCTGCGTTGCTGGCAGATCCACAGCTGGTAGAGACCTTGTTAACCGCCGTCACTGAGGCTGTCTCGGTACCAGTGACTTTGAAAATTCGGACGGGTGTAGCACCCGATCAACGAAACGGTGTTGAAATTGCGCACATCGCTGAGGCCAGCGGTATTGCGATGCTGACCGTGCACGGACGCACACGTGCCGATAAATTTAATGGATCTGCGGAATACGAGACACTTCGCAAAATCGTCTCTGCAGTCAACATCCCGGTCATTGCTAACGGTGACATCACCTGCGCCGATAAGGCAAAACGGGTGCTGACCTATACCGGCGCTGAAGGCATCATGATTGGCAGGGCTGCGCAGGGCCGACTGTGGCTCCCCGGTACAATAGCGAGAGCCTTACGCCACAGTGACGAGAGAGCACCTTCTAGAGATGAGCGCTTTGCCATCATGCGCGAGCATATCCAGCAGGTGCAGGCATTTCATGGGACTGGCATGGGCCATAAAATTGCGCGCAAGCACGCAGGCTGTTTTTTCGAGGCTGAGCTAGGCGAGGCCTACCTCCCAATCAAGCGAGCCTTTAATGCTCTCGAAAATGCCGACGCGCAGGAAGACTTTTTAGATGCTCAGCATGGTGCCATCATCAATTTAATGAGCCGGTTTCACGAGACATCCGTGGGGAGATTGGCAGCGTGACAACGAACACAAAAGGCGCTCTGAAGACCGCCGCCGAAGACGCGATCAGACAGTTTATTGAGACATTGGACGGCGAGGAGACCAGCGAATTCTATAATCTGGTCCTAGCGGAAGTCGAAGAGCCCCTTTTACGCGTAGTCATGGAATACACTGCCAATAACCAAAGTCGCGCGGCGGCCATGCTTGGACTCAATCGAGGTACGCTGAGAAAAAAACTGCGCCAATACAATCTTTTATGATCTAGCTTTTGTAATAGCTAACTTTGACAACTGAGCGTTATCCGACCCCAGAGGTAATCACATGACCGAGGCGAGAGTCGCCCCTATCAACAGCGCTTTGATTAGCGTTTCCGACAAAACAGGTGTTGTACCCTTTGCCCAAGCCCTCGCGGCACAAGGCGTAAAGATTCTCTCAACCGGAGGCACATGCCGCCTCTTACTATCCGAAGGCATACCAGTGACCGAGGTTTCTGATCACACGGGCTTCCCCGAGATGATGGACGGTCGCGTCAAAACGCTGCATCCAAAAATTCATGGTGGCATTTTAGGTCGTAGAGGCACCGATGATGCCGTAATGTCAGAGAACGCGATCGATGGCATCGATCTGGTTGTAGTCAACCTCTACCCGTTCGAATCCACCGTCGCCAATCCTGACTGCTCGCTCGAGGACGCCATCGAGAATATTGATATCGGCGGTCCAACCATGGTTCGCGCAGCCGCCAAAAACCATCGCGATGTCACCATCGTTGTCGATAACAAGGACTTCGATCGTGTGCTCTCGGAAATTGCCTCGAGCGGCGGCACATCCGATGCGCTTCGTTTCGATCTTGCCGTAAAGGCTTTTGAACACACCGCGGGCTACGATGGAGCGATCGCAAATTATCTGGGTCGCAGAGTAGGTGTTGAAGAGCCAGACGCATTTCCACGCACGGCCAATTTCCAATTCAATCGCAGCTCGGTCATGCGGTACGGCGAAAATCCGCATCAGAATGCTGCGTTCTACATCGATCGGAATGTGACCGAAGCCGGTGTTGGAACAGCGACGTTACATCAAGGGAAGCCGCTAAGTTACAACAACGTCGCTGACGCCGATGCGGCCATCGAGTGTGTTAAATCATTTGATGAACCCGCGTGTGTCATTGTTAAACACGCAAATCCCTGTGGTGTTGCTGTCGCCCCGACCCTTCTGGAGGCCTATCGAAAGGCCTTCGAAACCGATACCGAGTCTGCTTTTGGCGGAATCATCGCCTTTAACAGAGAGCTAGATGAGGAAACATTAACCAACATCATTGACTCGCAGTTTGTTGAGGTTATTACCGCGCCAGCCATCGCGGAAAATGCATTGAATGCTGCCGCTAGCAAGCCCAATGTCCGCGTCATGTCCACGGGATACTGGGGCGAGAGAACACCAACCTGGGATCTGAAGAAAGTGAACGGTGGATTGCTCATCCAAGATCGGGATGACCACGTCCTCGTTGCTGATGATCTCAGTGTTGTCTCGGAGCGTGCACCGACCGAGCAGGAGATGAAGGACCTTTTGTTTGCCTGGCGGGTCGCTAAGTTTGTGAAGTCGAATGCCATCATCTACGCCTCAAGTCAGCGCACCATCGGTGTTGGTGCAGGTCAAATGTCGCGAGTAAATTCAGCGCGTATTGCGGCCATCAAAGCTGAGCATGCTGGACTTGAAGTTGCCGGCGCCGTTATGGCCTCGGACGCGTTTTTCCCCTTCCGCGATGGCATCGATAATGCCGCTGAACGGGGTATCCGCGCTGTCATCCAACCGGGCGGATCGATTCGAGATGACGAGGTAATTGCCGCGGCGAATGAAGCCGGCATTGCCATGGTGTTTACTGGCGTCCGTCACTTTAGGCACTGATATGAACGTATTGATGATAGGCAGCGGCGGCCGGGAACACGCGCTCGCTTGGAAGCTGGCACAGTCGACATCAGTGGAGACTGTGTTTGTGGCACCTGGTAATGCGGGAACAGCCAACGAGCCGAGCTGTCACAATGTGGATATCAACCCTGCTGACTTCAGCGCGCTCGCTCAGTTTGCGCGCGACAACAATTGCGGACTAACCGTGGTTGGTCCGGAAGCTCCGCTTGTCGATGGCATTGTCGATCACTTCTCATCAGAGGGATTGGCTTGTTTTGGTCCGACCGCGGCTGCAGCCCAACTTGAGGGCTCCAAAGCATTCACCAAGGATTTCCTAGCGCGTCACCGCATACCAACAGGTGCCTACGAGACGTTTACCGATGCCGACGCGGCCTGCGCCTACATCCGTGCTCAAGGCGCCCCCATTGTGGTGAAGGCCGATGGCCTCGCTGCGGGTAAAGGCGTGATCGTCGCATCCAGCGTTGATCAGGCAGAAGAAGCAGCTCGCGACATGCTGTCGGGGAACGCATTCGGGGATGCTGGTGCGAGAGTCGTTATCGAAGAATTTTTGGATGGCGAGGAAGCAAGTTTTATTGTCATGGTCGACGGCACTGATGTGCTTACGATGGCAACGTCGCAGGACCACAAACGAGTTGGTGAGGGCGACACCGGTCCTAACACCGGAGGCATGGGGGCTTATTCCCCAGCGCCCGTAGTAACCCCAGAGGTCCACCATCGTGTGATGTCGGAGATCATTTACCCGACCGTCCAAGGCATGCTCGATGATGGCAATCGCTACCGCGGCTTTTTGTATGCGGGTCTCATGATCGACAACAGCGGCGCACCCAAAGTGATTGAGTTCAATTGCCGTTTTGGTGACCCCGAGACCCAGCCCATTATGATGCGCTTGGAGTCAGATCTTACCGAGCACTGCCTCGCCGCATGCGAAGGTCGACTCGCAAATGAAACGGCCATTTGGAGTGATGAGGCGACCATTGGCGTCGTTCTAGCCTCAGAGCACTACCCAAGCTCCAGCCCAACGGGGCTTCCCATTAATGGTTTAAGCAAATCGCGCCCTTCGACCAAAGTATTTCATGCCGGCACTCGTCAAGAAGGCAACGAAACAGTGACGGCCGGTGGTCGCGTGCTTTGCGTGACGGCCAAGGGTGAGACACTCGCTACTGCCGCACAGCGTGCCTACGAGGCCGCCTCTGATATCAGTTGGGATGGCATGAAATATCGGCCTGATATTGGATGGCGCGCACTACAGCGTTAACCTGTGGTCCTGAATTTCACGGTTATGACCATGCAACGACGACTCAGCAGCCTTGATCGCCTCATATCCACACTCGACACCGCAATGCGGGAGTTGAGTCATGGCACGAATGCCATGGCCGGTGAGCGACCGTCACCTGCAGCCGAACATACAGAGGCCGAGCTAACCGACGCGGAGCGCAAACATGCCGGTGGTTTAATGCGCATTAATCATACGGGTGAGGTCTGCGCCCAAGCGCTTTACCGTGGTCAGGCGCTTGTTGCCAAGACAGAGGAAACACGTACTGCGCTACTTGAGGCCGCTCAAGAAGAGAAAGATCACCTCGATTGGTGTGAAGAGCGAATCGATGAGTTGGGCACCCACACCAGCCGACTTAATTCCCTCTTTTTTGCAAGCTCCTACGCGCTCGGCGCACTCACCGGCGCCATCGGCGACAAGGTGAGCCTCGGCTTTGTTCACGCGACAGAGGAAGGTGTGGCAATGCACTTGAAGGAACACCTGCAGAAACTCCCTGCGGATGACCGCAAATCGCAACTGGTACTGCAGCAAATGCTCGCCGAGGAAGAGCGTCATGGCGCGCACGCCTTAGAGCAAGGTGGCGAGGAATTTTCAGACCCCGTAAAACGCATGATGCGCACTGCCAGCCAGGTGATGACCAAAACCACTTATTGGCTGTAGCAATAAAACCAGTATGTCACGCGACTGTCCCTCGCGTGCGACGCTATCTTTATCGGGTGTGTGTCTCGTGAGAGTGCGTCACCTCGACACCACCCGTCGCCAACATGATAGAAGCAGAACAGTATTTTTCCGCTGACAGTTGTACGGCACGTGCTACCTGGTTGTCCTTAAGACCTTCGCCCTCGACAACAAAGTGTAAATTGACAGCAGTGAACACCGCGGGCACACCATCCGCTCGCTCTGCCTGAAGTTCAACTCGACAGTTTGAAATCGATTGCCGAGACTTTTTGAGCATAGTGATGACGTCGAAAAGTGCGCAGCCGCCCGTTCCCAGAAGCAGCATCTCCATAGGACGCAGCCCATGATTTTTGCCTCCAAGCTCCGGCGGGCCGTCCATAACAACGCTATGTCCCGAGCCTGACTCGGCTAGCGTCATGACGCCATCTACCCATTTCACTGTCCCGTGCATACCAATCTTCTCTATCAAACCAATGAAAACTCTCGGTGCGGCAATGTGTGGCACCCCGCCGCGCGGCCCGCTATGCTACTGTAAGTGTGCGATAAATCACATAACGGCGGTCCCGATGAACTACCTAGTGAGTAAGCGTATTCCCAACGCCGAAGCGTTCCTCGTGCATTGCGAGCGACTCTCGATGAAATCGAAGTCGGTCGTATTCCGTCAGGGTGAACCCAGTAAGGACCTCTACCTCATTCTGGATGGTTCGGTGTCTGTAATCGTTGACGATATCGAAGACCCAGAGCAAGAAATGGTAGTGAGCTATCTCAATCCGGGTGAATTCTTTGGTGAGATGGGGCTATTTGGCGAAGAGCATCGTACGGCCAACCTTGTCACACGTACACCGTGCGAGTTTGGTCGCATCAGCTATCAAGAGTTCCACGCAATTCGACAGCAGTTCCCGGATGTGCTGTATGCGCTGACAACCCAAATTGGGCAGCGCCTAAAGAATACGACCCGCAAGCTCGCTGACCTGACGTTTATCGATGTCTACGGGCGTATTCACCGATCGCTCATTCAGCTCACCACATTGCCCGAGGCCATGACCCACCCTGATGGGATGCAAATTCGGGTGACACGGCAAGAGCTGGGAAAACTGGTGGGCTGTTCTCGCGAGATGGCGGGTAGAGTACTGAAAATGCTCGAGGGTGACGGCTACATCACCGTAGCAGGAAAAACGATCGTCGTTCTTCGAGAGCCCGCCAACAGCACTACTCGCACAATCAACCAGTAGCGTCACTCACCATGGCTGATAGTGCGTCTCCGGGTGACGGGTGACGCATAAAAGACTCGCCAATCAAAAATGTTGAAACACCGTGATCTAGCATCAGCTTCATATCGGCCGCTGTGTGCAACCCACTCTCAGTTACAACGGTAACACCTGCAGGGACGTCCGATAGCAGATCGAGCGTGGTTTGAAGGCTGGTATCAAACGTGTGTAAATCGCGGTTGTTGATACCAACCAGATCGAGATCAAGCGCCAACGCCCTCTCGAGCTCCACACGATCGTGGACCTCCACCAATACGTCCAGTTGTGCCTCGCGCGCCTCGGCATAGAGGTCCGCCAATTGCGCGTCATCCAAGCAGGCAACTATTAGTAACAGAGCATCCGCCCCCAACGCACGGGACTCCCAAATCTGATAGGGGTCCAAAGTGAAATCTTTGCGGATCGCGGGCAGCTGACAAGCCGCTCTCGCTGACTTTAAATAGTCGTCAGCACCTTGGAAAAAATCGATGTCAGTGAGTACTGACAAACATGCAGCACCCCCATTTTCATAGCTTTTAGCGATCTCAGCTGGGTTAAAATCCTCGCGGATCACGCCCTTGCTTGGACTCGCTTTCTTCACCTCAGCGATAACTGCCGGATGACCCGCGTTCGCTCGAGCTCGGAGTGCCTCAATAAACCCACGTGGCGCTGGCTGAGCGAGTGCTTGCTCTTTTAATGTGTCCAGCGTACGGAGGGTCTTCCGCTCCCGAATTTCCTCGAGCTTGCGGTCGCAAATTCGGCGCAGAACCGTTGGTGTATCGCTCAACATCAAGCGCCTCCAGCAGCCTGAGTTAGCTCAGCAAACGCCTCGAGGGTTTGCAGTGCCTTACCCGAATGCATGGCGTCCATTGCTAACTCAATACCGGCCTCGAGAGAGTCAGCTTGACCCCCAACATAGAGGCCCGCACCAGCGTTCATGGCAATGATCGAACGGGCCTTCGCTGACCGATCGGACGTATCACCACCCAATGCTGCGCGGATCAGCGCAGCTGATTCATCGGCATCTTCAACACACAGGTCAGCCACTGAATCGTAAGCATGACCGAGGGCTGCTGGGTCAATTTCGTAATGTGTCAGCTGGCCATTAGCAAGCTCACAGACTGTGGTCTTTGCCGATACGGAAATCTCATCCAAACCATCAAGCCCATGAACCACCATTACATGTTCACTCCCCAAATCGCGCAGGGCAGAGGCCATAACATCACATAAGGCGGGCGAGAATACGCCGAGTACCTGTCGTCGTGCGCCGGCGGGATTAGTCAGCGGACCCAGGACATTGAATATGGTTCGCATAGCCAGTTGTTGTCGCGGACCAATAGCGTGCTTCATTGCACTGTGGTGCATGGGGGCAAACATAAAGCCAACGCCAATCGACGCAATAGAGTCCGCGATCGCGGCCGGACTTACAGAGAGATCAACACCCAGCGCGGAGAGCACATCAGAGGAGCCTGATGAACTCGAGACCGAACGGTTACCATGCTTGGCGATTCGACCGCCTGCGCCTGCCACAACAAAGGTAGCAGCCGTCGATACGTTAAATAGGTTCGCACCATCACCACCTGTACCCGCTAGGTCAATCAATCCATCGGGGTCGATATCGACAGGCGTCGCAAGCGATCGCATCACGCTAGCGGCACCCACGATTTCATCAATGGTCTCGCCCTTCATACGTAGACCCACCAGCAAGCCTCCGATTTGGGCCTCCGTCGCTTCCCCCTGCATGACAGTGCGCATAACGGTTTCCATGTCAGCGCGCGACAGTGACTGTCCGGCTACAACCTGCGCGATGGCTGCTTGAATATTCATTGCATTACCTCAGCTGGCTTGCTTCAGGAAGTTTTGCAGCATGGCGTGACCATGCTCCGTCAGAATCGACTCGGGGTGAAACTGCACACCCTCAACGCTGAGCTCGCGGTGGCGAAGACCCATGATCACATCGAGTTCACCGGAGTCGTCTACTGTCCAGGCTGTTATCTCCAGACAATCCGGCAGCGTTGCAGGATCAACCACGAGCGAGTGATAGCGCGTTGCCGTAAAGGGCGATGGCAATCCCTCGAAAACACCTGTGCCCTTGTGGTGAACATCGCTTGTTTTGCCATGCATGACCTCGGGCGCCCTGACAATGTCGCCACCGTAGGCAGCGCCAATGCTTTGCATGCCTAAGCAGATACCAAAAATAGGGATCTCACCGGCGAATCGCTCGATCGACGCGATGGAAACGCCTGCTTCGGTTGGCGAGCAGGGTCCGGGAGAGACGCAGAGCAGCGCAGGCGCCGCCGAGGCAATCTCATCCGTCGTAATTTCATCATTACGATGTACGGCAACGTCTGCCCCAAGTTCCCACAGATATTGAACAACATTCCAAGTGAAGGAATCGTAGTTGTCGATCATTAAAACGTTAGGAGCAGTCATCTAATCAACTCGCCTCTACCATGGCTGCAGCTCGCAGGACCGCTCTGGCCTTGTTGAGCGTCTCTTCCCACTCGGATGCAGGTACTGAGTCGGCGACGACACCAGCGCCGGCTTGCACCACCAGGGTGTTGTTTTTCACCACGGCCGTTCGTATCGCGATCGCCGTGTCCATATCGCCAGACCAAGTCAGATAACCCACAGCACCGCCGTATACACCGCGCTTAACGGGCTCTAGTTCATCAATAATTTCCATGGCGCGGATTTTGGGTGCCCCGCTCAGCGTTCCCGCCGGCAGAGTCGCTCTCAACGAGTCAATGGCCGTTACGTCACCGCGAGACTCTCCGGTCACGTTCGATACGATGTGCATCACGTGCGAGTATTTCTCGATGACCATCTTATCGGTTAGCTCCACACTCCCAGGCGTCGCAACACGACCCACATCATTGCGCCCAAGATCGATCAACATCAGATGCTCAGCACGCTCTTTTTCATCACTGAGCAACTTGTCCGCCAGCGCAGCATCCTCCGCTTCCGTTGCGCCGCGTCGAATCGTGCCTGCGATGGGGCGCACGGTAATTTGACCGCGTTCGGCGCGGACCAGAATCTCGGGTGAACTCCCAACGACATGAAAATCATCAAGATCGAGGAAGAATAGATAAGGAGAAGGGTTTAAATGACGCAGCGCGCGGTAGAGATTTAGCGGCTCTGCCTCAAAAGGCAAGGTCATTCGCT
>MDTD01156185.1_pt1 | contig 17093 bp, 17 predicted proteins | sample 811221 | NCBI WGS metagenome assembly MDTD01 (sample SAMN05326646, study PRJNA326480) | marine metagenome | isolation source: seawater | place: Pacific Ocean: South West | collected 2011 | reverse complement strand
TTACGGTTGCAGGTACAGCCAATGAATTTCACACTGATTTCCCACCATGCATTTCAGCTTAAAATTTATATATATAAAAATTATTTTTATGTCAATAATCAAAAGACATTTCTATAAAAAAAATTGCAAATTATGTCATAAAACTACTCATAAAATAAATTAAGTGTAAGATGGTTTAAATGAGAAAAAAAATACTTGTTACTGGTGGGTCAGGATACAAAGGTGTTAAATTGATTCGAAATTTAATTCAACATGGCTATTCTGTCATAAATGTTGATAAGAATATTTTTGGTAATTATTTTATAAAGAATAAATATATAAAAAATTATAAACTAGATACAAATGATATTTTTAAAGTAAATTTAAAGAACGTTGTTGCTTGCATTCATCTTGCAAGTATTGCAAATGACCCAATGGTTGACTTAAATCCGTCGCTAAGTTGGGAGACTTCTGTTTTGGGATCTAAAATATTAATGGATCATTTGATAAAGCATAAAGTAAAAAAAATCATATATGCTTCATCCGGATCCGTTTATGGAATTAAAAAAGAAAAAAGAGTAAAAGAGAATTTACCTTTAAAACCTTTGTCGACATACAATAAAGTCAAAATGGCTACTGAGAGAGTTATTCTTTCTTACAAAGATAAAATAGATGTAATTATTTTAAGGCCAGCAACGGTTTGTGGTTTTGCACCAAGGATGAGGTTAGATCTCACAGTAAATATGCTTACATTTCAAGCTCTAAAGAATAAAAAGATTACTGTATTTGGAGGAAAACAAAAAAGACCAAATGTTCATATAGATGATATTATAGACGCCTACGTATTTTTTTTAAAAAAAAAGAATATTAGGTTTGGTATATTTAATATAGGATTTGAAAACTTATCTATTTTAGAAATTGCAAAAAAAATATCAAAAATAATAAAGTCAGATATCGTAATTAAAAAAAATCATTCTGACACCAGAAGTTATAATTTAGATTCCTCTAAACTTTTAAAAGTGGGATTTAAGCCAAAAAAAAAAATTAGTGATGCAATACATGAACTAAAGGATTTATATAATAAACAAAAACTTTTAGACAAACCAAATTTTCACTCAATAAAATGGTTGAAATATAAATTAGATCAAAAAAAGACCATATAATTAATATTCCTAACTAAATTAGGGAAATTTAGAATATATAAAAACTTTACTTGTTCAAAAATTGAACTATTATGTTCATATATTGAACATTATGGATGATAATCAAGATTATTTAAATTTGCTTAGAAAAATAAATTCTAAACCTGGTCATTCCCAAAGAAAATTAGCTGATGACCTCGAATTTAGTTTAGGTAAGCTAAATTATTGTATTAAAGCTTTAAAAAAAAAAGGTTTAATTAAAATAGAAAATTTTAAAAAAAATCCTAAAAAAATAAATTATATTTACAAACTTACTCCCAAAGGAATATCAGAAAAAGCAAAATTAACTTTTAATTTTATGCAAAGAAAAATGAGAGAATATGATGAATTAAAAAAAGAATACGAAGAATCTAAAAAAAAAAATTTTAAATGATGTTTTATGTGGGTTATTGCAAAAATAAATAGAAAAAAAATTAATCTCTTTATTAAAGAAATAAAAGAGAAGTGTGGAGATGATTTAGTTTTATATAGACCCAGTATTCAATTAGAAAAAATTAGAAAAAATAAACTTGAGAAAAATGTTAAACCTTTATTAGAGGATTATTTTTTTTGTTTTAGTAAAAAATTTAAAGATATTAATTTTACAAACACCTTAAGTTATATTAAGGGTCTAAATTATTTTTTAACTGGATATATAAATAATCAAAAAGAAATTTATAAATTTGTAGAAAATTGTAAATTTTATCAAAATTCAAAGGGTTTTATTACGAAAGAATTTTTTTATAATTTAATATCAACAAAAGGAAAATTTGTGTCTGGTCCTTTTACAAATATGTTTTTTGATATTATTGAAAAGAATAAACAAGGGTTTAAGGTAATGATTGGTAATTATAAAGTTTCTCTTTCAAAAAAAGAAAATAATTTATTTTTGCCAGTTTAAAAAAGTTAATTTATAAAAATATATGACGTATAATTTTATACATTGTCGTAGTGCGGAGCTATGCCTATTTTAAAAAAAATTTTAGTTATTGGATCTAATAGTTTTTCATCGAATTCATTGATAAAGCTTTTGTTAAAAAAAAGATATTTTGTATGTGGGTTAAGCAGGTCAAAATTAAATGAAAAAAAATTTTTAGCGTTTAATTCTAGACATAAAAATTTTTCTTTTAAAAAATTAGATATTAATAAAAATCATATTTCAATAATGAGAACTATAAAAAAATTAAAACCTTCTTATATTGTTAATTTTGCGTCTCAAAGTATGGTAGGCCAGAGTTGGGAAAATCCTTTGGATTGGTTTTATACAAATTCTTTTAGCACAATTAGACTTTATCAAGAAATTTCAAAATTAAAATTTAAATTAAAGATAATTCATATTTCAACACCAGAAGTTTATGGAAATATAAAAAAAAAGACTATTGAAAATACCTTTTATAATCCAAATACTCCTTACGCAGTATCTAGGGTTACTGCTGATCATTTTTTAAAGATATTATGTGATAGAAAAAAAATAAATTATTGTTTAATAAGATCAAGTAACGTTTATGGAGAATACCAAAGATTGTATAGAATTATTCCGAAAACTATTTACTGCATATTGAAGAAAAAGAGATTAAAATTAGATGGTGGCGGTAAATCCTCTAGAAATTTTATTCATATTGATGATGTTTCTGATGCAACTTATGAGATTATGAAAAAGGGTAAAAATGGTGAAATTTATCATATTTCTAGTAATCACGTAATTTCAATTAGGGATTTGGTTAGAAATATTTGTAAAAAAATGAATTACAATTTTGATCAATTAGTTAAATTTTCACCAGAGAGGGTAGGTAAAGATAAATTTTATTCATTATCTAATAAAAAAATTCGAAAAGAATTTAATTGGAAACCTAAAATCAATCTAGACGAGGGTTTAGACAAATGTATAAGCTGGGTTAAGATAAATTTAAATTCGTTTTCAAAATCAGACGAGAAATACCAACATAAAAAATGAAAAGATTTATTCAAGAATCAAAAAAAAGATGCTTAAGTTATAGAAAGCGCATCTTAGACATATCACAAAAAGTTAGAGCAATTCATGCTGCCGGTGCTTTTTCAGTTATTGAAATAGTTGATTGTATTTATTACGGACTAATGAGAAAAAAAACCAAAAGACATAAGTCTTTTAAAGATACTTTTCTAATGTCAAAAGGACACGGTTGTATGGCTCAGTATGTTGTCTTAGAAAATTTAGGAATAATGGCAAAAAAATATTTAGAGAATTATTGTACTAAAAATGGCAAGTTAGGAAGTCATCCTGATTATGGGTTACCAGGGATAGAGGCATCCACAGGCTCATTGGGTCATGGAATGGGCTTGGCTGTTGGAATGGCTCACGCCGATAAAATAAATAAAATTAATCGTAAATTATTTCTAGTTATTAGTGATGGTGAACTACAAGAGGGATCAACATGGGAAAATATGATGATGGCCGCAAACTTAAATTTAAATAATCTAATTTGTTTTGTTGATCATAACGGGTCTCAGTCATTTGGAATTACCAAAAAGACACATCCAAAATTTTATCCTATAGATAAAAAAATTTTATCTTTTGGATGGGAATGTATCCAAATAGATGGTCATAGTACAAAAGAAATTTTAAATAGTATTAAAAAAAGAAAAACAAAAAAACCTCTAATGGTTGTTGCAAATACTATAAAAGGTAAAGGAGTTTCGTTTATGGAAAATAAACCAATATGGCATTATAGATCTCCAAGTTCTAAAGAATATGATATTGCAATAAAAGAGCTTAAACATATCTAAATTATGCGAAATAAACTAGCAGATGTAATTTATAAATTAGGTTTAAAAAATAAAAAAATTTGTGTCCTGGTAGCAGATATTTCGCCAGCAGGATCGATGGAAAAATTTAGAAAAAAATTTCCTAATAGATTCATTAATACTGGTGTTGCAGAGCAGTCTATGGTTGGTATTGCAGCTGGAATGGCTTTGAGAGGCTTAAAACCTTTTTGTTATACAATTGCTACATTTGCTCTCTATAGACCATTTGAAATGATTAGGGTTGATCTTTGTTATCAAAATTTACCTGTAACTATTGTAGGAATGGGCCCTGGAACCACATATTCTACATTAGGTGGAACTCATTTGGCACAAGAAGATATATCAATCGCAAGATCAGTCCCTAACATGGATATAATAGCTCCGTGTGACCCGGATGAACTTAGCGATGTGGTGGAGTTTTGTTCAAAAAAGATAAATAGACCAACTTATTTAAGAATTGGAAAAGCTGGAGAGGAAACTTTTATAAACAAACAAAGTGAAAAATGGAAATTTGGTAAAATTAGATTAATTAAACCAGGTAAAGATGTTTGCATACTCACTTTTGGACCCATTATTAAAAAAGCTTTTGAAATTTCAAAAAAATTAGAAAAAAAAAATTTGAGTATTGAAATAAATAGCTGTCATACACTTAAACCTTTTGATTTAAACGGTCTTAAAAAAAAATTTAAAAAATTTAATTCAATAATTTTGATTGAAGATCATTCAGAAATTGGTGGATTAAATGATATTGTTAAATCGAAAGCTTATGAGCAATCCTATTTAGGTAAAATTTTGAATTTTTCATTAAAAGATAAATTTATTCATTGTTATGGTGACCAAGATGATTTATTGAGTAAGCACGGGTTAACTACTGATATTATCTATAAAGAAATACTGAATTTAACAAAATGAAAGCTGCAATTTTAGTTCAAAACAAAAAACCTTTAGTTGTAGATGAGGTTGAACTTCCTAAAGAGTTGGGGTTTGGACAAGTGTTGGTCAAAATTTTGTATAGTGGTATATGTGGATCCCAATTAAATGAAATTGATGCTATTAAAGGACCAGATAAATATCTACCTCATTTACTTGGCCATGAAGGTTCTGGCATAGTAGAGAATATTGGTGCAGGAGTAACAAGAGTTAGAAAAGGAGACCAAGTAGTTTTACATTGGCGAAAAAGCGCAGGTATAGAGTCTGAACCACCAAAATATAAATGGAAGGGAAAAAAACTTAATTCAGGCAGAGTCACTACCTTTAGTGAAAAAGCAGTTGTCTCAGAAAATAGATTAACTCCAATACCCAAAGATTTTAATTCTCGAATTGCACCTTTATTTGGTTGTGCAATCTTAACAGGCTTTGGAGTAGTAAATAATGATGCAAAAATTAAAATTGGTCAATCGGTAGTAATTTTTGGGGTTGGCGGAGTTGGTTTAAATATTGCTCAAGCAGCAAAAATGGTTTCTGCGGATCCAATCATTGGAATTGATTTAAAAAAGAATAAAATTCAATTAGGAAAAAAATATGGTTTATCTCATGGATTATTAAGTAATACAAAAAATTTGAATAAAAAAATTTTTAAAATTTTAGGTTCAAAAGGTGCTGATGTAGTAATAGATACGACGGGAAAATCAAAAGTTATAGAACAATCATATAATTTAACTAATGAAAATGGAAAAACAATTTTGGTAGGTGTACCAAATAAAAAAATTTCAATTTATTCGTTGCCATTGCATTTCAACAAAATTTTAAAAGGTTCACATGGCGGATCAGCAGAGCCTGATATAGATATTCCAAGATATATTAATTTGGTCAAAAAAAATAAATTAAAGTTAAATAATTTGATAACTCATCAGTTTGAGCTAAAAGAAATTAATAAAGCAATCAAATTATTACGAACTGGTAATTCGGGTCGTATAATTATCAAAATGCTGAAATAAAAACCATGGGCAACTTAGTAAATTATATTTCATCTCTTCATAAATCTACACATAGATCATATTTAGATCGAATGAATGATCAGAAAGTTGAGTGTATGTTAGAAGCTAAAAAATATGGAAAAGAATATTGGGATGGAAGTAGGAGGTTTGGTTATGGTGGCTATAAGTATATCAAAGGAAGATGGAAGCCTGTGGCTGAAATTTTAATACAAAAATACAATTTAGATAATAACTCAAAAATTTTAGATGTAGGGTGTGGAAAAGGTTTTTTGCTTTATGAAATAAAATTATTACTTCCAAAAATAGAAGTTCGTGGGTTTGATTCATCAAAATATGCTTTGAATAATTCAAAAGAAGAAATTAAACAAAATCTTTTTTGCCATCAAGCACAAGAAGTTTATCCTTTCCAAGACAAGGAATACGACTTAATAATTTCAATAAACACTTTGCATAATTTAAAAATTTTTGATTTATCAAAAGCTTTGAAAGAAATTCAAAGGGTAAGCAAAAATAGTTATATTTGTGTAGAAAGTTTTAGAAATGATTTGGAATTATTTAATTTAGAGTGCTGGGCTTTGACATGCCAATCTTTTTTTAGTCCTGATGAGTGGATATGGATTTATAATCAATTCGGATATCAAGGAGATTATGAATTTATTTATTTTGAGTAAAAAAAATTAATTAAAATAATGAAAAAAAATTTATTATCTAAAAGGGATAATTGTAGACTATGCGAAAGTAAAAGATTAAAACTTGCCGTCCCTCTTTTACCTACACCTGTTGCAGAAAAATATCTAAGAAAAAATGAGTTAGAAAATGAGGAATTAATTTGTCCTTTAGATCTATATATTTGTTTGAGCTGTGGACACGTTCAGCTTTTAGACATTGTAGATCCTAACTATCTATATAGTGATTATACTTACTCAAGTGGAAGATCTAAAGGCTTGGTTGACCATTTTGAAAATTACGCAAATTATATATGTGAAAAGTTTAAAATTTCAGGAAATGAACTTGTTGTTGATATAGGCAGTAATGATGGAACTTTACTTAAGTTTTTTAAAAAAAAAAAATATTCAAGTTTTAGGAGTAGACCCGGCAACAGAGATTGCTTTAAAAGCCTCTAATGACGGAATAAAAACTATTCCAAAGTTTTTTGATCAAAAATTAGCTGATAAAATCGTAAAAGAGAATGGAAAAGCTAAAATAATTACAGCAAATAACGCTTTTGCTCACATGGACAATTTAAAAGAAATTATGCAAGGCATCAAAACTCTTATGAATACAGAATCTTTATTTGTTTTTGAAATTTCATATTTAGTAGATGTAATAGACAACGTATTGTTGGGCACAATTTTTCATGAACATCATTCTTACCATTCAATTAAGCCATTAGAAATATTTTTTAGTAAATTCGATATGGAACTTATTGATATCACAAGAAATTCTATTCAAGGTGGATCTCTTATAGGTGTTGTTCAGTTTAAAAATGGAAAATATAAAAAAAATGATTCTGTAAAAAATATTATTAAACTAGAAAATGAAAAAAAAATTGATAAATTTGATACATTAGAAAATTTCTCAAAAAAACTTCATAAGTCTAAAGAAAAAATCATTTCTCTCTTAGAGAAAATTAACGACGAAAAAAAAACAATTGCTGGTTTCGGTGCAGCTAGAAGTGGTACTACTTTAATAACACAAATGCAAATCGGTAAATTAATTCAATATATGGTTGATGATAATGAGCAAAAACATAACAAATACTCTCCGGGGGATCATATATTAGTTCGTCCAACAAATTATATTTATGAAAATAAACCTGATTATCTTTTAATTTTAGCATGGGTCCATTCTAAAAATATTATTAAAAATCATCAAAAATATTTAGAGAATGGTGGCTCGTTCATTGTGTGTTTTCCAGAATTAAAAATTATTTCAAAAAAATATTCTTAAAATTATGAAATGTAGAATTTGTAAGAAAATTAATTTAAAAAGAATTATTAGTTTTGGAAGCTTTCCTGTCTGTCATAAATATAAAAATAAAAATGAACAGGATAGAAAATTTAGATTAGAAATTGGAATTTGTAAAAAATGTGATTTAGTTCAATTAAATAAATTATTTCCAGTTAAAGAACTTAAGCCTAAATATAATTGGATCAATTATAATGAACCTGAAGAACATTTGGACGAGTTAGTAAATAAATTAAAAAGTTTAAAAAATATTAAAAAGAATTCTATAATTGCCGGAGTAAGTTACAAGGAGATTTCTACACTTAAAAGATTTAATAGAGCTGGTTTTAATAAAACTTGGCACCTTAATATGAAAAAGGATCTTGATATCAGTGATCCAAAATCAAATCTTGAAACTATTCAAGAAAAAATTTCAAAATTAAGTAAAAAAAATATTGTTAAGATTAAAAAAAAAAAAGCAGATATATTAATTGCAAGGCATATTCTTGAGCACAGTTATGATACAATTAATTTTATAAAATCTTTAAATAAAATGGTAAAAAAAAATGGCTATTTAGTTTTTGAAGTTCCAGACTGCAAGGATTCTTTAGATTCAAGAGATTATGCATCTATTTGGGAGGAACATATTTTATATTTTACCGAAAATACTTTGAAAAGACTTTTTGTGAATATGAATTTTAGAATTCTTTATTTTAAAAAGTATGAATATTCATATGAAAACGTTCTTATTTTAATTGTTCAATTTGATGAAAAATTGGAGAAAAAAAATATTACTTCAAAAAAAACTAAAATAAACTTTAACTTAGCACGATTAAATAAAGATAAAAAAAAAATAAAAAATTTAATCAATAAATTCAAATTGAACGACTATAAAATATGTTTATTTGGAACAGGTCATGCTGCATGTACATTTTTGAATATTTTGAAGCTTCATGATTTAATCGATTTAGTTATTGACGATGATAGAAACAAACAAGATCTAATTTTACCAAATTCAAATTTAAAAATAATAGATTCAAATCAAATCAATAAAATGTCTAAAATATTAATTATTTTAGGGGTAAATTCTGAGAGTGAAAAAAAAATTATTCTTAAATTAAAAAACAAATTAAAAAAAGAAATTAAGTTTTTTTCTATATATAATAAAAGTAAATACTCTTTTAGTAAAACATGAAAAGTTTAAAAAAAATAAATAATGAAGTTTATTATGTGAAAAAAGGTATTGAGTTTATTAGCCAAAAACACATTAGCTTTTTGAAAAAGAGAGTAAAATTTACAAAAAGAAAAAGAGCAAGAATTTGTTTGCACAAAAATCAAAAGAGCAAATTACATGAGATGATAATTATTTTGTCAAAGGACACTTACATTAGACCGCACAAACATATTGATAAAGCTGAGTCTCTACATGTTATTGAGGGATCGGCTGATGTCATCTTTTTTGATTATAAAGGTAAAATTATAAAAAAAATTAGGTTAACTGCTAAAAAAGATAAATTTACTTTTTATTACCGACTTTCTAGTTCTGTGTTTCATACATTTAAATTAAAATCAAAACATTTCATTTTTCACGAAACGACAGAAGGTCCACTTTTAAAAAAAAAAACTATTTATGCTAAATGGTCACCATCTGAAAATAATCAATTTGAGGTAAAAAAATTTATTAACACTTTGTAAATTAATAGAGTTGTTGACAACAATCATTAATTGACCTAAATAATCTATATGTCTGAAACTAAACAAGTAGATTTTACTTTTGTAATTCCTAATACAAGATGGCACAAAGGTGGTGAAGGAAGATACTGGAATCATATACCTTATCCAGAGGGGATTTTAACTGCTGTTTTAAGAAAAAATGGTTATTCAGTAAATCACATTGATGCAAATACAGAAAATCTTACTGAAGATGAACTCTTACAAATTCTCAGAGAAAAAGCTGGAAAGGTTGTTGGTATTAGTGCCTTAAGTGTTGAATATAGAGATTCTGTCCATAAATCTTTTGCTATAATTAAAAAAGCAAAACCAAATTCAAAAACTGTTATTGGAGGAGTTTATCCATCTATATCACCCGATGTTGCAAAGGAAGATGATAACATAGATTTCGTCGTAATATCTGAGGGAGAAGAGAGACTACTTAAACTTATGGATGCAATAAAAAATAAAAAAGATTTTCGATATATTGATGGACTTCATTACAGAGATGAAGACAATATTTGGAGACATAATCCTCGTAAGGCTATTGGAAACGTTAAAAACTTAGATGACCTACCATTCCCAGATTACAGCGATTACAATACAAAAAGATTATTTTCTTGGAGCCAAAAATATACTCAAAATTTTCAATTTCGACAATTACCAATGACTATTATGATGACCTCTAGAGGTTGTGTTTATAAATGCACATATTGTGGAGCTGGAAAAGATGGAAATCCAATCAATGATGGAATTAAAAGAAGGTCTCCAGGAAGCATTATTGAGGAGATAAAACACCTTGTTAAAAATCATGGTATAAGAGAAATTATATTTGTTGATGATAGTTTGCTGTTACCTAGAGATAGAATCATTGATATTTTAAAGGGTATAACAAAGTTGAGGGAAGAAGGATACGACTTAGTATGGAAATCAAATAACTTAGATCTAAGACATATTCCTTTGCCACATACTATTAAAGAAAAAAAAGGTAAAGATGATTTATTATTTTGGATGAAAGAGTCGGGATGTTATCAAATAAGTATATCATTAGAGTCTGGCTCGCCAGAAACATTTAAGAGAATGAAAAGACCTACTAATCTAGAGCATGCGGTGATTAGATTGCATGAAATGAGAAATTATGGATTTGACGAAATAGCGTCTAATTTCATAATAGGAATGCCCGGAGATACTTGGAATGATATTTTAACAACATTTGAATTTGCTGATAAAATTACAAATCAGGATAGAATATTAGATTACTCTTTATTTTCCATAGCCACGCCATTACCGGGAACGGAAATGTATGAGGATGCAAAAAGAATGAAAGTAATACCAGAAGACTTAAAACCCGAGGATTTTTATGGTTTTGGAAAAGGAGTTATAAACACTGAGGAATGGACAGCCATTGAACTTCAAATTAAAAGAGCTTATGAGTGGGATAGAATTAATTTTCCATCAAACAGACCAGATCATCATCAGAAAATTGCAAAAATGCTTGGAATAACCATGGATGAATTAAAAATTTGGAGAAAAGAAACTAGGCAAAATGCAGGTGTTGAAGTTAAAAGTGCTGACAAAACTGATGAGCAAGTTTATGGAACTGACGAGCGAAGCAAAAAGTTTTTTGAGGAAAAAATACCCACATTAGAACAATCAACACACTAAAATTAGCAATATTTAATAAGTTGAGACAAAATAATCATAATATCCTTATTATAGGTGCGTCAGGTTATATTGGAAGTAATTTATTCCATTATTTAAAAAAAAAAAAATATAATGTTTACGGTTCGTACTTTAAAAATAAAAAAAAAGGTCTTCTTTTATTTGACGTTAAAAAAAAAATTAAAAATTTTTTAAGAACAAAAAAAAATTTAAGATATATTGTTTTAGCCCACGCAATAAATGCTAATCTTGATAAAACAAAAAAAAAATTAAAAAATTCATATTTTGTTAACTTTGAAAGGACTAAAGAAATTATTAATTATTGTTCTGAAAACGGTATAATACCAGTTTATATTTCATCTGACGCAGTGTTTGATGGCCAAAAAGGAAATTATAAAGAAAATGATTTAAAAAAGCCAATTAATAACTATGGCAAGATAAAAGATAAAGTTGAAAAATATATACTAAAGAAAAATCAAAAATACTTAATAGTAAGAATGAGTAAAGTATTTGGTTTAGATTTGAGTGATGATACTTTAATGACTCAATTATTAAAAAAAATGAAATCATCAAAAAAAATATTTTGTGCTTATGATCAAAAATTTTCCCCAATATATGTTGACGATATGACTTTCTACATCGAAAAACTTTTAAAAAAAAATTGTCAGGGAATATTCCACATAAGTTCGATAAAAGAAGTTGATATTTTGAGTTTAGCAAAAAAAATAAAAGTTTTTTTTAATATCAATAATGTAGAGTTAGTACCTAAAAAAATTAATTCTTTTGCAGTTATCGAGAGAAGGCCTTTATGTAATACTCTTTCAACAAATAAATTTAGACGCATAGGTAATACTAAAAATTTTAAATTAGAATATTTTTTTAAAAAAATAAAAGAAAATAAAAAAAATAAGCACTACTTTAATTATTAAAAAACTCTCTTTAAAGATAAATCTATATTTTAAAACTTTTGATAAAGATGATCAGAAAATTATTTAAATTGAGATTTGTGACAAAAACATTATTTTTTTTGTCTATTAATTTTCCAAAAATATTTACTTTTTTTTTTCTAAAAAAAAAAAAGAAAAAGAGAAATCAAAGTTTATCTAATTTAGGTAATGTTCACACAAATCATAAAGAATTCACCAAAATTATTAATTTTTGGGAAAAAATAAATTTGATGAAAGATGATATAAAAGAATTTAATTATAATTTTGCTAAAAAACAAAAAAAAATCTCATTGTTAAATTTTAATGAAATTGAAACAAGAGACTATTTTATATTAATTAAAAAATTTATTCTAAATCTTAAAAAAAATTATAAAATGTATCCACAATCAACTTTTATATTGTTTACAAATTTTTTTAATATTACAAAATATTTAAATCTTAAATTAGTATCATCATCAAATATTAACGATAATGAATTATCAAATTTTTTATTTTGGAATTACTGTTTAAGAAATTTAACTCATTTTAATCAAATTGATGATAAAATAAATTTTACTAAAACTTATCTCCAAAAATATAATACTCTTTATTGTTTAAAAATTTTACAAGTTGCTGTTGACTATAATATTGGTTCTGGAAAATTGCTAAAATTGGTTCACTCAAAGATAGATAGTATGCAGAAAGAGAAAAATCAATTTACTGAAATCGAAAACCAAGGTTTGCTTTTTTATGCTTTTGGTCATCAATTGATGTTTATTGAGTATTTCCACAGATTAAAAAAACTAGGAATATTCAATTTACAAAAAAAAATTTTCATGTCTACTGATTATGTTTCTAATTATTGTTTAACAAAATACATATTTAAAAATTATAAAAATTCAAGTTTAAATAACAATGACTTCCTGAAAAGATTAATCAAAAATAAATTCTCAAAAAAAGTAACTGATGCTTTTTTATTTGGAGATAGTATTTCTATGTATGATTTATCTTATAGAGAATTTAGAAAAAAAGGGGTCATTTCACCTTCAGTTGACTCCAAAGTTTTAAAAAAAATATTAAAAGAGAACTATATTAATAAATTAAAAATTAAAGGAAAATATATTTGTTTATTTCATAGAGATGCTCAATTTAAAAATGAAAATTTTAATTTAAATGCTTTAAACGAAGATAGAACTGTTGATTTAGATAATTATAAGAATGTAATTTTGTATTTTTGTAAAATTGGATATCGGGTTTTATTAATGGGGAGTTCAAGTCAAAAAATATTAAATATTTCAAATAAAAATTTTTTTGATTACGCTCATTCAAAATATAAAAATGATTTTAACGATATTTATTTAGTGCAAAATTGTAATTTTATCCTAAATTTTGGTGCAAGTGGATTTACTACTTTTACTTCATGTTTTAATAAAATTTCACTTAATTTAGAATTTCCTTTTAACAGAAAACCTTTTTTTCATGATAAATGTTTTTATACTTTAAGACCTCTTTATTATAAAAATAAACTAATGTCCAAAACAGATTATTCTAAAAATGATCTAATCCAAGTTCATGATTTTGAGATACTTAAGAAAAAAGGATATATACTAAAATTTTCAAAGGAAGAAATGCTTATTAGAAAATCAAAAAAATTTATTCAAATGATGAAGGATAAAGATTTTAAAAAATTCAGATACTTTCCAAAATCAGTAGGAAAAATAAGATATTTTTATAACATTATTGATTAATCTAAATATATACTTGAATCAAAAAAATTTACTTATTAGAGATGATTTAAATGCATGAAGATTTTAAATTAGCTATTTCCACCTTCAAAAGGAAAAGAAAAAAAATAGTAATGTGTCATGGTGTATTTGATGTAATACATTCAGGCCACATAGAATATTTTAAACAAGCAAAAAATCTGGGCGATATCTTAGTTGTTTCAGTTACAACAGATAAGTTTGTTAATAAAGGTCCATTTAGACCAATCAATACTATTAAAGATAGAATTAATGTATTGAAAAATTTAGCTATAGTAGATTTAGTAATTCAAAGTGATTACGAAACAGCTGAGAAAAATATAGATGATGTAAAGCCAGATATTTACTGTAAGGGACCAGATTACATTAAAAAAAATAATAAAGACATAAATTTAAAAAAAGAATTAAATACTTTAAAAAAAAACAAAGGAAAATTTATCACTGTCAAACACATAAAAAAAAGTTCAAATAAAATTATTAAATCAAATGATTTAGATCTAATTTCCAAAAATGATCTTTATTCAAAACATGTCTTGAGATTAAGAACAAAATTTAAAAAAGATATAATCAATAATTCTCTATTAAAATTAAAAAATAATTCATCATTTATACTTGGTGAGTTAATAATAGATATTTACAATTTTCTAGATGTTTTAGGCAAATCAGGTAAAGAACCAATGTTGGTATATAAGGAAAATTCAAAAAAGAAATTTTTAGGAGGTTCAGCTTTAATAGCTAATATTTGTTCAACTTTTTCAAAAAATACTAATTATATTTTTTGCATTGGGGAGAAAAATAATGAAATTAATTTTATCAAAAAAAAGTTAAACAAAAAACTAAGATATAATTACTTAGTAAAAAAGAATTCAAATACTTTTACAAAAATGAGATATCTAGATTCTTATAAGAATATTAAAATTTTAGGTATCTATGATATTGATGAAAAAAATTTAGATATAAAAATTGAAAAACAATATCTTAATAAATTAAAACTATTTTCAAAAAAAGTTGATACTATAATTTTAGTTGATTATTCTCATGGTGAAATTACTAAAAATATTAAAAAAAATTTATTAAAATTTAAACAAAAGCTATTTGTCAATTCTCAATTGAATTCTAATAATATTGGCAGTTATTCATTGGATAAATATAAAAATATAAACACACTTTGTGTAAATGAAAATGAATTAAGATTTGGAATGAAAGATTATAAAAGTCCACTGAGGAATTTGGCAAAAAAATTAATCACGAGGAATAATTATAAAAACCTGATTGTAACCAAAGGTAAATTTGGATCATATTTATTTAGAAGTGATAAAGATTTTTTTTGTCCAGCATTTGTTCAAAATCCTGATGACACAATAGGATCTGGAGATGCATTTTTTTCTATAGCCTCTTTGTGTCTATCAGCAAAAATAGAACCTGACCTTTGTCTGTTTTTTGCTTCGATCGCTGCAAGTTATACTGTAAGTAATCTTGGTAATGATAAATATTTTGATTATGATATTTTTAAAAAAAATCTTGAATATCTTTTCAATTAGAATTAATTTTTTTAAGTAAGTTTTTCTAATGCAAAAATTTAGAACATTGTGTTTTGATTTAGATAATACTCTTTGTGTTACAAAGGGAAATGACTATAAAAATTCTAAACCGAAGAGAAATGCTATAAAATTAGTTAATAAACTTTATGATAAAGGATATATCATCAAAATTTATACTGCGAGGTATATGGGTAGGTCAAATGATTTGATTAAAGACAAAAATAGAAAATATTTTAAAATAGCAAAGCAAATAAAAAAATTTAGAATAAAGTATCATAAATTATTTATATCAAAACCATCAGCTGATATGTACATAGATGATAAAGGTTATGGTTTTAATAAAAACTGGATAAAAAAGTTAATCACAATATTAGAAAAATAAATGGAAAATAGAATTTTTTTGAGCAAATATATTGAGGAATTTAATAAGTTGATATTGAAAGCTTCTAATCAATCTGAAAAAATAATTCTTATTTGTAATTTAATTTTAAAATTAAAAAAAGTTAATAAAATTCATGTTTTTGGAAATGGTGGTAGTGCCAGTATAGCTTCTCATTTTAGTATGGATTTAACAAATAATACTCACACAAAATGTTTAAATTACAATGATCCTGGAATTATTACTTGTTACGCCAATGATTTTAAATTTGAAAATTGGATTTCAAGGGTCATAAAAAAATATGGAAGTAGGAACGATATTTTGATTTTGATTTCATCTAGTGGTAAATCAAAAAATATGATTAATGGGTTAAAGGCGGCAAGAAAAAAAAATTTTTCAAAAATTATAAGTTTTACAGGATTTAACGAAAAAAATTATTTAAATAGTAATAGTGATATTAATTTTTGGATAGACTCAAAAAAGTATAATCTTATTGAAAATGTTCACCAGTTTTACTTACTTGCAATAGTAGATTTGATTAAATCAAAATTAAAATAATTTATAGTTTCACCAATCAGATAACCAATAAATTAAATGCTTAAAAAAAATAATTTAAATATATATTTCAATCTTTTAGATAAAAAATTAAAATTAAAGTTTTTATCAATTGGATTTTTAATTTTTATCAATTCAATACTTGAATTTATTTCTATTGGTTCGATTGTTCCTATAATTCAGTCTTTGATAACTCCAGATACAAATTTGATTTATCAAATAAATTTTTTAGAAAAGTTCAATTTGGATCAGTCAGATATATTTTTTTGGGCATTATTTGTTTTTTTATTTGTTTTTATTATAAGAACAATTTTTAGCATTTCTTTAAATTCCATATTTCACTCTTTTATAAAAGATTTGCGATACGATCTTACTAAAAAATTTATGGATTATTTTTTAAGCTCCAGTCACATTGAAATTTCAAAAAATGGTGCATCAAACGTTACTAGAATCCTTGATAAGGAAATCGACATAGTTACAATTAATATTACTGATGCTCTTTTAAAAATTTTCAATAATTTATTTTTAATAATTAGTTTAATATTTCTTATTTTTGTCATCGCAACCCAAGCGATGGTAATGATTTTAATTTTATCTATAGTGGTTCTAATAATCTATTTTTTTTATTTAAAAAAAAGAATCAAGGAATTCGGATTAAAAAGAATTAATTATATTAAAAATAAAATGTCTCTTGCACATAATATTTTTAATGCTTTTAAAGAAATAGTTATT
>MDTD01091547.1_pt1 | contig 17096 bp, 15 predicted proteins | sample 811221 | NCBI WGS metagenome assembly MDTD01 (sample SAMN05326646, study PRJNA326480) | marine metagenome | isolation source: seawater | place: Pacific Ocean: South West | collected 2011 | reverse complement strand
CGTGGCCGATGAGTGGACCATGTCCAATGGAGTTTTGTTTGAAGATCCAGCAGCGGTTGCGCGTCGGATGATCCATGTCCAAAGCGCCATGACAGGTGATGGCCTGCCCCAACTGCATCTCACCTGCGGAGTAGGCGGCTGCAAGAATGATCGGCTTCATGGTCGAACCGGGCGGGTAGGACATGGCAATCGGGCGGTAGATCAAAGGCTGATTGGTCTTGGCCCAGTTGGATCGCCAGAAACTCATGGGCTTTTCCTTGAGATCCTTGCGGCTATACCCCGGCACACTCACCGCAGCAAGGACATGCCCCGTGTTGACTTCAAGCACGACGGCTGCGCCATTGAGTGGCCTGCCCATCTCCGCTTCATTCATGTCCTTGGCATGCCAGAACTGTTGACGCATCAGCCCGACACGTTTATCCCGACTCATCAAAGCCTGGATGCGTGCCTGGAGTTGAATATCCACGGTGAGTTTCACATCTTTGCCCGGGACAGGCTCGAGCATCTGGACATCGCCTGTTTCGAGATTGACCTTGCGTTGACCACGTTCACCGCGAAGTGCATCTTCCATCTCTTTTTCGATGCCCCATGCGCCGATCTTATCGCCATGCTGATAACCTGCGAAGTTCGGCACGGTGTTGCCATCATCGTCTTTTTCCCAGAATGGGGGGAGTTTGTCCTGCTTCCAAAGCCGGCGGATATTGCCGATTAAGTGCGTACCCACACCCGAGACATCGATATCAACCATGGGGTGCTCGCCACCACGCAACGGTGTCGGGAAGTGACTGCGGTCAAGGGTGATCGACATTTCATCAAGCGGGTAGCTTCGCTTGGTTGAGTCAACGAGCTTGACCTTGTTCCAGATGGATTGGTCGTTAACGAGCGCTTCGGTGAGCAGCTTCTGGAGTTGCAGTCTGTTTTGCGGGGTGATGGCAAAGACCACGGAATGAAAGTCGCGCTCTTCCATGATGTCCGTCGCGACATCTGCCAGACTCACCTGCTCGCCGGTCTCCTCTTCGCGCTTTTCGCGCCAACGTGACCAGAGATAACTTTTGAGTCGAGCGACCTTGGCCAAGACGCCTGCCTTGGCTTCGGTGATCTCCATGGGGGTGACATTGCCCAACGCTGCGAGCAACTCCCACATCTGATCCTGCTGCGTCTGGTAGGTTGGCATGCAGTCTTTGATGAACGCTTCACGCTGAGCTTTGGAAAGATCGTACCATTGGCTGCGGTGTTCACTGCGTGCTTGCCTGCGAGCCATTTTGTACGGCCACTGGTCGGAGATCACTTCGTAATGCACTGCCACGTCATACGCAGGTGCATCCGTTGCCAGGACGCGTCCCTGTCGATCGAGTATACGCCCGCGAACCGTTGGGATAATCTGGCGTCGCACGAGGCGCTGCTCAGCCAAATCCTGCCACTGACTGGCCTGCACGAGTGTCATGTAACTCATGCGCAGGGTCAGCATCGTGCCACCGCAGATCATCATCAACACAAGCAACAAAAGCCGGCGATGAAACATGCTCGGGACAAGGCGTCGGATTGGATTGGTAATACGCATCCCGGCACATCCATGCTAGAGGGTGCAGGCAACGTGGATCACGGCCGATGCCAAACGACATCGCTCGTTTCATCCAGGATGGCAGGACAAGTCAGTTCGTGGCGATCAACCCGCAATGTGAAGCTTGGCGCGGGCGGCCTGCACCTTGGACTTCTTCAACGCAATCGCTTCTTCACCAACTGCTTTTTCTTCCAACGCAGCATTGAGTTCCGCCTGGGCAGCGGCCTTGTCAATCTGGTCTGCAGGCAATGCGGCATCGGCAATGAGACTGAGCTTGTTGTCCTTCATCTGGGCAAAACCGCCGGAGACAAAGTAAATCTGGCTTTGGCCCGACTCATCATCCAGACGCAAAGCGCCTGCACCGAGCTTGATCATCAATGGGGCACGCTGAGGTTCCACACCCAACAGTCCATCCCATGCCGGGACCGATGCATATTTGACCTGCTGATCGACCAATTGACGTTCGGGGGTGACCAGTGTGCATTGAAACGATGTTGCCATGAGGTTCGTTCCTGTTTAGTTGCTTTCCAAAGCGCTCATACTACCGATAACCGGGGGAAAAATCAAAACGTTATAACCGGAATAATCCAACATCCCTGACATCAATTTTCCAGATTAACAACTCCCCTGTGATCGATTTGAATCGTTGAATAGACCTGAAAGGAGCTGCTTATGCTTCCGCCAATCATGGGGTCCACGACTTTACGGGGGGCATCCGGGATGAATTCCGGGGTTACTTCCGGGGTGTCGCTGATGAAAACGCTTCATCAGTTGGATCAAACCACCCAGTTAAGGCAGATTACCATGACCCGCCTGGCAACTGCACAAAAGATCAACCGGGCTGCCGAAGCACCTGCTGCTTTGATTGCCTCGGAGAAGCTGCGCTCGCAGATCGCCCTGCTCGAAGCCGAGTCCAAGTCCCTGCAGCGGACCAGCCATGTCATCGACACAGCCGACGGTGCGATGTCGCAGATGTCAGATCAGATCATCGAAGCCCGCGCCGCCAATGTCGCTTTGGCCAATTCCGCCGGACTCACCGATGGGGAACGGGAAGCACTCCAGATGCAGGTGAACATGGCGGTTCAGTCCGTCGACCGCATCGCCCGTCAATCCAACTTCGCAGGCACGCCGACCCTTGATGGCAACATGACTCTCACCGCTGCTGACGAAACGCTCACCATCCCCAAGACCGATCCGACGGAACTTGGCGAAGTGACCTCCGGCAGTGAAACTTATCGCCTGGCCGACATCGATTCCGTTGTGGCGTCGGGCAATACCGCCCTGTCCCAATCCGTTTTGGATGATGCGTTTTCAGACATTCTCACCCGCCGTGCAGAAATGGGCGCTTTCGATAAATACACCGTCCAATCCCGGTACAACTCGCTACAGATCGAGTTGGAAAACACAGTTCGAGCTGAGAGTGAAATTCGTGATACGGATTACGCGCGGGAAGTTTCCGAACTCAACCGAACCAACATTCTCGAGAAAGCTGCCTACAAGGCAATGGAAGTCGATACCGAGATGCGATCGAGTATGTTCGGTCTGATCGTCTAATGGCTTTACAGGCAAATAGAGGACTTCAAAGAATAAGTCTCCACTATCCGTCACTCCCGCGCAGGCGGGAGTCCAGTGGAATTTTCAATTTTCTACTGCATGCCACTGAATTCCCGCCTTCGGACATGATGCACGTCGTTTACAAGTGTTTTCATGGCACGTGCTTACTTGCCACAACTCTCGACAAGTTGAGCACCGGGTGTTAACCCGGTGCCCCCCAGGATTAACGTATGCACAACGGGCACCGGGTTGACACCCGGTGCTCAACTTTAAAAACGACGTGCATCATGTCCGAAGGCGGGAGTGACGGAAGTGAGCTATTGTTTTCTCTGTCTTTAACTCTGAGTCTCTGTGACTCTGTGGTGAAGACAACAAAGCCCGACGACACTTCGGTTCCTAAAAGCAACCCTTACCCCAACTGCTGCTTGTACCAATCCAACGTCACCTGCAGGCCTTCGTCAAAATCGACAATGGGTTCATAACCCAGCACTTCCCGGGCACGTTCCAGACCGGCCAGCGATTCCTTGACATCACCGGCTCGCGGCGGACCGAACACCGGCTCAAGATCTTCGCGGCCGAGCATCCTGGCGATGGTGCGGGCGAGTTGTTCAATGGTGATCTTCACGCCACAGGCCACGTTGATCACTTCGCCGTTAATCGGCTTGTCACTTCGCATGGCAAGCAGGTTCGCATGCACGGCATTGGCGACGAACGTGAAGTCACGCGAGACATCTTCGCCGTTGACGGTGACGGTCTGACCTTGAATCAGACGCGTGCAGAAAATCGCAATCACGCCCGAGTAAACGCTGTTGGCATTTTGGCGGGGACCGAAAATGTTGAAGTACCGCAGTGATGCCGCATCCAGATCATAGCAGTTGGCATAGGCGCGCATCATGGTCTCGCCTGCAAGCTTGTTGGCAGCGTACGGACTCTTGGGAAGCGGGGGCATGTTCTCGATCTTGGGCATGGTCGGAGAATCACCATACGCCGAGGAACTGGCTGCAAAGGTCACACGTTTGACGCCACCGGCGCGGGCGGCTTCGAGCACGTTGAGCGTGCCGGTGACGTTGTTATTGTGAAACTCCACGGGCATCTCAATACTGCGTGGGACCGAGGGGATGGCTGCCTGGTGAAAGACAAAGGCGCGATCGTTGGTGACTTTCTGCAAGGTGTCCTGATCGAGGATCGAGCCTTGGACAAATTCGAGCTTGCCGGGGTACTTTGACGGATCATCGAAGTAAAAATTGAGATTGCCTTTTTCGCTGCCTGAGAGGTTGTCGAGGATGGTGACATCAGCCCCGAGTGTGACCAATGCCTCAGCGATGTGCGATCCGATAAACCCGGTCCCGCCGGTGATCAGTGCTTTTTGGTTGGAGAAAAAGTCACCGTGTAATGCCTGCCAGTTAGCGCTCATGTGTCTGCCCTGATACTCAGCGTCACGCAGTGACGCAGCTATTGTGAATGCGCATTGAACGAAACATCGCTCAATACCGTGTCATGCCCGGCTCGATGTCGACGGCCCAAAGGTCGATGCCCCCTGCCATGGTCCAGGCGTCGGGGATGCCGGCGTCGCGGAGGATGGCTGCCATCTGGAAACTGCGCGCGCCCTTGTGACAGTAGCACACGACTTTGCTGTCCGCATAATCATCGACCAGGTCCGGCAGTTCCTGTCCCACTTTTTGCAGGACATGTAACTTGGAACCCTCAATGTGAACCAGGTTGTATTCGGCTTCCATACGACAGTCGAGGAGCACGAAGTCTTCACCGCTGTCGAGCATCTGCTTGACCTGTCGCGGGGTGACTTCCCAATCCTGCTTCAGAAAGTAACCGTCGGGTAATCCTTGATCGTTTAAGGCGGGGCGATCATTCATGTTCATAAACTTTCAAAGACCCGACGAATGGCTTTGGAGGCTTCACGCAACCGCAGCGCGCCGGGTTTGTTGAGGGTGTAATCTTCAATGAGCATCGGCACTTTGACCTCCGCTTCGACCAATGCCTTGATCCAATCGGGAATGTAAAGATTCGATTCGGTGATGGGGGCCATTTCACGTTGACGCTTGGCAAAGCCGTTGGCATCGTAGCCAGTGTTGTTGATCTGCATGCCACCGATGTGAATGTGATCGATGTAGTCCTTGAGCACCGCGATGGCAAGGTTGGGCTGCAGGGCGCCTTCGAAATTGAAATTGGCGATGTCGAAAATCACACCGATTTCATCGGGGCTGAAGGCCTTGCAGAGATTCAACGCCAACCCCGGGCCGGAGACGAAACTGCCGACGTGGGTTTCCATGACGATTTTCTGTTCGTAGGGTTTGGCCAACTCCACGGCCTTGACGAAACACTCGATTTCTTCTTCAAGGCGGGTCTCGTAGTGAAACGGTCCCTTGGGATAAACACGCGGTGAAACACGCACGCGACCGGCACCGACGGCGGCGGCACCTTCAAAGTGCAGCTTCAATTCGTCAACGGGGGCATCCACCATCACCGCAGGCACCGAGCCGAACACCGTCAAACCCGCATCTTCAATCTGCTTCTTGATCGTCGACGCTTCGGCAACCAGACGCTTGGGCGTCAGATCAAAGGCATGATTGCCCCAATTGCTGTAAGGCTTGCCAACCGCATCTTCAGGAATGATGCGGGGGCGGACACAGTAATGCGTAACGCCTAACTCACTGCAAAGCGCGATCTGCTGCTCAAAGTCCAACTCGGGCAACATCACGGCAGTCACGCCCAGGGGCATCGGTAACGACATGGATCAAACTCCAAATACAAATGATCGGCGGGAGGGATGGTGAATAAGAATTTCAGTCAATTGCGTCGGCAGCTTTTTCGACTTCAACCAACTCGACATGCGTGTACTGATCCATGTTGATGGTGACGATTTCGCCGTCATCAAGCTTGAGGATCAGACGATCAAGCCAGAGCTTGTCATCCTTGCTGTGAGCAAACCACGAGCCGGTCTTCTGGCGTTCGCACTTGGCAACCGTGCCGATGATGGTATTGGTCCACGTGTCATCGACCTGCGGGATCTGCTGCGTGACTTTGACACGTTGGCCGGCGGTAAATTGATCAAGGGTCTGGCCCATGGCTGGTCTCCTGTTCGTTCAAGAAACACAGTTTAAGAGATTTGGCAGCAGACGGAAACTTCACGCAGCATGCGACAGGCAAATTAAACAGCTCAAGCAATTAATCTCCACGCTGTCTTAGTGTTCGTCATTCCCGCGCAGGCGGGAATCCAGTGGCATTCTCTGCGCACTTGCAGGTTCCACTGGACTCCCGCCTGCGCGGGAGTGACGGAAAGTGAGGATTCATTTTGCGAACCACTCCAATGCGATCAAACAATCACCGCAACACATCATCGCTATCCAGCCAGATCGTCACCGGGCCGTCATTGACCAACGCGACCTTCATGTCCGCCCCGAAGATTCCAGCTTGCACCGGCGAAACACCCAATTGCGATAACTGGTCGGCAAACCGGTCACAAAGCGGCGAAGCGATCTCCGGCTTGCCGGCATCGGTGTAGCTGGGACGCCGCCCCTTGCGAGCATCGGCATAAAGTGTGAACTGGCTGACCACCAACGCCCCGCCGTTGACATCCAGCAGTGACAGATTGAACTTCCCATCTTCATCGCTGAATATCCGCAGGTTCGCGACCTTCACCGCCATCTTGTCAATAATCTGGGGCGTGTCGTCATGACCGACACCGGTTAAAAGCAGTAAACCCTGATCGATCTGGCCGACGACATTTTGATCAACCGTGACCGAAGCAGACGAAACTCGTTGGAGACATACACGCATGGGCAATGATTTCGGATGTTGGATTTCGGATTTAAAAAAACCGCTTGCGGTTTAGCGCGTCTGTCATGATCAGAAACCGTGGTCGATCGATGCAAGACAGGGCTAAACCGCAAGCGGTCCAAAGGTCGGATCAATACAACGTGGTGAGGTTGTATTGTTTCTTGAGGGCTTCGATCTGGGCTTTGACGCGTTCGGATTCGCCGCGGCGGAGCATTTCACTGTAAAGGTGATGCAGCTTCCAGAAGGCCCAGTCAAACGGCATTTCCTTGACGCCTTCGGTGGCATCGGAGATGTCCTTGCCAAAGGTCAGGTCCAAAACACGGCGTCCGTTGTGACCCACCACGCGCATGGTGAACTTGCGCACGCGGTCATATCGGCCGTAAATCTCAAACTTCTCACCCTGATACAAATTGGGCAAGTCCTTGGGATACACATCTTCGGGGTCAATCCCAAGCAGGCTCATACGCACGTCTTTCATCAGCGGGTAACGCAGACGGCTTGCCAGATCACGGATGGTCTGGGCGACCTGCACTTCGCTATCCGCATAGACGCAAAAGCCCTTGTTGCGATAAGCGAGGAACTCAAGCAGTGAGCGGTTCTGACGGTTGGTCACACCGACACAGTAGATGCTTGCAACCTGATCGTTATCACGGGTGATGAGGTTGATCAGTTCACGCGTATCCATCACGCCACGCGTCGGGCGGCCGTCGGAGATCATCACCAGGTTGTAGACACGGGCAACAGCCAAGTCGCGCACCAACAGACGGGACAGCGCGTGGTTCACGTCGGTCATGCCTTCGGAGTTGCGATCCTGGAGGAACTGACGGGCTTTGGCAATGTTCTCGTCGGTGGCTTCCTGAATCTGGTTGGGGCTGAAAATCACGGGTGATTCGGAGAAGAACACGATATTGAATCGGTCTTCCTTATTCAGTGATGCCAGTGAGTCCCGCACACCACGGACGATCTGATCCACCCACGTCTGAGGCACGGAGCCGGAGATGTCGATCATGTAGACGACGTCCTTGGGCATGGTGGGTAGACGCTTAAGCGATTTACGCGGGACGATCTCAACTTTGAAGTAACCACGCCCATCGTCGGTAAACTCAGGCTTGCGGCCGAACCAACCGGTGTTGGTCTGCTGCGGGGCGACATAGCGGGTGATGTAGTAGTCAAAGTCGTGGTCGAGTTTTTCGGGAATGTTGACCTTGGCGCCCTGTTCCATGGCCAACTCGGTGAAGTCGACTTCGGGCATTTTCAGCGGGGCATCGACAATGGCATTGTCGACGGTCACATCATGCGTTTCCTGAATCACAGGCGGCGCAAGTTTACGCGGCTGGGGGTTCATGCCTGCGACAAGACCGCTGCCGAGTAGCGCGTTCTGGGCGTTGCCACTGGCAAAGGCAATGCCGCCTTCACCTGAGCCTGACCCTTCGCCGCCCCCTTCGTCACCCGTGCCGGTGCCTGGGGTGAACTTGATGTCCAATGGGATCTGCACGTTCTGAGAAGCTTTGACCGAACTGGGCAGATCGACTTCGGGGAAACCCTGGGCGAGTTTGCCTTCATCGAGATTGTCTGCGGGTTTCTCGTCCGTCACATTGCTCAGTTCCACGTCCTCCGTCACCGACTGAGATTGGGCTGGCTGCGGTGGCGCGTTATCCAAAAGGGCTTCAGACATGGCAACGAGGGTGTCCTCATTAACTGTCTGATCCAATGGCTCGGTGGGTTCGTCGGGCTTGGTTGGATCAACCTGTTCTTCAGGAACCGGTTCGACAATCGTGTCCATCTCAGGCACACGTTCGACGACAATCAACTCCCGATCCTGTCCCAGCAAACTCGGGTCCATATGCACAAACGAGGAGTCCGCATACTTGAGCAGCAGACCACCATGGGCGATCACACTCAGAACCAACGCCATCGCAAAGATCAACGCAGCATGTTCCGCCCAGACGAAATGCTTGGGCAGGTTCAATGCTGAGGACATCGCGGTGCGCGGGTCTGTGTCTTGCAAATTATTTTGATTTCCGGGGCTTCCGGGGGTTCCGGGGGTAGGCATTATTGAACTCCTCCCAGGACTTTGAGCTGATTGTCGATTCGGGTCAACAGACGCGGGTCGACATTTTCCTGCTCACGGATTTTCTTGAATAGACTCGTTGCTGCGATCTTCTGATCCTTGAGCATCGACAGCCGTGCGGTGGCATAGGTTCCATAAACACTATCCGGGTAGGCCTCGACCATCTCCTGAAGTGTCGCTTTGGCTTCGTCGACGTTTTCCATTTCAATCGCAAGTTCAGTCAACTGGATATTGGCAAGCTCGGGCAGCGGGGAAACTTCCGGGAAGCTGTAAAGCAGAACCAATCGCTTAAAGCTCATCGCTGCGGCTTCGCGCTCGGCGGTCGCCCCAGCAGCATCACTTTCACGCAGGCGAACCTGAACCAACTGGCGATGAAGCTCACCACTTTCATACAACGCTTCACAGGCAATGGTCGTCTGCTCCGCGGAGATCAGGGACTGGTATTCATCCAACGCCATTTGATGCTGCCCTGCCATGGCAAGGGTCTTGGCCAACTGGATACGCGCTTCGTAACCGTGACCGACACTCATGGCAACGACTTCACGGAAGGCATCGATCGCCTGCTCGAGTTTGTTCTGGTCACGCAACGCCTGGGCGCCGAGCATCAACGCCTTGGACAGTTCACTGCGCGAAGCGGTGAGATTACCATCGAGAATCGGCTTGAGATATTTCATCGCCAATTCCGGTTGATTGCGTTTGGTGCAGTACTCACCGATCCAGATCAATTCACGGATGTTCAGGCCGGTGATGCCGACGAGTTTTTCAAGTTCAACGAGTGTTGCAGCCGCCTGATCGTCCAACTTGGCTTGGCGCTGGAGCAGTGAGGCAAAACGCAGGGCATTGACTTTCAAAGGCTTTGCCAATGTCTGAGCCGCCGCCGCTTCCTTGAAGTCCGCCAAGGCAAGGTCGGTCTTCTTGATGGTGAGATTCAGTAAGCCGCGATAGTAAATGCTGTCCGCACGGTAATGGTTCTGCGGATACTTATCGAGCAACGCGGAAAGGGTCGCAATGGCTTTGTCGAACTGCTTAAGCTGGATCAAGGCCAAACCGCGACGGTAGTAACCTTCAGCTTCGACCAATGGGTCAAGGCCTTCAATCTCCAGCAACTTGGCAGCAGCCTGATCCGCTGCTTCAAAGCGCTTGATCTGGTAGTTCAAATCCACCAGTCGGATCATGGCCTGGGCGACGGTGTCATCGCCGAGCTTGACCTGATTTTCAGCTGACGGGTAAACCGCTGCATAGGTTTCGTAGTCGGTGACAGCATGTTCGTATTGATTGATCGACTCATACAGTCGGGCGCGTTGGAGCAGAGCCTGTGTGTAAAACGGGTGACGCTGCCCCGAGTCGATGATGGCGGTGAGACGCGCTGCGGCAAGGTTGTTGTCGCCCTGCTTGATCGCTGCCATGGCAAGCAGGTAACCGGCATCGGCCAACCGCGCCGAGTCGGGGAAAGCCTTGCGGAGTTTGGCGATGGTCTGGGTCATGCCACCGAACTGACCGATCTGATATTGGCTGGATGCCAGGCGGTAAAGCACTTTGTCTTCAAGGTCCGAACCGGATGCTGCAGCAAGGATCGCGCCGAACAGTGCGACCGCTTTGTTGTGATCACCCATGGATTGATACGAAGCACCAGCAAGGTACCAGCCGGTGACGCGGTCCTGATTGCTCAGATGCTTTTTGTATTGGTCGAAGGCTGCGAGAACCTGACCGTATTGCTTCTGTTCGTACAGAGACCAGAGCATGCCGGTGATCGCAGGGCCAAGATGCTGCGAACTGGTGTACTGCGTCATGACGACGTTGTAGTACTCGGAGGCCTGATCGTACATTTTCAGTTCAAACGCCAGATCACCAGCCAGCCTGCCGGCTTCGGCGGAGACCTGCGGGTTATTGAGGGTCAGACATTTTTTGAGTGTTGCCAACGCATCAGCCGGGAGTTTCATGAGCACTTGAATGCGCGCCAGGTCAAGCATGGCCTGAGCCTTGAGCGAGGAATCAAACTTGATGACTTCCTTAAGCTGTGTTGCAGCAGCGGGCAGGTTGTTCAGGCCGCGATAACCCTTGCCACGCAGATAGAAAATCGATGCCTTGGTATCCGAATCCAGATTCTGCAGGTCGATGGCTTCGAGCGACTGGACCGCTTTTTCGTGTTGGTTCAGATCGGTGTAAACCTGTCCCTTAAGCAAAAGCACCGCGTGATCGGGGACGTGCATCGGGGCGACGTTTTGTTCGAGGTACCCGATCGCCTGATGATTCTGGCCGGTGTTACGGCAGAGTAGCGCCCGGTAGTACAACGCATCACCGCGTTTTTCGTCTTCAGGATAACGTGCCAGGTATTCGTCGAACGCCTGGGCGGAGAGCTGATATTCCTGACGCTGAAGCAGGCGGTAGGCAAAGACGAACTGCTGATGGGCAGCGGAGTTTTGCGCCTGAGCCGAGTCGGTGACAAAACCGGTAAACAGCAGCGCAACGAGGAGCGCTAAACCGCAAGCGGTTTTGAAACGGGGACATGAGAACCGTTGGACATTGATCATGGTTTACAACTCACTGTTGTTGGTATTGGATGTCGCCACGCTGATCTGAGTCAGACCGGCTTTTCTCGCAGCATCCATCAAGGCGATGGCATCACTGAAAGGCGTATTGGGATCGGCCTTGATCACAAGCTTCTGCTGCGTGTCCTGTTTGGCCAATTGGCTCATCAACACATCAACTTGATTGGCGGTGTAAGTTTTGCCTTCACAGGAAATCTGACCGTGGGCATCAAGGTTGATCACCGTCGTGCCGGGTTGGCTGACCGCTTGCTGAGACTTGGCAACGGAACAGGATTGCGAGCAGGCACAACCGCCGAGCATGACCAGTGACAAAACAGCGATACAACTCATAACCATGCCAACCGGACGATTGACCGGGAAACGGCGTTGCAAATTGGGCTTGTCAGTCAGCTGGATCATAAGCACTCCTGTTGCTGTCAGCGATCACAATTCGCTTTGGAGTTTGGAGGTGGCAATGCTGATGTTACGCAGACCCGATGCACGGGCCACGTCCATCACCTGGACCGCCAAACCGAAAGCCGAACCCTTATCGCCACGGACGACGACGGTTTCATTGGGGAACTGCTCAGCGAGCTTGGCCATCGTCGCCTGAAGCTGTTCAAGCTTGTAGGGGCGATCACCAATGTAAATCTCTCCCGTCTCCGTGATGGTCACGATGATCGGGGTCTTGGACTGGGGGGAGGTGGCGGTCTGCGTGTCAGGCAGCGAGATATCAATCTGCTTTTCCTGTTCACGGAAGACCGAAACGGTCATGAAGAACACCAGCAGCAGGAATAGCATGTCAACCATGGCTGACAGGGGTAACACCGGCTGGGTGCGCCCGCGCGACTCAGAAGCAAAACTCATGCATCACCCCGCTTCATGTGGTCCGCCAGGGAGTGAACGACTTCCTCAGCCGAAGCAAGGCTGCGGGTCAGACGACTCTTGACGATGGAGTAGCAGAACGTAGCGAGAATGGCGACGATCAGACCGAACATGGTCGTTGCCATCGCCTGACCGATGCTGGTGCTCAAAGCGCTGGATGAGGCTGAGAGTGATTCAAACTTCATGGCAAAGAAAGCCTTGATCATACCCAGCACAGTACCGAGCAGTCCGAGCATGGGCGCGACGTTGGCGATGTCCGCCAGGTAGCTGATGCGGTTCCAGAGGATGTCGCTGCGACGCTTGCCTTCGGAGTCGACCATATCCATGATGACCGAGTGATCCTTGCCGGCATTTTCGACACAGCGTTGGATGATCGAAGCGATAAAGATTTTCTGATGGGTTCGGCAGAAGTGAGCGGCTTCGTCAAACTTCTTGGCCAGGACGAGCTTGTTCACATCATCGACAAAGCGCTGGGGCGCCAGCATGCCGGTGTTGATGGTGGCGACGAAGAAGAGGAAGAAGAGGATGGCAAAGACGGAGAGCGCCAGGATGATGCCGTTGATGATGGGGCTGGTCTGGTAGAGTTCGATGATGGTCGGGCCTTTGCCGGTCGCCGCATCGATACCGCCGAGTTCTTCCTGGGCCATGACGACGGTGGTCGCGAGCATGGTAAACACTGCCATTGCCAATCCGACCATGCGGAAAGGAAATCGGTCGGTCATGGTACGTTGCTTCATCATTCAATTACCTCGTGTTGGGTGTGTGTGCGTTGCCGGACGCAGGTGCAGGCAGACACGCCATGTGTCCTACCCGGCCGATGCGATCAACCTGATCCAATGGAAAATTGCCCTGAGTCCCTCTTAACCGTGTGAATGACGCAGTGAACCTCCGGCTGGCAAGCTGTACCATCAAGAAGGACGTTCGGCTGCGTTTGGTGTTGGGTCACCGTTGAATCAGTCACCCAACCCACCATTACCTGACCCGCTCGATCAGGTTTCGCTATTGTAAGCCCCGCAGGGCATGATGCAACAATGAACGTCGATCATTTTCCGATTTCAGACCTTTACCAACACGGATAAGCCCGTCTGATCAAAAGACATAAGCCCGCAACCGAGTGGGTCACGGGCTTATTGTTGATTGGTTGGTCACTTGCGGAAAGCTCTGTGACGTTTAGCATCGGATGTGAATCCGGTGCAGGTATTTGTCATGCGTCTGCTCAGACCTGCACCCGATTCACATCGAGTGCTCGATCAATGAATGACTGATCGCTCGATCATTCATTTACCTTGAAGTCCGGCCGCCGCCGCCGCCGGTTGCGTTGATGCGACCGAAATACTGGGCGAGGTTGATGTTCTGGACCAGGCGAAGCTGCTTGCGGGAGACGTCGGTGTTGTAGATCAGCAGACGTTGGCTGGTGTTTTCGAGAATGCAGAGCACTTCGTCATCGTTGCGGGCGCGGAGGGTCATGGCACTGACCGGGGCGTCGTTGACGACCATGGCCGCGTTGGCCTGGGCGAGAATGCTTTTATCCTGCAGTTGCATAAAGACCATCGCTGCCAACACAAAAGCTGACGCGAGCAGAGAATAACAGGCCAGGGTGGTTCTGTTCATGATGCGTATCCTTTCGTGTTGGGGTTAGTTGCCGCGTAAAGCACCGAGCATGCTTGCGCCGTCGATCGGTTCCCAGGTATCGGTGCCGGAGTTGTAAAACGCCGCCACGATTCGGGCCGAGTTCATTTCAATGATGTAGATGACATCCTGCTGACCGCGGCCTTGTGTGGGGCCGGAGACCATCAGGAAACGCGCTGCAGCAAAGCCTTGAGCCTGCGCCGGCTGGGGCGCCAACGTCGTGAGAACCAAGGCCAGCAGCAGCACAACATTCAGCGCGATCAGCGCTGGTAGTGAGCGTTTACCCATCGTATTACCTCCTGTGATGTTAAACCGTCAGTATCGGGTTGAAGTTGCAAATAGGTGGGGCCGACCGGTCATATACCCATGAGAAGTCGGAGATCAAGCATGTTTAACGAGACAGACCCGCAACACCCAAACCGTCCATCACTTCACGTAACAGACAACCGGGGCCGGTGCATCGTCGCGTCAAACTCAGTCCTGATGTCCACGGCGAGAACTCCAGACGCTGGCCACAATAATCGCCACCGACATGATAAACGCAATGAACGCTGAGAGCCTGTAGCCTTTTTCCGGTGCCTTATCCACACTCAGAGCCTGAGCCCAAAGCGGCGATGCGGTCACCATCAAAGTCATCAAGGCCACGATAATGGATTGAAGCTTTTTCACAGACATGATGATACGACAGGTCACAGGGGTGTTCAAGATGTTCGCCCAACAACATGTAAAACAATACCTTCCAAAGAACCGCGTATGCAGTGAGCGGTCCCGCGTCGCTCAAACCAAGAATCTCCACTTTCAGTCACTCCCCAAGTCATCCGCTTACTGCGTGCGCGGCTCATGGCGACGCCATCCCTCCATCCCAATAAAACGCGTGCATGAATGAGCACCGCATGTCATCCCAAGATTACCATTCACAGCCTGCACTGGGTTTACACCCGGTGCTCAATGTCTCATCGTCTGTGTCGAGTCAATTCGGCCCTTAAAAACATCAATAATCTTAATTCATGAAAAACTTGCGACACAACGCGGCTCGCCTGCAATCGCCGCGCACAAAAAAAAGACTGCCAACGTTCGTCGGCAGCCTTTGAGGGGTTGATTTCTAACTCAGATTTTCAAGCCAGTCGAATCAGTGAACCTGACCACGGCGGGGCTTGCGGTTGCGACCGAGCAACATGCCGGCACCGATGATCAACAGGGCTGCACTGGCTGGTTCGGGGACGCCTACGCCTGCGACATTGACCTTGAAGATCACGTCGTTGTAGTCCTGGTCACCAAGCTTGCCGGAGTTCTTGTTGTAGCGGATGTCTTCAAGACCCACGAGCAGACCCTGGTCGGTGTCGAAGATCAAAAAGTGATCGGTGACACGTGAGCCCTTGTTGTCTTCGTTCATGTCGTTGATGCTGTAGAACTGTTCATTACCGGAGTTGACGTTGACGTAGAAGGCAAAGATGGAATCTTCTTCGACGGTCACCGTTGCGACCGTGCCCACGGGGTCAATGTTGTTGGTAAAGGCATGCAGGTAGGAGAAGTTCGTCGGATCTGTCAACGGGGCCCAGGCAACGCCAAGCTGGTTGTTGTAGCTGGCGGAGGAACCCAGGTACTCAAAGGTGACATTGGCAGCACCGCCGGTGACGGTAAACGCCTGCCACTGTGTCTGATCGTTGGCAACGCTCAGGTCGTTACCCGCGACGGTAAAGCCGTAGGCATCCGCGACACTTTGCAGGGAGGGATCAGCACTGTTGTAGACGGTATCACTGCCCGAGTCACCGAGTGTCAAGCCGGTGATGACTGCGGCATTGGCGGTCGAGAAGCTGCCAACAAGCACAGCCAGGCCGGTGAGAACTGTTTTGAGAATCTTCTTTTTCATGAGGTGTTCACTTTCGTTTGCGGGTTCAAGCGTCGTGGCCAATGGACGGGTAGACTCTGACGCCAGAGTGCCCTGGACCTGTGCAAACCAAACGATTTGGAAAATGAAATTGCCAAACAAAAAGATTCAAAATCCGCAGCGAGCGTCCGGCTGTGACGACTGCGGGAAGTTGGTAAAGATAGACAGCTAAAAGGGACTAGGAACCAGGGACTTGGGACAAGGCAAAAGACAGTAAAAGCCGTGTCACTCCCGGGGCAGGGGGTTGCCTTGCGTCACACCGGTGATGCGACCCGCGTCGCAGGAGCGTCACGGCTTTCAAAGCCAAACCCCCGATTTTGCGGGTCACACTGCCCTGCCAACAAGACAATTCACCAACGACCGATAATCCGCGTTGAATCCGGCATCGCAATGCGTTAACGTGCATCAATCGCATCCATATAAACCTGAGTTGGGGATATGGAGTATTGCCTGTTTTGGCCAGGGATTTGTGATTAGGGATTAGGGTTGTTAGATGGAAGTCTATTGCCTTGTTTTTGCCTTGTCCTAATCACAAATCACAAATCCCTTTTCAACGCGTTCAATGCTTAACCTAAACTCAGGCAGATAGACACAACCGAACCCACCAATCGGGTTTTCAGGGATGAAACCGTTGGAAGACAAGGGATTTATTGACCAATCGCAGTGGCAGGCCATCCTGGATCAACAGGCCTCTGTCGCTGCGCCGGATCAGGATCGCCCGACCCCTTCGCCGACCCGGTCCACCCGACGCATCGGCCCGTGGGCGTTGTCGATCCTGCTGCATGTCGCGTTGGTTGCCATCGCCCTGATCTGGGTCTGGCGCGATAAACCCCAGCAGCGCATCCAACCCGTCATCCCCACGGCAACGCTCTCTGCCATGGCAGGTGGTCCGGCCATCGCGCCCGATCACCAGACCGTCGACGCAATGCCCGAAGTGGACATGCAGAAAATCATGACGCCCACCTTCGACGCCTTACCGGGGTTGGACACCGCACCCGGTGCCGACACCGCTGCCCTGCTCGTACCCTTGCCAGCACCAACTCCTATCGCTCCCAAAGCCCAACCGATCGCGCCCACCCCGACACCCACGCGCACCAATCCCTTTGCAGGCATCATGCCCCAGGCCCTCGAACCGGCTGCAGCTTTCTTCGGTGTCGCAGGCAATGCCAAGCGCATCGTCTATGT
>MDTD01197138.1_pt1 | contig 17103 bp, 19 predicted proteins | sample 811221 | NCBI WGS metagenome assembly MDTD01 (sample SAMN05326646, study PRJNA326480) | marine metagenome | isolation source: seawater | place: Pacific Ocean: South West | collected 2011 | reverse complement strand
TGTTTCTTTATCAGACTTAAAAAAACTTACAAAAATATATAATGAATTTTTAGTAGAGTATTTTAAGTGAAAATTTATAAAATTAAAAAATCAAAAATTGATAATAAAGGCTTGTATGCTAATTGTGATATTAAAAAAGGTACAAGAATAATTGAATATAAAGGGAAGATAATTACAAGAAAACATTCCGAAGAGAGTCCTAAATTTGATAATGGGAGAGCAATATATTTATTCAATTTAAATAAGAGATACGACTTAGATGGAGATTTTAAATTTAATACTGCAAGATTAATAAATCACTCTTGCGAACCTAATTGTGAGGTTTCTGGATCTGGTCTTAAAGTTTGGGTTTACGCAATTAAAGATATAAAAAAAGATGACGAATTATCTTACGATTACGGATTTAGCTACGATAAGGACTACAAACAGTTTCCTTGTAAATGTGGGACAAAAAATTGTATTGGATATATTGTTAGAGAAGGATCTAGATGGCGAATAAAAAAAAGAAAAAAGCAACTGTAGATATTATATTACCAAATTATAATAGCTATGAATTCATAGACGAAACTTTAAAAAGTATTATTAATCAAACATATACTAATTGGAAATGTATTATAGTAGATGATTGTTCAGATAAAAAAACTATTAAGTCTTTAAAAAAATTTTCCAAAAATAAAAAAATTAGAATTTACTGGTTAAAAAAAAATTATGGTGCAGGTTATTGTAGAAATTATGCGATAAAGAAGTCAAAATCATCATATATAGCATTTATAGATTCTGATGATATATGGAAAAAGGATAAATTAGAAACTCAACTAAGATTTATGGAAAATAATAATTACTCATTTACTTACACTAGCTATGAAACTTTTGGTAAAAAAATTAAATATGTTAGACCTCCAAACGAATTCGACTACAAAAAATTTATTCATAATACATCTATTTGTACCAGTACAATGGTGTTAAAAAGAGAAATTTTAAATAAAGCTAAATTTACCGACACAAAAATTTGCGAGGACTATTTTTTTAAATGTGAATTACTGAAAAATTGTAATGCTTATTGTTTAGATGATTATTTGACACAGTATAGAATAAGACGAGATTCACTTCAAAGTAATAGTTTAAAAAATTTTTATTGGATCTGGAAAATAAACAGAGAATTTAATAAGCTTAATATATTAGAAAATTTGATATCTTTAACTTTTATTTCTTTTAATTCGCTTATTAAATACGGTTTTAAAAATCTTTAAGTATCTAGTACCTCACATTTTTAAGATACAATCCATAAGCGGGAGCTGGCGGAGCACATCGTGATCTTTTTTTTGATTTAAAAACTTTTTTAAAGTTATCTAATGACCATTTACCACAAGATAAGTGTTCTAAGGATCCTACCATAGATCTAACTTGATTTTGTAAAAATGACTTTGACTTGAATTCTATAGTTATCTCGTCACCTTTTTTTTTGATATTTGCTTTATTGATTTTTTTAATTGGAGAAATTGATGAGCATGAAGATGCTCGAAAAGTTGAAAAGTCGTGGGTACCTTCCAATAGTTTAGCGCCCTTGTTTAAAAGTTTCACATTAAGTTTTTTTTTTATATGCCAAGCTTTATTGCTGTTAAGAGATAATGTTCCAATTCTATTGATGATTTTATATTCATAAATTCTCTCTTTTGCGTCATAACGTGAATGAAAAAGTATTTTTTTTTTCTTAATTTTTGTGATTGATACTAAATGTTTCTTTAAAAAGAAATTAATTGAATTTAAAAATTTTTTTTCATTTTCTATCTTTTTGCTTACTTTAAAATTTGCGTGTTGCCCAATAGCATGTACTCCTTTATCTGTTCTGCCGGCTCCATTAATTTTAATTTTTGATTTAAAAAACTTAGATAATGCTTTTTCAATTACTTCTTGAACTGATTTCCCGTTTTTTTGGTATTGCCAACCAACGAATTTACTCCCGTCGTATTCAATTTTCATCAAATAATTATGATTTTTTTCCGACATTTAATCCAATTTCTAAACTGTTCCCTTTTAAATACTCAGAAATATCCATACTTTTTTTTCCCTCTTTTTGTAATTCCAAAATTTGAATAGCATTTTCTAAACAGGCTATCGTAAATTTTTCATTAAGAATTTCTCCTGGTTTTCCTTTAGCTTCGACTTCTACCGCTTTATTTATTTTCAATCTCGCTCCTCTATATTCAAACCATGTTCCAGGATTTGGGTACAATGCGTTAATTTTAGCAATAATTTTTTTGGCATGTGTATTCCATTCAATTTTAGATTCAATTTTTTTAATCTTTTTTGCATAGGTAACCTCATTCTGGTCTTGATCTTTAAAATTTGCTAAATCACTCTCAATTAAATCTAATGAATCTAAAATCATTTTAGCGCCTAGAAATGACAATTTTTGACTTAGACTTTTGAAATTAGTTGATGGATTAATTTTTACTTTTGATTTCATCATAACTGGTCCTGCGTCTAATTTGGGAACTATTTTCATAATCGATATTCCAGTCTCTTTATCCAAATTCATTATCGATCTTTGAATTGGTGCTGCACCCCTCCACTTTGGCAATAATGAAGCATGTATATTAATAAATTTTGTTTTTTCGATACTTAAAAATTTTGAGGGTAAAATCTTACCATAGGCTACTACAACTACCACATCTGGTTTTTTTTGTTTAAAATAATCAAATTCATCCTTGGTATTTAGTTCTTCGGGACATCTCACATTAATACTATTTTCATTTGAGAATTCATGTACTGGAGTAAGATTTATAACCTGGCCACGATTTTTTTTCTTTGGTGGTTGTGTGTAAACTTCTAGAATATTATGTTTAGACTCGTGTAACGATTTGAGAATTGGTACCGAGAATTCAGGTGTTCCCATAAAAATAATATTTTGTGCCATTTGATTTAGAGAACAACTTTATTCATTTCTTTTTTATGTTTTATAAGTTTTTTTATTATCATATCTTTTTTTAATTTGGATAAATAATCTATAAATAAAATACCATCTAGGTGGTCAATCTCATGTTGAATGCAAGTTGCTAGTAGACCAGAAGCCTCTAAATCCTTTTTTTTTCCATTGTAGTCAATATAACTAATATTGCATTCAGTAGGCCTTTCTATCTCAGCAAAATATCCAGGTAAAGATAAACATCCTTCTTCATAAACTGATGTTTTTGTAGATTTAAAATTTATTTTTGGATTAATTAAAAATAATGGGTTTTTTTTTTCGTTCTCTTTTGAAATATCAATAACAATTAATCTTTTTAAAATACCAATTTGAACTGCCGCTAAACCTATACCTGGAGCTGCATACATAGTTTCGAGCATGTCATCCAAGAGTTTTCTTATTTCGTCATCAACTTTTTCCAACTTATTGCTTTTCTTCCTAAGTAAAGGATCTGGTTCAATAATAATTGATTTTTGTGACATAGATTTTTATTATAAGGTAATTAAACTCTTTGTGGTAGAGCTGAAATTAAAACTTTATTTCTTATCTTGATTAAATCCATTTGATTCAAAAGATTTGTTATAAAATAAATAGTTTCTGGATCGAGTTGGTAAGGTTCATCTTCACCAATTATCTCAACTACTTTTAATGCTAAGAAAGCATTCTGTCTTTTTTCTATTAGCAGCAAAAGATTTTTAGGTACATCATATTTTGAAGCTAATTCATCTCTATTAAAGTTGTTTGGTATTTTAAAACCATCTTTGGCAAGGGAATCTACAAGCGCTAAATCTTTTGCTGAATAGAAATATTTTCTATTTTTTCCTATCTTTTTAAAAATTTTGTCAATTTCTTTCTGTATCTTTTTCTGCTCCTCGTTTTCAATATAGAATTTTATAATTTTTGATTGATGTAAAATTTTGTCATTGTATTTTACTTTTCCTAGATTTATTTCCTGTTCTGACATGATCCTAGCTTCAGCTACCTCTTTATAATTCTCTGGAATATTTTCTATTCCGATATCTTTTAAACTATCGCTTAATTTTTTTGAGAAAATATTCTGCAATTTATTTTTTTTAAATAATTCGTCTAGTAAAAATAGATACTCGACTTTCGTCTCATTATCTTCCGACAATAGAAATTTTTGGTACAAAAGAGATCTGGCATCAGTATCATCTAATGTCTGATACAAATCTTTAGCGTTGATTAGAGTATTTAAATTAAAAGGTATTTGTTTATAAATATTAAAAATTATTTTATCGTCTAGCTGCCCATTATTTGCAGCTAATTCTAACTCAACTATCCTTTTTTTATCTGAAACATCTTCAATTTTAATCAAGTTTGCTGCATTTAAATATTTCCAAATTTCTTTTTTTGTTTTCGCTGAGGGAGTATAATTAAAATCCTTTATGGTCACACTGGAAAGGTAAAAATTTAATAAATTATTTTCATTAATTTTATTAGAAGTCTTTTCTGAAATACCTAAAAGAAAATTAATTTTATCATCAAAAAATTTATCAGATTGTTTCTGTTCTCTTAAAAGATCTAGTAATAACTGTGCTTGAGAATTTTTATTATTAAAAACTAAACAATAAATTTTGAATTTTTCTAAATAAGAATCTTTAATTGACGCATCAATAAATTCAATTTTTTCACAGCCTTTTTTAATATCTGCGTCCGCAATGTTTTGATCAACTAAATATTGGACTGCTCTACTCTTACCGTCAAATTCTTTATTTTGTTTTAAAAAGTTTTCAATTAAATCTGATCGGTTATTATCAATTAACCAATTAACTTTTAAATTAACAAACTCATCGCTTTTCATTCCTTCAGGCGGGTATGAAAAAGATAGCAAAATATTTTCTAAAATTTCATTTGAAGTTTGAGATAATTTAATTTTCTTTAACCTTTTAAGACTGGCTCTTACATCCTCTGCTTTTGTTAATGACCACATGTTAAGATTAAAGTCATAATCTGCAGGGTCATATACTCCAAAGACTTTTGCCTCATTGTCTTTATCTATTGAAGTATTTTCGATAGTGATATTTTGGTTTGAATTAGAATTTAAAATCTTTTCAAAGTCAATTTTATTTTCTTTTATTTGTTCATCGTTAGTTTGAGAAATTTCCTCTTTTTTTTCATTTTTATTCTTCCAAATATCGATTTTTTCTTCTCCATTTAAAACTGTGGAGAATAATATGATAATTAAGAAGCCAAAAAAATTGTTAAAGCTTTTTGATATCATTTGTGATGTCTATATCGTATTTTTTTTTTGGACTCGGAAAATTAACTTTTTCAATCAAAAATAAGGCTAAAACAAAAACTAAGATTATTAAAAATAAATTAATAAACATTTTTAATAATGAACTTCCTAAGCTTCTTTGTCTGTTGTATTTAAGTTGCATACTTGATGAATTAATTTAAACTTAATAAATAAGACATAATTATGAAATATCAAATTAAAAATCAGGTAGTATATTGAGTAAAAACCTAATTTTAACAGGTATGATGGGTGTAGGTAAATCTACCGTAGGAAAAGGTCTTGCTGAAAGGCTGGGATATACTTTTATAGATGTTGATAAGATAATTGAAAAAAAAGAGGGAACCTCAATTAGTACAATTTTTAAAAATAAAGGAGAAGCGTATTTCAGAACACAAGAGCTCAAAGTAACTTTAAAGGAGTTAGAAAAAAATAATTCTGTAATCTCCTTGGGTGGTGGTGCATTTATAAATAAAACTATAAGACGTATAGTTAAAAGTTCGAGTATAAGTTTTTGGCTTGACTTAAGCACTTCTTTACTTATTAAAAGATTAAGTAAGTCCAAAAAAAGACCACTTTTATTTAATAAAAATTTAAGTGAGGCTATTAATAAAATATACCTTGAAAGAAAAAAAATTTATGAAGAGGCAAATTTTAGAATTAAATGTAATTCATTAAAAACAGGTTCAATAATAAATAAAATAATAAAATTATATGAGAGTTCATCAAATTAAATTTAAAGGAAAGTCTGAAAACTACTCTATCCTTATTGGAGAAAATATTTTAAACCTTCTTTCCAAAAAAATTAAATTTCTATGTCCTAAAACCAAAAAAATTGCAGTAATTATTGATAAAAACATTCCAAAAATATTCAAAATAAAATTAAAAGAAAATCTTAAAAATTATAATCTTGTTTTTATGCCATTTAATGCTAATGAAAAATCTAAATCTATTAGAACAGTTAATTATTATTTAGAAAAACTTCTCTTCCACAACTTCAATAGATCTGACCTTGTTATAAGTGTTGGCGGAGGGATAACAGGAGATGTCGTAGGTTTTGTTGCTAGCATTTATAAGAGAGGTATTAATTTTATAAATTTACCAACTACTTTATTAGCCCAGGTAGACTCTGCCATAGGTGGAAAAACTGGTGTAAATTCAAAATATGGTAAAAATTTAATTGGTTCCTTTTATCAACCTAAGTTTGTTTTAAGTGATACACAATTTTTAAAGTCTCTTTCAAAAAAAGAGATGGTATGTGGTTATGCAGAAATTTTAAAACACTCTATTATCAAAGATAAAAATTTTTTCTTATGGTTAAAAAAAAATACAAAAAAACTTTTAGAAAAAAAAACAAAAGAATTAATTTTTTCCATTAAGAAAAGCTGTCAAATAAAACTATTTTTTGTCAATAAAGACGTCAACGAAAAAGGATTAAGAATGGCATTAAATTTTGGTCATACTTTTGCACATGCTATCGAGGCTAAAAGTAATTTTTCGAAACAGATTAGTCACGGCGAAGCAGTGCTTTCTGGAATGATACTTGAAGCAAGACTTTCAGTTATAAAAAAGATTTGCAAAATAAAAACTCTTAACGAAATTCAGAGTGTTTACGAACAAAATAATTTATCTCATACTTTCAAAAAATTTTCAAATGTGAGTTTAATTAATAAGCTCATTCCTTTTCTTAAAAATGATAAGAAAAATGAAGATGAAAAAATTAACTTTATTCTTTTGAAAAATATCGGAACTACAACACAACCTAACAAAAACAAAATTTCAATAAAAAATTTAAAACAAAATGTTAAGAAAATTACTCAATACTAATTTCAAGAGCGTGTATTTTAGTTTTTAAATCCTCTTTTAATACTTTCATAATAATTTTTTGTGCATTTATTCTGGAAATTGAATTGAGATACAAAGATTTAAATTTTAGGTGCAAGTGAAATTTTTCTGGGGAAGAAAATTTATGACCTTTGTGTTTTGAGGAATTATCAACAATTTCAAGCTTTTCAAATTTAATATTTTTTATTAACTTCTGTTCTATTTCTGCAAAATAATTATTCATTGTTAATATTTTACTATATAGAATAAAATTATGAAAATAATATGTGACTGGGAAAATTGTAAAAAAACTGGTTCTTATAAAGCGCCAATTGAAAAAGATAATAGTAAGAAATATAGACTTCTTTGTTTAGAGCATATTAAGATTTTCAATAAAAATTGGAATTACTTTGAAAATATGAACGACCAGGAAATTGAATTTTTTATCAAATCTGACTTGACTTGGCACAAAACTACAAAAAATTTTGGCTCATCTGAGAATTTTTTTAATATATTATGGAATAATGCCCTTGAAGATAAACTGAATATTTTTAATTCTTCTAATTACAAAGATTTCAAAAGAACGAAGGTTTCTCAAACAGATAAGGACGCTTTGCAAGTTATGGATTTGAATGTTGATGTAAAATGGGAGGAAATCCATTCTAAATTTAAAGAACTTGTAAAAAAATATCATCCTGATAAAAATCAAGGTAATAAAAAATATGAAGATAAGCTAAAAAAAATTACTTTAGCATATAGTCAATTAAAAAAAACTTTAGGAAAAAAATGACAACTGAAACGCTTTTACAAAAACCTGACATAAAACTCTCTGTCAAACAAACATTCGGTTTTGACAGTGATATGAAAGTTGGAGCCTTTTCGAAAAAAAATGAATATGTTCCAAAAATTGATCCTGATTACAAATTTGATAAAGACACAACTTTAGCAATTTTAGCTGGCTTCTCTTTTAATAAAAGAGTTTTAATTCAAGGGTATCATGGCACTGGTAAGTCAACTCATATAGAACAAGTTGCAGCTAGGCTAAATTGGCCTTGTATAAGAGTCAACTTGGATAGTCACATCAGTAGAATAGATTTAATTGGAAAAGATGCGATAATTTTAAAAGATGGTAAACAAGTTACTGAATTTAAAGAGGGAATTTTGCCATGGTCTATTCAAAACCCTGTTGCATTAGTATTTGATGAATACGATGCAGGCCGCCCAGATGTAATGTTCGTAATACAAAGAGTGCTAGAAAATGAGGGTAATTTTACTTTGCTGGACAAAAACAAAGTTTTAGAACAGCACGATTTTTTTAGAATATTTGCAACAACTAATACTGTAGGTTTAGGAGACACAACAGGCTTATATCACGGAACTCAACAGATAAATCAAGGTCAAATGGACAGGTGGAACATAGTTTCTACTCTTAATTATCTTCCATTCGAAAAAGAATTAGAAATTGTTATCTCAAAAAATAAAGGTTTCAACAACAAAGAGGGTAAGGATCTTTTGTCTAATATGATTAAGGTTGCAGATTTAACTAGAAAAGGATTTATCAATGGTGACATATCTACAGTTATGAGTCCGCGAACAGTTCTCCATTGGGCAGAAAATACAGAAATTTTTAAAGACAAAGGTTATGCTTTTAGAATTACGTTTTTAAACAAATGTGATGATCTAGAGAAGAAAATAATTTCTGAATATTATCAAAGATGTTTTGGTGAAGACTTGCCTGAGTCCTCTATTAACGTCACTTTGTAAAGTGGAAAATAAAAAAGAAAAATTTGAAAACTTTAAAGCTGCAATAAGCTCGACTGTTAGATCAATATCTAATTCTCAAAAAATTGAGGTTTCTTTTGGAAATCAAATTTCAAAATCAGATAAGAACTCTATAAAATTGCCTGATCTGAACAATATAAGCAACAGACTTAATTTTGAAGAAATAAGGGCAATCGCTGACTCAAAATCATTAAGATTTAGGTTCTCAAATAAAGAAACGCTAAAAAAATATGAGCCAGAGGGAAATATTTCGAAAAAACTTTATAAAATTTCTGAAAAAATTAGATGTGAAAAAATTGGAACTAGTTATTTCAAAGGTGTGAAGAATAATATTGAAACATTTTATAACGAAAGAGTTGCAAATCTAGACCTAAAAAGTAGCGAGGATAAAATTGTAGAATCCTTTGAAAATTATCTTAGGGTGAAGTTTTTAGATTTTAAAAATAATATTCAAATTGATAAGAAACTTAAATCTTACAAAAAAGATCTTAATAATCAATTTAATCACAAAATTAAAGATTTAAAAGATTTAACTTTAAATCAAGAAAAGTTTAATTCACTTATATCAAAATTAATTTCTAATTTGAGCCTGGACGAGACTGTAGATGAAGAAGAAAAAAAAGACGATGAAAATGATAAAAATGATAAACAATCTAACCCTCAGGACAATGAGCAAAAAACAAAGGAAAAAGAAGAACAACACGAGGAAATGTCAATTGATTCTGGTGTTCCAGATTTAGAGAATGAAGCAAAAGACTCTGATAAAGCTGAGGAAGAACTCGAAATAGAGGATAGCTCTAGGCCTGATTTGAGAAAAAGAGGAAATTTAAATTTTGGTGATTTAAAATACAAAACTTTTACTGAAGAATTTGATGAAATTATAAAAGCTGAAGATCTAGAAAATAACGAAGAGCTAATTAGACTAAGAAAAAATCTTGATCAACAACTTTTACAGCTTAAAAATTTTATTTCAAAGTTAGCAAATAAATTGCAAAGAAAATTACTGGCTAAACAGAATAGATCTTGGAACTTTGATCTTGAGGAAGGTTTATTGGACACTTCTAAACTTCCAAGAATCATAATGGATCCTTTTAACTCATTATCTTTTAAAAAAGAGAAAGATATAGAATTTAAAGATACTTTGGTAACAATACTTATTGATAACTCAGGATCCATGAGAGGAAAACCTATTTCAGTAGCTGCAATCTGCGCAGATATACTTTCAAGAACTTTGGAAAGATGTATGGTAAAAGTTGAAATATTAGGTTTTACAACAAAACATTGGAAAGGTGGTTCATCAAGAGAAAAGTGGATGAAAAATGAAAAACCAAATCTTCCTGGTAGACTTAATGACTTAAGACATATCATCTACAAATCAGCTGATACACCTTGGAGACAAGCAAAAAACAATATGGGTCTTATGCTTAAAGAGGGCTTGCTTAAAGAAAATATTGATGGCGAGGCTCTTAAATGGGCTTTTAGTAAGATGATTAAAAGAAAAGAGGATAGAAAAATTTTAATGGTAATCTCAGATGGAGCTCCTGTAGATGACTCAACTCTTTCTACTAATACAAGTGATTACTTAGAAACAAATTTAAAGAATACAGTTAAATGGATCGAGAATAAGTCAGATATAGAACTTCTAGCAATCGGAATTGGGCATGATGTTACAAGATATTATAATAGAGCCGTAAAAATTACTGATGTTCAAGATTTAGGAGATGTAATGATAAATCAACTTACTGATTTATTTGTTGAAGGTAGCAAAAAGACTATTCACTAAAACTAAATCCTTGAAATATTATTTTCAGAAAAATCTTTTATCTTATTAAGCAAAAGCCTAAATGGTATCAACATCATAATTGCTATTGATAATTTTACAATTAAATCGCCAATTGCTAAAGTAATCCAAGGAACTCCCGTGGCGTAGAAGGCTATAGAGAAAAATAAAAAAGTATCAATTACTGAACCTAAAGTAGATGAAGTTAGAGGTGCAACAAACCAACTTTTTTTTCTAAAATAATCAAAAATGTAAATATCTAAATTCTGGGCTATGAAAAAAGCTAACCCTGAACCTATAGCAATTCTTATAGAAATTATATCTGAAAAATTTGTAGAAACAAATAAAGTAAGTAAAATTCCTATTATGAAACCAGTATAAACTACTTTTCTAGCAACATTTTTTCCGTAAGCTCTATTAGCCAAATCTGTAATAAAAAAAGTAATAGGATAGCTAAAAGCTCCATAAGTTAATATTTCATCTAAACCAAAGCTTTGAATAGGAAATTGAACTAGATAATTTGAAATAACAACTACAGCTCCCATCAAAACTGATAGTTTATAATATAAATTCATTTTACGATTTTGCTGAGATTGAAGCTTTAATTTTTTTAACTTTTTTTGACAGTCTGGCTTTATTTGCAGATAATAAAAACTTATCTAAACCACCTTTAAAATCTACAGTTCTTAAGGCAGCATTTGCAACATTAAGTTTAATATCTTTTTTTAATATATCGCTCCTAAATGTTACTTTTTTTAAATTAGGAAGAAATCTTCTTTTAGTTTTATTTTTGGCATGGCTTACGTTGTGACCTTTTAAAGGTGATATTCCTGTTAATTCGCATCTCTTAGACATAATTTTCCCTACAGTTATATAGTTCTAGTAGAAAGAGTGGTCAAGCATTAATTCCGACGGCTTCTCCTATATTTTTAAGATTTTCTTTTTTTAAAATTGAAATTAACTCTTTTTTCATATCTTTAACTATTCCAGGTCCTTTATAAACCATTCCTGTGTAGAGCTGTACCGCATTAGCTCCTGCACTAATTTTTTCAAATGCTGCTTGACCAGAGTCAACTCCTCCTACACCGATGATTTGTATCTTTCCTTTTGTTTCCTTATAAAATTTTTTTATTAAATTTGTTGATATATCTTTTAGCGGTTGTCCTGATAATCCACCTTCCTCGTTTTTTTTATAGTCACCTAATTTTTCACGATTACTATCAGTAGTATTAGAAACTATTATGCCTGAAATTTTATACTTAATAATTGTCTCAATTATCCTATTAATATCATTATCATTGATATCCGGAGAAATTTTTACAACTATATCCTTTAAAATATTTTTATCCTTTCTTATCTTATTAATTCCATTAAGAAGTTTTTCTAACTCTTCTTTGTTATGAAAGTCTCTTAAGCCTTCTGTGTTAGGGGATGAGATATTAATTGTTATATATCCGGCTAAAGAAGAAAGCCTAGATAAACATAAATAATAGTCTTCCTCTTTGTTTAAACTGTCTTTATTGGGTCCAATGTTTATTCCCAAGAATCCAGTTGGCAAGTTATTGGCAAGTCTTTTTGAAACTATTTCAGATCCATGATTATTAAATCCAAGACGATTGATCAATGCTTGGTCTTTCTCAAGTCTAAAAATTCTAGGTTTTGGATTTCCAAGTTGTCTTTTTGGTGTAATAGTTCCAACTTCCACAAAACCGTAACCTAACTTGAATAAAGAGTTATAAACTTCTGCACTTTTGTCAAACCCTGCAGCTAAACCAATAGGATTAGGTAGTTTATGATTGAACAAATGTGTTTCAAGAATTTCCTCTTCTTCCACGCTAAAAATATTTTTTGGCAAAAAATTAAGTTTTAGAGACTTAATTGCTAAATCATGTGCAGCTTCTGGATCTAAAGAAAATATGTAAGGTCTAAAAATAGAAAACATTATTTTAATTTATCTTTTATTAGTTCAATTGTCTCGTTAAGTCCAAAAAAACTTATAAAAAAACCAAGTCTGGGACCATTTTCCTCACCAAAAACCACCTCATAAATTAACTTAAACCAGTCTCTTAAATTTTTTTCATAACCATTTTCTTTTCCAACAGTATAGACATATGTTTGTATTTCCTCAGGCAATAAAGATTGGTCTAACTCTTGTAATTTCTTTACTAAATTAAATAATGCTTTTTTTTCAGTATCATTTGGTTTCTTAAATTTCTTATTTGGCTCCACTTTATCTTTAAAATAATTAATTGCATATTCAGTAAGACCATCTAATATTTTGTAATCAACAGGCTTTATTTCTTTATGAAATCTATTTATAAACTTCCAAAGTATTTGCTTACTGTTTGCATTACTTGACCCAACTAAATTAAGCAACATAGAGAATGGCATAATAATTTTTTCATTTGGTGGATTTCCGTTATGTACGTGCCATACTGGATTCAATAATTGATCTTTTAAATTTTGCGATGAAAATTTCTCAATATAAGAAAGATAATCATCAACAGTTTTTGGCACTACTTCAGAATAAAGTTTTTTAGCTCTTTTAGGATTTGGGTACATGTAAAGAGCTAAACTTTCTGGTGAAGCATATCTTAGCCACTGTTCTATTGAAATTCCATTACCCTTTGATTTTGAAATTTTTTCACCTTTTTCATCTAAGAATAGTTCGTAGGCAAATCCGTTCGGAGGAACTTTTCCTAAAGCTTTACAGATCTTGCTAGATAATATAGCGCTTTCAGTAAGGTCTTTACCATACATCTCAAAATCAACATCAAAAGTAAACCATCGCATTGCCCAGTCAACCTTCCACTGTAATTTACATTTTCCATCTAAAATATCTGTTTCAATTTTTTCACCATTATTATTAAATACTACTGTCCCATTAGTTTTATTCATACTTATTAGAGGTATTTCCAAAACTTTTCCTGTGTTTGGACAAATTGGTAAAAATGGACAGTAAGTTTTTCTTCTTTCCTTCCTTAAAGTAGGTAAGATTATATTCATAATTTCATCATATTTTTCTAAAACTCGCTTTAAAGAATTGTTGAATACCCCTTTTTTATAATTTTCTGTAGAACTTTTAAAATTGAATTTGAAATTAAATCTTTTCAAGAATTCTATAAGCATTGCATTGTTGTGCTCACCAAAACTATTAAATTTTTTAAATGGATCTGGTATTTCAGTTAAAGGCTTACCTATGTTATTTTTTAAAATTTCAACGTTGGGAATATTGTCTGGTACTTTTCTAAGTCCATCCATATCATCAGAAAACGTAATGAGCTCATGATCAATTTTTTGGATATGATTGAGTGCATTGATCATCATGGTTGTTCGCGCAACCTCTCCAAACGTTCCAATGTGAGGTAAACCACTTGGACCGTAGCCTGTTTGAAATGTAATTTTATTCTTTTTTTTTATAATGCTTTCTCTATCTTTTAATAACTTCCTTACCTCCACAAATGGCCAGGATGAAGTAGATTGAATTAATTCGTTATCTAGCATATTTAAGGTTTATTAAATTTTATGCGCAAAATACAGATATAATTACATTATATTAAGTTGAATTTTAAAAGTATTTAAATAATCTCAAAATAAATGGCTACAAACAAAACTGTCTTTTTTTTAATTGGAATATTATTAATAGTATTGGGCTTTTCAATGCTTGCTCCTTATTCATTGCAAATTATTTTTGACGAGGGCAGTCACAGCTTTATTTCCTCATCATTTGTGACAATTTTTATTGGTATATTATTCATATTAGCAAATTTGGAGAAAGAATTTAAACTAAATCTTAGACAAACGTTTTTATTTTCTTCATTAGCATGGTTTATGGTTGCTGTTTTTGGTAGTTTGCCTTTTTTATTATCTTCGCAGAGTTTTAATTTTAGTGATGCTTTTTTTGAGAGTATGTCAGGTATAACTACAACTGGAGCTACCATAATATCTGACTTAGATAATAGTCCAAAAAGTATTCTGCTCTGGAGAGCAATTATGCAATGGCTGGGTGGTATTGGTATTGTGGTAATGGCAATTACAATTTTACCTCTTCTTAGAGTTGGTGGAATGCAGTTATTCAAGATGGAGGGCCCTGATAGTACTGAAAAAATTTTACCTAGAACAATTGAGGTTGCTGCTATTATTATTTCTACCTATATAATTTTAACTTTTCTTTGTGGTTTATTTTACTGGATATTTGGCATGACTATATTCGATAGTATAAGTCATGCAATGACTACTATAGCTACTGGTGGCTTCTCTACCCATAACGGCTCTATAGGGTTTTTTAATAATTCAAACATAGAAATTGTTGCAAGTATTTTTATTATTTTAGGAAGTATACCATTCATATCCTACCTAAAATTTGTACAAGGAAATAAAAGAATTTTTTTTAAAGATGACCAAATTAAAGGTCTGATTTACTTATTAATTATTTCTATAGCGATTATGTTTTTTTATTTAGTTTTTATTAATTATGAGAGCAATTTATTTGAAAAAATAAGGATTTCATCATTCAATGTTATCTCTATTTTATCTGGAACAGGTTATGTTACAGATGATTTCGGTTTATGGGGTAAATTTTCACTAATTTTCTTTTTGTTTCTTATGTTTGTTGGTGGATGCGCTGGTTCTACAGCATGTGGTATAAAAATTTTCAGATTTCAAATATTATTACTTTTCTTCAAAAATCAGATAAAAAAACTAATATCACCTAATAGTGTAATCGTAACTAAATATAACAATCAGAAAATCTCTGAAGACTTCATAAAATCTATAATAATTTTTATTTTTACTTTTTTATTTATTTTTTTTATTATAGCTATGCTTTTGTCAGTTAGCGGTTTAGATTTCATAACCTCAGTATCAGGAGCGGCAAGTTCAATTTCTAATGTTGGGCCTGGGCTTGGGGATATTATCGGTCCTAATGGAAATTATAAAGATATACCTAATCTATCAAAGTGGATATTATCGATTGGTATGTTACTAGGAAGATTGGAACTTTTTGCAGTGTTAGTTTTATTTTTTCCATCTTTTTGGAGAAGTTAAATTATGGATATATATAAAAAACAAAGTTTATCTGAAACTTTCTCAGTCTATTTAGATAAAAGAATGGTCAAGATATTATTACTTGGTGCAATAAGTGGTTTTCCTTGGGTAATAATTGGAAGTAGTTTGAGTCTTTGGTTAAAGGAGGACGGTCTAAGTAGAAGTACGATAGGTTGGGCAGGTTTAATTTTTACAGTATATGCTTTTAATTATCTTTGGGCTCCAATTATCGACAGAATTAAAATCCCGTGGTTGACAAGTAAGGTAGGTCACAGACGTGGATGGATTATAACCATGCAAACAATAATTTTAATAAGTTTAATTTGTTGGAGTTTAATTAATCCAACAGCAAATTTAGCTTTAGTTATAAGTATTGGTCTAATTATTGCAATTGCCTCTGCCACACAGGATATAACAGTTGATGCTTTAAGAATTGAGCAGATTGGGGAGAATGAAGGTAAATCAATGCAAGCCGGTGCAGCAATGGCAGTTGTTGGATGGTGGACAGGTTATAAATTAGGAGGTGTTGTAGCTCTTAATGCTGCAGAATTTTTTCAAAAAGCAGGTTTTGAAAATTACTGGCAAGTAACTTTTTTAATTTTAGGAATAATCATTATTGGATGCAATATTGGTCTTTTGTTTATCAAAGAACCACAGCCAATTGATAGAACTGAAAGCCAAAGACAAACTGATAAAATGATTGAAAATAAGTTAGGCTCCTCCACTATTATGACTAAAGCTGCTGCATGGATAACTGGTACAATAGTAGGTCCAATAATAAGTTTTTTTAAAAAAAATGGTTTTAATATAGCTTTGGCAATATTAGGATTTGTATTTCTTTTTAAAATTGGTGAAGCTTTTTTAGGAAGAATGTCAGTGATTTTTTATAAAGAAATTGGTTTTACTAAATCTGATATAGCACTTTATTCCAAGGGATTAGGTTGGATAACTACTGTTATTTTTACATTATTAGGAGGACTATTTGCTATTCGCTCAGGAGTGATAAAAGCAATGTTTGTCTCTGGAATTTTAATGGCTTCAACAAATTTATTATTTTCTCTTTTAGCTTGGTATGGAAAATCAGAATTACTATTTGCTATTGCGGTAATTTTTGACGATATGGCAGCTGCTTTTGCTACAGTTGCATTTGTAGCCTTTATTTCAATGCTTGTAGACAGAACATACACTGCAACACAGTATGCTTTACTTGCTTCTATAGGAACGGCTGGAAGAACCACCCTGGCAGCTTCATCAGGAGCTATGGTGGATTGGTTAAATGGTGATTGGGGTGTATTCTTTATAATTACAGCAGTAATGGTAATACCATCACTTATTTTTCTCTATATGATAAAAGATAAACTTAAGTTAAATGACTAAATATTTAACAAACAACTTTTCAATTACAAACCTTTTTAAAAAACCATCGACTAAATCTGAAATAGTAACCCA
>MDTD01073620.1_pt1 | contig 17103 bp, 14 predicted proteins | sample 811221 | NCBI WGS metagenome assembly MDTD01 (sample SAMN05326646, study PRJNA326480) | marine metagenome | isolation source: seawater | place: Pacific Ocean: South West | collected 2011 | reverse complement strand
TTCCCGTCGAGACCGAACGATTCCCAGCTGAAATAGAGCCCCTGGGATTCGAGGAACATCTCGAAGGTGGTCATGAAGTCGAACAGCACTTCGTCGGCATCGCTGATCACCAGCGGCCGAGCGGTGTCGAGGTCGATGCCGTCGAGCTGGGAAACGACGTCGGGGTGAAGGCGCTCGTCGCGCAGGGTCACCATTCCGGGTTGGCTCCAGGAAGGGCGGCGCGGGCGCGCGCCGGTGTTTCGGGCGGAACGGCCTCTGCTTCGCAGAAGGCGAGCAGCAACCTCTCGTCGGCGAGAAGGTAATCCAGCGCGCCCGCCAGTGTCTCGGGGTCGTTGGCCGACTGCATGAGGCTATCGCGATCCATCCCGCTCTGGGCGAGGAAGCCGGCCAAGGCGCGCTCGTCCCCGGCCATGTGCGCGAGAACGCGCAGTGCAAGAACCTGTGCTTGGTCGGGCGTCAAGAAAGGTCACCGGCCATGAGCGGCCGGTCGGAAGAGGCCGCCTGACGCGGCCTGCCGTCGATCGGCCGCCGTGTTACTTGATCTTGCCTTCGCGAAACAGGACGTGCTTGCGCGCGACCGGATCATACTTCTTCACTTCCAGCTTGCCGGTCACCGTCTTCGGATTCTTCTTCGTGACGTAGAAGAAACCGGTGTCGGCGGTGCTGTTCAGCCGGATCTTGATATTTGCGGGTTTTGCCATCGGTCGAATCCTGAAACTAGTCGAGTGCGGAACATAGCGCTCCGGCCTCCGCTGTCAAGGTGAGCGCCGGGCCGACACTAGGGTGCTCCGCCGGCCGTAGGCATGGATGGCGACGAAGACGACGAATGCCGCGCAGAATGCGGTCAATGCGCCGGGCAGTCCGAGCGTCGGGCTCCATTCCATCATCGGCCCGCTGATGGCAGGACCGGCCAGACTGCCGATGCCGTAAAGAATGATCACCCCGGCATTGGCCTGGGCGAGGTCGGCGCCGCGAAACTTGGTGCCGATCATGACCAGGGCCAGCGTGTAGAGGCCGAAGGTTGCGCTGCCGGTCAGGAACAGGGTGACCAGAACGACGGTCGGATCGCCGCCGGTGACGAGGGGAAGCACCAGAAAGCCGGCGGCGCCGACGATGCCTGTCATCAGCGCGAGGCGTCGGTGGTCGAAGTGGTCCGCCGCCCAGCCGAACGGGACCTGTGAGACGACGCCGCCCAGCAACATCGCCGTTACCGCGTCGGTCGCCGTCGTCTCGCCATAGCCCTGGTGGAGCAGGTGGACCGGCAGAAGCGACAGTGTCGCGCCCTCGATCGAGCCGCAGACAAGAGGGCCGACCGCGGCGATGGGCAGGACACGCGCCAAATGCCATGGCCGGCTGCGCGGCACGCCGACGATCCGCGGCGCGACGCCGATTGCGAGCAAAAGGGGAATGATCGCCATCGCGGTCGCGAGCGCGAGGACGACGAAAGGCATCCAGCCCTCGGTGCCGGTCCAGCGGATGGCGATCGGCCCGATCGCGATACCGGCGGCCAGCATGCTGCCGTAAAGCCCGACGACGCGGCCGCGAATTCTGTCGCCGGCGATCTGGTTGATCCAGGTTTCGCCGGCCACGACAAGGATCACGCCGGCGGCGCCCAGGAGCCAGCGGAGCACGAACCACGCTAGCAGATCGTCGAACAGAGGAAAGAGAAGGGCGATCACCACGATCCCCAGATAGGCGAGAGCCAGCATCCGCAACGTGCCGAGCATCGCCAGCATCCGCGGTACCAGGGGGCCGACCATGACAAGGCCGATGAACTGGGCCGTGGTATTGAGTCCGATCACCGAGGCGGAGAAGCCGCGCTGCTCCATCACAAGCGACAGGAGCGGCAGGCTGAACCCGAACGTCGCCCCGGCTACGGCGATCGACGCCAGGATGGCGATGAAGCTTCGCAGGGGCCCGATCCCCTGGATCTCCTTGGTCGCAGTCTCCGCCATCAGCGTTTCTTGCGCTTACGTGTGGGAGCGCCGCCTTTTCGAGTCCGTGTCTTACCCTGCGGGCGGGACTGGGAGGAACTGACACGGCCCGGTTTCGTGCGTCCCGGCGGCGACAGGACCTCGAACACCAGCCCGCCTGTGATGGGCGAGGCCTCCATCAGGCGCACCTCGACGGCATCGCCGAGGGCGAACACGGCGCCGGTCCGCTCCTCCACCAGGCGATGGCGCGCTTCGTCATGGGTGAAGTCGCCGGGGAGACTGCGGCGGGGCACCAGGCCGTCGGCGCCGATCCCGTCGATGGTGACGAACAGGCCGAAACGCGCGACGCCGTTGATGCGGCCAGTGAACCGCGCGCCGACACGGTCGACCATGTAACGGGCGATATAGCGCTCGATCGCGTCACGCTCCGCGCTTGCCGCCCGGCGCTCGGCCGTGGAGATCGCCTCGGCGATCTTCTCGAAGTCGCGCTGGTCGCTTTCGCCCAGGCCGCCGTCGCCGAGATCGAGGGCGCGAATCAGGCTGCGGTGGACCAGAAGGTCGGCATAGCGGCGGATCGGCGAGGTGAAGTGGGCGTAACGGAGAAGGTTGAGGCCGAAATGGCCGATGTTCTCCGGGCTGTAGGCCGCCTGCGACTGGCTGCGCAGAATCACCGTATTGATCAACGGTGCTTCAGGCTTTCCCTCGGCTTTCTTGAGAATCTGGTTCAAGTGGCCGGCGCGGATGTTCCGGCTGCCGGTCAGGCTGTAGTCGAGACCGTCGAGGAACTGCCGGAGCGACTCCATCTTGTCGGCCGGCGGCTGATCATGGATGCGGTACATGCAGGGCGCGTGCTTCGCCTCCAGCGTTTCGGCGGCGGCGACGTTGGCGGCGATCATGAACTCTTCGATCAGCTTGTGGCTGTCGAGGCGCGCGCGCGGATGGATTTCGGCGATCTCGCCGTCCTCGCCCAGCACCACCTGCTCCTCCGGCACATCGAGATCGAGAACGCCACGTTTCTCCCGGCCCTTGTTCAGCGACTTGAAGGCGCCGTAGAGGGGCGCCAGCACGGTCTCGACAAGGGGGGCGACATCGGGGTCGGGGCGGCCGTCCCGTGCCGCCTGGACCTGCTCGTAGGTGAGGCGCGCCGCCGAGCGCATCAGGCCGCGAACGAAGCGATGGCGGCGGATGGTGCCCTCGGCGTCGATCCAGATATGGGCGGCCATGCAGGCGCGGTTCTCGTTGGGCACCAGCGAGCACCAGCCGTTCGAAAGCTGCTCGGGCAGCATCGGCACCACCCGGTCGGGAAAGTAGACCGAGTTGCCGCGCTCGCGCGCATCGCGGTCGATGGCCTGGTTGGGGGCGACGTAGTGGGCGACGTCGGCGATCGCCACCAAAATGTGCCAGCCGCCGGGATTGTCCGGGTCGTCATCGGGCTCGGCCCAGACCGCGTCGTCGAAGTCGCGGGCATCGGCGCCATCGATGGTCACCAGCGGGATGTCGCGGAGGTCGGTGCGGCCTGCCAGCGTCGGCGCCTTCGCGGCTTCGGCCGCGGCCAGGGTCTCGGGCGAGAACGCGGTCGGGATACCGTGGGCGTGGACGACGAGAAGGCTGATCGAGCGCACGTCGTCCATGTCGCCGATGCGCTGGATAATCCGGGCTTGCGGCAAACCGAGGCGATGTCCCCGCAGGACCTCCGCCGCGACCACTTCGCCGGGCAGGGCGCCGGGAGCATTTCCCACAACGGTAAAGTCGCTCTTCGCCCGCTTGTCGACGGGGATCAGCCGCGCGGAATCGCCTTCTCCGCGCAGTACGGCGAGCACCCGGTCGGCACCGGTGGTGAGGGCGCGCATCACCCGGGCTTCATAGGACCCGTCCTCTACGCGATGCAGGCGGACGAGGGCGCGGTCGCCGATCCCCGGAGCGTTTGCGCCTTCGCGATCGCTCGGAATGATGACGATCCTGGGTGGGGGTTCGTCGCTTTCCCACGCTGTCGGGCGGGCCAGTGGTTCGCCGTCCAGGTCGACACCGGTCACTTCGATGACTGTTACGCTGGGCAGGACGCCCTTGATGCCGAAGCGCCGACGGTTGCCCTGCAGGACCCCTTCCTCGACCAGCTCGTTCAGTATCTCCTTCAAGGCGATGCGGTCGGCGCCGCTCACCTTGAAGGCACGGGCGATCTCGCGCTTGCCGGCACGGCCCTCGCTGTTGCGGATGAACTCCGCGATCTCGCTCTTGCTGGGGAGAGCGGCAGGCTTACGGCGCGCGGCCAAAGGGCTTCCCTCAGCGTGGCTCGGACGAGGCGTTCGTGCCCGAACTCCGTGTCTTCGCCGCGCCGCCCGAAGAACCGCTCCGTTTGGATGCCGGCTTGGCGGCGGACTTGGCCGCCTTGGCCTTGGCGCCCTTGGCGTCGCTCTTGGTGGCTTTGGTGCTGCCGGACTTGGTTTTCGCGGCACGTCCTGCAGCCGCCGACTTCTTCCCCTTGGCGCCGGACTTTCCGCCTTTGGCTGCCTGAGCGGCGATGAGCGGGACGGCTTCTTCCAGCGTCACCGATTCGGGCGTCGCGTCGCCTGGCAGCTTCGCTCGGGTGCCGTTGTGCTGGAGGTAGGGGCCATAGCGGCCGTTGTAGACGGCGACCGGCTCGTTGTCGTCCGGGTGAGGGCCCAGCACGCGAATGGGTTCCGCGGACCGCCGTTTGCTCGGCTCGGCGAGCAGCGAGACGGCCCGGTTGAGACCGACGGTGAGGACATCGTCGCCAGCGGGCAACGATTTGAAGGCCCCGTCATGCTTCAGGTAAGGGCCGAACCGCCCCAGCCCCGCCTGGATCGTCTTCCCCGTTTCCGGGTGGGTACCGACTTCGCGCGGCAGAGCCAACAGGCCCACGGCATTGTCGAGCGTTACGTCCTCGGGCGGCAGATTGCGGGGCAGGGAGGCCCGTTTCGGCTTCTCCCCTTCGGCAGCCTCGCCGCGCTGCACGTAGTGACCGTAGGGACCCTTGCGGAGGGTGATCTCGTTCCCTTCCGAATCGATACCCAGCTTCACCGGTCCGTCGGCGGCGGGATCGCCGGCGCCTTCGTCGCCGGTCAGCGGCCGGGTGTACTTGCATTCGGGATAGTTCGAGCAGCCGACGAAGGCGCCGAACTTGCCGAGCTTCAGACTCAGACGCCCTTCCTTACAGCTCGGGCAGGTTCGCGCCTCGGCGTTGGGGAAGATGTGCGGGCCCAGCAGTTCGTCGAGCGCATCCAGAACTTCCTTGACGCGGAGGTCCTTGATGTCGTCGACGGCCATGCTGAAGGCGGCCCAGAAGGCGCGCAGAACCTCTTTCCACGCGACGGTGCCATTGGAGATCTGGTCGAGCTGATCTTCCAGTTCGGCGGTGAAGTCGTACCGGACGTAGCGTTCGAAGAAGCTCTCCAGGAAGGCCGTGACCAGCCGGCCACGGTCCTCCGGAATGAATCGCTTCTTGTCCAGGCGCACGTAATTGCGGTCCTGAAGGACCGAGATGATGTTGGCGTAGGTCGACGGACGGCCGATGCCGAGCTCCTCCAGGCGCCGGACCAGAGTCGCTTCAGTGAAGCGCGGCGGTGGCTCGGTGAAGTGCTGGTCGGAACGGACCGCTTCCCGATCCATCGGCTCTTTCGCTTCGACCTGCGGCAGGCGGCGGTCCTCGTCGGACTCGGCTTCGCCTGGCTCGTCCCGGCCTTCGCTGTAGATCTTCAGGAAGCCATCGAAAGCGACGACGGAACCCGTTGCCCGGAACCGAACGTTTCCGTCGGCCGAGGCGATGTCGACGGCGACCTGGTCCAGGCGTGCGCTCTCCATCTGGCAGGCCATGGTCCGCTTCCAAACCAGGTCGTAAAGCGCCAGTTCCTCGCGTTCGAGGTGCCGGGACAGCTCCTTGGGCAGCCGGCTCAGATCGGTCGGACGGATGGCCTCGTGCGCTTCCTGGGCGTTGCGGGCGCGGGTCTTGTACTGACGCGGCTGATCGGGCAGGTAGGCATCGCCGTAAAGTCGCCCGATCACCTTTCGCGCGCCGTCGATGGCTTCCCGCGACAGCTGCACGCTGTCGGTTCGCATGTAAGTGATCAGCCCTACCGTTTCGCCGCCGATGTCGATGCCTTCGTAGAGCCGTTGGGCGATCTGCATCGTCCGCCGCGCGCCGAGACCGAGCTTGCGTGAGGCCTCCTGCTGCAGCGTCGAGGTGATGAAGGGCGGGGCCGGGTGGCGCTTGACCTGCTTGCGTTCGACATCGGCGACCGCGAACTGCCGGGACTCGGCCGCGGCGACCGCGCGGTCGGCATGCTCTTTGTCCGGCAGGCCGAACTTATCGAGCTTCTTGCCGTCGAGATGGGTGAGACGCGCGGTCAGCATCTCGTTCCGCGGTGTTTTAAAGTCGGCTTCGACCGTCCAGTATTCCTGCGGGACGAAGCTCTCTATCTCGCGTTCACGGTCGCAGATCAGGCGAAGCGCTACCGACTGCACGCGTCCCGCCGAGCGGCTGCCCGGAAGCTTGCGCCACAGGACCGGTGACAGCGTGAAGCCCACCAGATAGTCGAGCGCGCGGCGTGCCTGCTGGGCGTCGACCAGCGCCATGTCGATGTCGCGGGGGTGGGCCATCGCTTCGCGGACGGCGTCGCGCGTGATCTCGTGGAACACCACGCGCTTCACGTCGATGCCCTTGATGGCGTTCCGCTCCTTCAGCGCATCCAGGACATGCCAGGAGATCGCCTCGCCTTCACGATCCGGGTCGGTGGCGAGATACAGGTTGTCGGCCTTCTTCACCGCCGTGGCGATCTCGCGCAGATGCTTGGTCGCCCGGTCCTCGACCTCGTAGGTCATGGCGAAATCTTCGTCCGGGCGGACCGAGCCGTCCTTGGAGGGAAGGTCGCGGACATGGCCGTAGGTGGCCAGCACCGTGAAGTCGGAGCCGAGGTATTTCTCGATGGTCTTCGCCTTGGCGGGAGACTCGACGAGTACGACGTTCATGAAAAGCTCACTCGTTCGCTGTGCTGGGCGCCGGTCAGGCGTCAGGCTCGATCAAGGAGACCAAGTTGCCGGGCAAACGGTTGAGGCGGCCGGCGAGGTCGAGCTCGACCAAAATGGTTAAGACCTCCCCAGGTGTCAATTCGGACTGGCGTATGACCTCATCGATCGGTGTCGGCGTGGGGCCCAGCAGCTCGGTCACTCGCGTCCGTCCTCTGTCGAGGACATCGCTGTTTACATGGGGCGGTACGGCGACCAGTCGAGGCCGACTCACGTCGGCGAGCGGGCGTTCGAGCATGCCGGCGATGGCATCGGCGACGTCGTCCGCCGATTCGACCAGCACCGCACCGTTGCGGATCAGGTCGTTCGTGCCGCGATGGCGGGGATCCAGGGGGAAGCCCGGGACGGCGCAGACCTCGCGCCCTTGCTCCAGGGCCATGCGTGCCGTGATCAACGAGCCGGAGCGTCGGGCGGCCTCGACCACCACGACGGCGAGAGACAGGCCGGAGATGATCCGGTTGCGACGCGGGAAGTGGCGGGCATGGGCCACGGTGCCGAGCGGTTGTTCGCTGACGACGGCGCCGGCGGAGACGATCTCGTCGTAAAGCAGATCATGCTCGGGTGGATAAATCTGGTCGACGCCGCCCGCGAGCACAGCCACGGTGCCGCTTTGAACCGAGCCTGAATGAGCTTGGGCATCGATTCCGCGCGCCATGCCCGAAACGACGACGAGCTGGCGGGATCCCAATTCCCGCGCCAGATCACGGGCGAACCGTGCTCCGGCGGCCGAAGCGTTGCGCGCACCGACAATGGCGACAGCGGCTTTCCGAAGCAGGTGCGGGTGCCCCCGGATAGCCAGCACCGGCGGCGGGTCGGCGATCGCGGCCAGCAGCTCGGGGTAGACGGCTTCCCCATAGGTGACGACCGTGATTCCCGACCTCTCGCACGCAGCGAGTTCCGCGTCGGCCTCACTGACGGCTGCCACCCGGATGGGGCGGGCGCTGCCGCCGCGTCGCGCCATGTCGGGCACCGCGGCCAGCGCGGCAGCGCCGCTACCGAACATCCCCATCAGATGATGGTAGGTGTTCGGCCCGATGTTCTCGGAGCGTGCGAGACGAAGGCGATCCCGCCGCTCCCGCCAGCTCAACGGGCGTATCTCCTCCTGCGCCAACACTGGATTCTCCGCCGCTATTCGTTCTCCGGAATATAGCGGTATGGCGCTAAGGGGACATCCACAGATTGTGATATTGCTTCACCACACAATAAATCGTAGCCGGCATCGATGGCTGCTTTGACGTGTGCCGGCTGATCGACTCCCAGCAGGAAGGTTTTTGCACCGACGATTTTCCCGCGGGCGGGAAAGCGCGCGAAAGGCGTCGGAAACGCGCCGACGGAGTCGCGTTTGCCGAGATTGGTACCCACCGCTGCAGGCTGGAGCTGGATGAATGGCTTGCAACGGTCGCCTTGGGGCGGCACGCGGGCAAACCAAGGTCCGAACTGGCCGATGAACTTCTCGACGTCCGGAAGCAAGGTCGTCGAGAAGCTGTCGGCCATGCAAACCAGTTCCAGCGCCAGAAACTGCTGCTGCTCCTGATCGAGGCCGCTGACGATGACTCGGAAGCGCCGGCGGGCGTCGGCGCGGGTCAGGATTCCGAAATGGATCGGCACCAGTAGTGGTGCGACCGACTTGCCGGCCGGCAGGGCCCGAAGTTGGTCGATCGCTGCGAACAGCACGATTTCATCCAGGTCGCCGGTGAGAACGCCGGCGTCGTCCCGCGGGTAGAGCGCTTCCCCGTAGAGGACCTTGTCCGCGCGGCGGTCGTAGCGGGTGGGCAAGGCGACGAAGCCTCGGATGATTCCCGCCCGATGGTCCCACATAGGGTAATATTTTACTTTAACATCCGAGAATAACCCCTTGGCTTTCCGGCGAACCGCGAGCATGATCTCTCGCCGTTCGGAGCCGAGCCCGCCATCGCCGCGGGCGACGCCATGAGCCAGCAGTGGCGGGGCGACCTCGGGTTCCCTGGACGCTTCTTCCTTGAAGCGAATGACCGTCGGTTCGTCTTCCATCATCGGCTCGTCCGGAGAAAGCAGCGAAACCGAGTCGGCCGACCGATTCGCATCGGAGCTTCCGCCACGCATATCGAGAACGCGGACGTTCTCCTCGATGGGCTCGTCGGGTGACAGAAGAGACACCGTGCCCGCGTCGGCGCGTTCGGAGTCGTCGAGGGCCCATTCCCAGGTCGACTCGTCCACCAAGTCGTCCGGTGATGCGAGCAGGGACACCGACTCCCGCACCGGCTTGCCGTCGACGTAGGCGATCGATTTGTTGACGACCCCGCCGTTCTCATCGGTTTCCGTCGACATGACGGTCTCGTCTCGCGATCGCCGCGCGACCGGATTTCCGTCGTCGTCGGGTTCGTCCACCTGGACGTCGATGAGAGTGGCTTTCATACCCAGGGGATGGTCGGGGGGAAGGACGGAGCGCAATGCCGCGTGGAACTTCTTGGCGATACGCTGGGCGCGTCGCTCCGCCTCCCGCTTGTTGTTCGTCGAGAACAGGATGACGAAGTTGAGAGAATCCGACTGCTCGAAACTCTCATCCGGGCCGAGATCTTCCGAGATCACTTTTCGGGCGATCAGCGCCACATGGTCGGCGAGCATTTCCCACTTGTCGCCGAACGCGGATTTCAGAGGATCGAGGCCCAGGACCTCGATCATCGAGACTTGGGCCGGCAGACCGGCCTTGTTCCGCTCGATCAGCTTGCGGCCGAAGACGACCCCGTCACCCGAAAGGCGGTGCTGGCGATGATGGGACGGCGCTTGCGCGCGGGGTGTCGACTCGTCGGCAACCGTTCGTCCGGGTCTCGCGCGGGACCCTTCGTAAAAAAAATCAAGAACGTTGCTGAATAACTGGCCAAACGGCATAGCGCACTTTGGTACCCGAATAGGGTCACGAAGTCGTTAACTATGGAGCTTGGGCGCTCTCAAGCCGAAAGTCGAGCGGTGCGCTGGTGCCGAACCCGGTGTCAGGGGGCCGTCTCGCTGCGTCGTTTCAGCCGGATCTTCGATTCCGAACCGTTGGCCAACCGTTGCAGATTGGCATGATGCTTGACGATCACGACGATCGCCAGCACCACGAGAAGATCGACATGCTGGGGAAGGCCCGGAAGATCGGGGGAGAGCATTCCTTCGCGCTGGAATTTCAGCATCAGCCACAGGAACAACGGTGCCGATAGCATCGCCAGGATCGAAGACAGCGATGAGTAACGGGTGATCAGGGCGACCACCAGCCAGACGAGACAGGCTGCCAGGCCCACCGGCCAGGAAATGGCCAGGATCACACCCAAGGTCGTGGCCACGCCCTTGCCGCCGTGAAAACGAAGCCAGACCGGGTAGATATGCCCGATGACGGCGCCCCCTGCCGCGATGACCTGGGTGTCGGGGCCATAGCGGGCACCGAGATAGACCGCGAGGGCACCCTTGCCGCCGTCGAGGAGCAACGTCGCCAGGGCGAGACCTTTCTTGCCGGTCCTGAGGACGTTGGTGGCGCCGGTACTGCCGGAACCGGCCTTGCGCAGGTCGACGCCGCCCGCGGCGCGGGTCAGGACGTAGCCGAAGGGGATGGAGCCCAGAAGATATCCCAGGAACGCCGCCAGATAGAGGGGCCATGTGTAGTCCCAGCCGCCCAGAGGGTCTGGCATGGCTACTCGGCCTCGAAGATGGTCCGGCCGTCGACGACGGTTCTCAGCACACGGCCCTGCAGCGGGCGCCCGTCATAGGGTGCGTTCTTCGACTTGCTTCTGAGCTTGGTGACATCGACGGTCCACGGGGCGTCGAGATCGAACAGGCATAGGTCGGCATGGGCGCCGGCGGCGAGACGCCCGCCGGGAAGTTTCAGCAGCTCCGCGGGTCTGACCGTCATGGTCCGCAGCAGGTCGAGCAGGGGAACATCGCCCTTGTGGTAGAGCTCGAGCGCCAGCGGCAGCATCGTCTCGACGCCGATGATCCCGTTGGCTGCCTGAGCGAACGGGACCCGCTTGCTGTCCTGATCGTGCGGCGCATGGTCGCTGACGATGACGTCGATGACACCTTCGGCGATGCCGGCGGCGACCGCTTGCCGATCGCTCTCGGCGCGGAGCGGCGGTGAGACCTTGGCGAAGGTCAGGTAGTCTCCGACGGCGGTTTCGTTGAGTGCGAAGTAGTGGGGGGCCGTGGCGCAGGAGACAGGCAGACCGCGCGCCTTGGCGGCTCGGATGATGTCGACCGATGCGCCGGACGACAGATGCGCCACGTGATACCGGCCGCGCGGGACCGTTTCGAGAAGCCGGAGATCGCGTTCGATCAGGATCGTCTCGGCGGCGATCGGAACGCCGGCGAGCCCTAGACGGGTCGCGAGCTCACCCTCGTTCATCGTCCCGTCCTCGGCGAGGGCCCGGTCCTCGGGATGCTGCATGATCAGGACGTCGAAGGCGCTGGCGTAGCTCAACGCCCGGCGCATCACCTTGCTGTTCATCACCGCCCGATCGGCGTCGGTGAAGCCCGTGACGTCGGCCTCGGCCAGCATGCCGATCTCGGTCAGGTGCTCGCCCTGCAAGCCAACGGTGATCGCTGCACAGGGATAGATCTTGACCTCGCTGGTCTCCCGCGCGCGCCGGGCGATGAACTCGACCATCGGAATCTGGTCGATGACCGGGTCGGTGTTCGGCATGCAGGCGATGCTGGTGATGCCTCCGGCCGCCGCAGCTTGGCTGGCGCTGGCCAGCGTCTCCTTGTGCTCGGCGCCGGGTTCGCGGAGATGGGCGCGGATGTCGACCAGGCCGGGGCAGAGGCAATGGCCTTCGCAGTCGACCACCGCAGCCCCTTCCGGCACGCCGTCCGCAAAAAGGCGGGGGCCGAAATCGGCGATCAGCGGACCGTCGGTGAGGAGACCCCCCGGACTGTCGAGGCCGGAGGCGGGGTCGAGCAGCCGAGCATTCACATAGGCGACCCGGCCGGGCTGCGGTCGCTTCATCGTGCGACCTCCGTTTCCGGTGCGGGCGGGTTGTTGGCCGACAGGATTTCGAGACACGCCATCCGCACCGCCACGCCGAGTTCGACCTGGTCGAGGATGACGCTGCGGGTGATGTCGTCGGCGACCGTGCCGTCGATCTCCACCCCGCGGTTCATCGGCCCCGGATGCATGATCAGCGCCCCCGGCCGTGCGGCAGCAAGCTTATCGTAGTCCAGCCCGTAAAAACGGAAGTACTCCCGCGTCGAAGGGAGGTATGAGCCGCGCATGCGCTCGCTCTGCAGGCGCAGCATCATGACGATGTCACAGTCGCGCAGGCCTTCGCGCATGTCGTGGAAGACCTCGCAGCCAAGCCGCTCGATGCCGGTCGGCACCAGGGTCGGCGGTGCCACCGCCCGCACGCGGGCGCCCATGGTGTTCAGCAGGTGAATGTTCGAGCGCGCGACCCGGCTGTGCATGATGTCGCCGCAAATCGCTACCGTCAGGCCGTCGATATGGCCGAGGCGGCGGCGGATGGTCAGGGCGTCGAGCAGGGCCTGGGTCGGGTGCTCATGGCTGCCGTCCCCGGCGTTGATTACCGCACAGTTCACTTTCGACGCCAGCAGCATCACCGCGCCGCTGTCCGGGTGACGGACGACCAGCACGTCCGGATGCATGGCGTTGAGCGTTGTCGCGGTATCGAGCAGCGTCTCGCCCTTCTTGATCGAGCTCACGTCGACCGACATGTTGATGGTGTCGGCGCCCAGCCGCTTGCCCGCCAACTCGAACGACGTGCGGGTGCGGGTCGAGCTCTCGAAGAACAGGTTGATGATCGTCCGACCGCGCAGAAGGCTCTGTTTCTTTTCGGTGCGGCGGTTGAGCTCGACATAGGTATCGGCGAGGTCGAGCAGGGACTCGATTTCGTCCGCGCCGAGTCCGGCGATACCCAGAAGGTGGCGGTGGGGATATCGGCGGTCGGGGACATCCTCGGTCATGGCTGCGGATAATAGGCGGGGGCATTCACAGCGGCAAGGCGACGGAGCCGAGATTCGGAAGGGATCGGCCGGAGCCCGTATTCAGCGGGCGAGGGCGATCATGACCGGCATCGTCACCGCCGAGACGATGGTCGAAAGGGTGATGATATTGGCCATCAGCGGTGCGTCGCCCCCCATCTGCCGGGCGAGGATATAGGCGGTGCTGGCGGCGGGCAGCGAGGCGAACAGCACCGCCACGGTGGCAGTGACGCCCTCCACCCCGAACAGTACGCAGAAGGCCAGGAACGAGAGCGGCATCAGGATCAGCCGGAAGATGCAGGTGGCGACGATCGCCCGATTGTCGGCGGCCATGCCGTCCGGCTCCAGCCCGGCGCCGACCGCGAGCAGGCCGAGCGGCAGGGCGGCACGGCCGAGAAAATGGACGGCATCGTCCAGGCCGGGGGGCAAGGTGGTCCCCAGCCCGTTCAGCAGCAGACCGCCGACGCAGCCCAGGATCAGCGGGTTCTTGAGAAGCTGCGTCACGATGTAGCGCCGGCTGGTGGCGCTCACCGGTCCATAACGCAGAAGGGCCAGCACCGACAGTACGTTGGCCAACGGGATCAGGACCGCCATCACCACCGCCGACAATGTCGTGCCGACCGCGCCGAACATGGCGAAGGCGGCGGCGATGCCGACATAAGTGTTGAAGCGCACCGCCCCCTGGAAGACCGAGGTGAAGGCCGCGCCGTCCAAGCGCAGGAAGGGCTTGGCGGCGACCACCAGCCCGGCCACGAACAAGGTGCCGGCGGTCATCGCCGCAGCGACCGGCAGCACGTTCAATGGCCCGAGATCGGCCTTGGACAGGCTGTCGATCAGCAGCGCCGGAAACAGGATGAAGTAGATAACCCGCTCGGTCGCCGGCCAGAAGGGTTCACCCGGAAAGCCATAGCGGCGCAGGGCGAATCCTAAGCCGATCAGCAGCATGACCGGGACGAGCGACAGGAGGACGGTGATCATCGGAGTGGCGGATGCTCCGACTTCAGGCGGTCGAGCGCACCCTGAAGAATGTAGGCGGCGGCCATCTTGTCGACGACCTCGGCGCGTCTGGCGCGGGACATGTCCGCTTCAAGGAGGGTTCGCGTCACGGCGGCCGTCGACAGCCGTTCGTCCCACAGCAGGACCGGCAGGCCGAGCGGACCTTCGACGTTCCGCGCGAACTGGCGGACCGACTGGCAGCGCGGACCTTCGGTGCCGTTCATGTTGACCGGCAGACCCACGACCATCCCGACGACGCCATGCTCGGCGATCAACGCTTCCAGCGCCGAAAGCATCGCCGAGAACTTGGAGCGGCGAAGACCGATCAACGGCGACGCGATCACCCGCAGGCGGTCGGACAGCGCCAGCCCCACCGTCTTCTCCCCGGTGTCCACGCCCAGCAGGCTGCCGGGACCGGCTGGCAAAGCCTCCCGAAATCCCTCGATGTCCTGAAATATCATGCGCGCACTGTAGGAGAGGGAAAGGTTGCGCGCTATGGGGCAGGCGAGCGGTGGGGACGGCGCCCCTCAAGCCTTGTCGGATCGCGGAAGCGGGTGCTAGTTTCCGGCCCGAGCCTTGCACTTCTCTTGCGAAGAGCCCTCATGTCACTCGACAAATCCACTGTCGCGCGCATCGCCAACCTTGCGCGCATCGAAGTGCCCGAGTCCGACCTCGAGCCGCTGGCCGGCGAGCTGTCCTCGATCCTGACCTGGATCGAGCAGTTGAGCGAGGTCGATGTCGAAGGCGTCCAGCCGATGACCAGCGTCGCCCCGATGAACCTCAAGCAGCGCGAGGACGAGGTGACCGATGGCGGCCGTGCTGCCGATGTGGTCGCCAACGCGCCGGAAACGGTCGACGGATACTTCCTCGTCCCGAAGGTTATCGAGTGATGACGACACTGACCGACCTCACCATCGCCGACGCCCAGGCCGGGCTCGCCAAAGGCGACTTCTCGGCTCGCGAGCTCGCCGAGGCCCATATCCGCGCGACCGAAGCCGGCCGACCGCTCAACGCGATGATCACCGAGACCGGTGACCGTGCCGTCGCGGCGGCCGAGGCTGCCGACGATCGGCGGAAGAAAGGCGAGGGGCTCGGGCCACTCGACGGTATCCCGGTCGCGGTCAAGGATCTGTTCTGCACCGAGGGCGTGCTGACGACCGCCGGCTCGCACATCCTCGACGGCTTTACCCCGCCCTACGAATCGACGGTCACCGCCAATCTGTGGCGGTCCGGCGCAGGCATGCTGGGGAAGACCAATCTCGACGAGTTCGCCATGGGCTCGTCCAACATGACCAGCTACCACGGTCCCGTGCACAACCCGTGGCGGAGACAGGGCGACAACCAGCCGCTGGTTCCGGGCGGCAGCTCGGGCGGTTCGGCGGCGGCGGTGGCCGCGCGGATGTGCCTCGGCGCGCTCGGCACCGATACCGGCGGGTCGATCCGCCAGCCGGCGTCGTTCTGCGGCATCGTCGGCATGAAGCCCACTTACGGCCGCTGTTCGCGCTGGGGAATCGTCGCCTTCGCCAGTTCGCTTGATCAGGCGGGTCCGTTCACGCGGACGGTGCGCGACGCGGCGATCATGCTGAACGGCATGGCTGGGCATGATCCAAAGGACTCGACCTCGGTCGATATGACGGTTCCCGACTTCGCCGCGGCGCTGTCGGGCGATATCCGAGGCCTCAAGGTCGGCATTCCGGCCGAATACCGGGTCGACGGCATGTCGGCGGAGATCGAGGCGCTGTGGCAGCAGGGAATCGACTGGCTGCGCGACGCCGGAGCCGAGCCGGTCGAGATCAGCCTGCCGCACACGAAATACGCGCTGCCGACCTATTACATCATCGCGCCGGCCGAGGCGTCGTCGAACCTCGCCCGCTATGACGGGGTGAAGTACGGCCTCCGGGTCGAGGGCAGCGACCTCAATGACATGTACGCCAAGACCCGCGGCGAAGGCTTCGGCGACGAGGTGCGCCGCCGCGTGCTGATCGGTACCTATGTGCTGTCGGCCGGCTATTACGACGCCTACTATTTGAAGGCACAGCGGGTGCGGACGCTGATCGCGCGCGACTTCACCCAGGCGTTCGAGAACGTCGACGTGATCCTGACCCCGACGACGCCTTCGGCGGCTTTCGCAGTGGGCGAGAAGATGGACGATCCGGTGGCGATGTATCTGAACGATGTCTTCACGGTGCCGGTGAACTTGGCTGGCCTGCCGGGCATCTCGGTGCCGGCCGGTCTCTCGGAAGGCGGCCTGCCGCTCGGCCTCCAGGTCATCGGCAAGGCGTTCGACGAAGCGACGATGCTCCGCGCCGCCGACGTCATCGAACGCGCCGCGGCCTTCACCGCCCGCCCTGCCTTTATCGCCGGGGAGGCTGCGTGATGAACCTGCATCGTAGTGCCGTCATGCCCGCGAAGGCGGGCATCCATGGGGCGAGCGAGATATTGTCCGATTCTGCGCGCGGGCCTCTGGGTTCCCGCCTTCGCGGGAACGACGACTGTAAGAAGGAGGCAGGACGATGACCTCCAACGGAACCGAAGCGCCGCGCATCAAGGGGCGGACGGGCGAATGGGAAATGGTGATCGGGCTGGAGGTCCATGCCCAGATCACGTCCGAAGCCAAGCTGTTCTCCGGCGCCGCCACCGCCTTTGGCGCTCCGCCCAACAGCCAGGTGTCGTTCGTCGACGCGGCGATGCCGGGCATGCTGCCGGTGATCAACCGCCGCTGTGTCGAGCAGGCGGTGCGGACCGGTCTGGCGCTCAAGGCGCAGATCAACCGGACATCGGTGTTCGCGCGGAAGAACTACTTCTATCCGGACCTTCCCGCCGGCTACCAGATTTCGCAGTACGAGCATCCGATCGTCGGCGAGGGACGGATCATCGTCGATATGCCCGACGGCTCGACGCGCGATGTCGGCATCACCCGCCTGCACATGGAGCAGGATGCGGGGAAGAGCCTCCACGACCAGCACGCGACCAAGACCTTCGTCGACCTGAACCGCGCCGGCGTGGCGCTGATGGAGATCGTCTCCGAGCCCGATCTCCGGGGGCCGGAGGAGGCTGCGGCCTATATGCGGAAGCTGCGGTCGATCCTCCGCTATGTCGGCACCTGCGACGGCAACATGGAGGAGGGTTCGCTCCGCTGCGACGCCAACGTCTCGGTGAGGAAGCCGGGCGATCCCTACGGCACGCGCTG
>MDTD01103274.1_pt1 | contig 17108 bp, 12 predicted proteins | sample 811221 | NCBI WGS metagenome assembly MDTD01 (sample SAMN05326646, study PRJNA326480) | marine metagenome | isolation source: seawater | place: Pacific Ocean: South West | collected 2011 | reverse complement strand
TTTGATCAGTGTCCTATTGATCATTACGGTGTGTGTGGAGTTTAAAGCTTCTTGGATTATTCGCATATATGCTCCAGGTTTTGCGCTGCAAGGCGATGTGCGTTTTGAGTTAGCTGTGAGTTTATTGCGGTGGACATTTCCCTATTTGCTATTGATTTCTATGACGGCTTATTTTGGCGCAATCCTTAACTGTCATCAACGTTTTATGGTCACTGCAGCGGCGCCTATTTTACTTAATGTTAGTTTAATTGTTGCAGCCTTTAATGGGGGCTCTATTTCTGAAGAAGCCTTGCATCAGTTGGCTTATGCGGTCCCTATTGCCGGTCTATTGCAGCTACTGTGGGTCGGCGGACATATGGTTCGTTTAGTCGGTTATATTTATCCGACTTGGGGTTGGGCCAATGAAGATGTTCGAACCATGTGGCGGCTCATGCTGGGGGCTTTGTTTGGTGTTTCAATTGCACAAATCGGTCTGGTCATTGATACTTTTTTGGCTTCATTTCTAGTGAAGGGAAGTGTGTCTTGGTTATACTTTTCACAGCGTTTGGTGTTTTTGCCTTTGGGGTTGTTTGGTGTGGCTGCATCAACTGTTATTTTACCTAAACTCTCTAATCCCAAACAAGCCGATGCAGTTGAGTCAACACTCACTTGGGCTGTTTCAATGATGTGTGTATTAGGGGTGCCTGCGATGATGGGGCTTATTGTTCTGGCAAAACCGATCATCATGACATTGTTTTTGTATGGAGCCTTCGACATCAGCGACATGGTTCAAACGGAGTATAGTTTAATTGCGTTGGCATCAGGCCTGCCTGCTTTTATGTTAATTAAAATTTTTGCTGCAGCTTTTTACGCCCGGCAAGATGTTAAAACCCCAGTGAAAATGGGGGCTTATAGTTTGTTATTGCATGTGTGTTTGTGTTTGGCTTTGATGCAAGTCTTTGCACATGCAGGATTGGCCTTGGCAGCGGCTTGTTCAGGTTGGTTTCAGCTTGGATTGCTCGGTTATCGCTTGTATCAACTGACGCATTGGACAGTCCCTTGGCGATCGATTCAACAAGTCCTATTGGCCACTGTACTCATGACCTTAAGTGTGTGGGCGGTTATGCATTATCTCACAACTCCAATGATGTGGGATACTTTGAAAGGCCGTATCTTCACGCTGTTGACTTTGATCATCATCGGGTTGCTGACTTATGGTTTCAGCTTATGGGGGCTACGCTGGCGATTGAATCCAATAGCGTCTTCTTTGAATGAAGGAAGGCCGGCATGAATGTTAACTATAGTAAGGATTTTCAAGGAGCGTGGCTTGATTTGCCTCATTACGCCAAGTCAGTGGTCTGTATTGGGTGTTTTGATGGCGTTCATATCGGACATCAAGCGTTGATTCAAAAAGCGCGAACATATGCGCATGCGTTTGATTTAAATGTCATCGCTTTGTGCTTTAATCCTCATCCTAAGGAATTTTTGAATCAATTTAAGGTCGATCAACTGACGACCATTGCAGAACGTTTTAGACTATTAAAGCATTATGGTGTTGATCATTGTGTATGTTTAAACTTTGATCAAGCACTGGCCACACTCAGTGCTGAATCATTTTTATCGAAGATTGTGTCTGATGCTTTAAATGCACAAGTCATTGTGGTTGGCGATAATTTTAAATGTGGCCATCAACAATCTGGGAATATTGATTTTTTAAAACAATGGACGTATCAGCAGGCGATCCAATTAGACGTGGTCTCTTTAATGACATTGGATCAAGCAGTGGTCAGTAGTACGCGTTGTCGAGCCTCTATCAATGATCCAGTATACTTAAGTCAACTATTAGGACGTTCTCATTTAACCCTCTAAACAGCCATCAAAAGCGTCATTCATTTTAATGTAGATTGAATCAACGCTAAAGGGGACTTGCTTGTTGTCTTAAATTGACTATTTATTTAATTTTAAAAATCGTGTAACGTCTTATATTGATTAAGATCATTATAATATTTAAATCATGATTTGAATCTAAGGTTTTAAGTGATGAGGCGGTTGCTTCATTCATTTGCGTGCTAAAAATATGGAGTCGTATGATGCAATATTTCAGTGGATTATTCAGTATCATGGTACAAGCTTACCATGAATGGAACGCTCTATTTTGGAGTGATCCGATTTTACAGAGTATTCTTTTTACGCTATGGGCCAGCTTCGTATTGTTTGAATTATATCGATTGGTCAGTCAGGGGCGATCAAAGGGTTTAAAACAATGGTTATGGGAGGCAGCTTATTTGCTGTTGTCTGGAAGTTTGGTTTTACTATCATTGTATAAGATGGGTTGGATGTGGATATGGCCCTATGCTTTACTTGTGTTGAGCGCTTTGATTCAAACAACCCTTACATGGAAAGACTTACAATATTTTGGATTAGGTTTAGTTTTTTCGGGAATGGTATTATCTAATTTTGGAAGTAGCTTTAAGATTCTCTGGGCTCAATTTCATAGCATTGAATGTGTGTTGATATTAAGTTTAATTGGGGGGAGTGCTGCATTTTTAATGTATGGTGTTAAAATGATTGATAAGTTTAAAGCGGCCGATCAAGAAAACAGTGAGCCCAAAAGTGTAACTTCAATCGATACAACATTGAATCCTGGCCTTTATGAGCGTTTGTTGATTCGGGTAATGTTGTATTTAGGTCGTATGAATTTTTTGATTATTAATCCAGTAATCTTGACAGTGGGGGGGTATTTATTATTAAACAGCCTTGCCAGTCAGGGCTGGATCATCTCTACACAATGTTTCGTGATCAGTGGTTTTTGGTTTTGGGCTTGTGGGTTATTGCCAGCCCAGTGGGTAACGGCTGAGTTGCTTAAACAATCAGGTCAACGTTTGGGGAAATGGTTTGATCAACGGATCGCAAAGGTTAATAAAAAAGATCCGATCAGTTGGACGACCCTCATGGCCGGGGCTATCGCATTACCTACCACATTGGCTGCGATGGGTAATGCTTATTGGTGTGGTAAAAATATTTTAGGCCAAATTGAATTTTTATTGAATCAGCAAGGGTTTTTCGTGTCCGGCTTACATGCATACCCTATTTTGAATACGAGTCTAGGGATCTTATTTATGATACTGACTCTTTTTGCAGCAGGTGTTTTATACTTTGAGTTTACTGAGAAAGAGCTTAAGCGCTTCGATCGCTCAGCACAGAACGAGCGTCAGACACCTGAAAAGACCGAATCCCTTTGGTTTAAGGGATATGCAGTCATTGCAGCTATTGTTATTACGGACGTCTATTTAAAGCGAATGGATGTGATGCTCCTAGACTTTCATTTGCCAAATGTTGTATTGATTGGAGTGACACTTCTTGCAATGCTCACTGTTTGGATTAATTTTTATTTGAGCTTTTCTAATCGCATTGAGCGATTGGTTGAGATCCATTCAGGACAGTTGAGCTCATTTGAAATAGGCAAAAACTGTTTAGAAAAAACTGAAACTGAACAAGAAAAAAACCAAGATGATCCTTCCAATGGGTATCAAGAGACCAACAATACAATCAAATGAGTGGCCGTGTCAGTAGATACGGTTCAATCATAACAAAGGGTTAGATCGTCTTATTACATATGATGAATTTCAAGTCTATTTGACTAGAATCATTAGATATAGAGCATACTTTGAATTGAAAAGTGTTTCTTATTTAGCCAATCACTTTGGGGTTCCATTCGTTTTAAAAAATACTACTGGCCTATCAATTGATTTCAATCACTCAAGTCTATTGTTTTGATGGGTTAAGCGTGCTCATCTCAAATTAAATGAGATGTGAGGATCGATCAGAACTCATCCTCAGAACAATCAAATCAGGTTGTTTAAGTAGATGGATTAACCATCATAGAGTGAGCTCTGATTGAGATTAATACTTTAATTAAAGCTAACATTGAATGAGGTTGAAGGTCTTGAATGATCTGACAATCTATCTCGCACACCTTAATCATCCTTTGAAGTTAATATATTTAACTTATTCTTAATGAATTTAGTGTATCTTAGAAAGAGTATAGCATTATAAGATTAATAAAAAGGACTGATTTTTATGAAAAATAATGAGATTCAGCCTAAAGAAGAGATCGCTCAATTATTAGATCCAAATCAGATGAGCCATCTAACACAGCAAATTGAAGCTCTGATCTTTCAAATTGAAGATCATTTCGAAGATCAAGCGTCATTACAGCAATCTAAATGTATACAGCATTTAATTGATGATCACGCTGAATGGGCACAGTTTAGAATTCATGATCACCCCTATCAAGAGATCCCTACAACTGTATCAATCATTAAAGTTTGGCTCCCTAAGGGATTGATTGCGGGTGCATTTACGTTATCAAGAATCAGTACGGTCATAGGACGCACAATTACACCTGCAGATTTAGATGTTTTGTATTCAGGCCAGGCCTTAACCCCCAGTCAATCATCATTACAATTTAAAATTGCTTTGGCTGTGTTGGTTTTATCTTTAGTCTATATCTGGACACATAGCACATATGATACAGTCAAAGAAGTTTTCCAATCATGTGATGTTGAACGGTTAGATATCGATGTTTCATTGGCAAAAGCATTATTTAATACCATTAAAGATCATGACCTTGAAAAGGTTAGCTCAGATGATTTAATCAAACATTTAAGGAAGATTTCAAATGACCAAAAAGAGAAGCAATCTGATTTTCAAAAGTTTTTAAATCAAAGTTTTACCGTCTGTTTAGCTTTAACTGTATTGGGTCTGGTGCTTTCACCTTTTGTCTTAAAGTGGATGATGGCATTAGATTTTGTTATGAAGGTAATCGTAGGAACCAGCAGTATGTTGTTTATAGGGGGGGGGGTTGGAGGAATCCTTCGTAAGGCTCAACAACACTATCGTGTATGGACAGGGCATGATAACACATTGACTATTTTTGAAATGATGATGCGAGCGTTAGGCCATGCTGTTGCTTCTGTCAATGGATTGATAATGAACACCTTGATTTGTTTTTGTTTTGGTGCAGGTGGTGTTAATACGCTTTTAACCGCTTTGGGGTATGATCCTTTGACAGGTTGGATGTTGGGATGTGTGATGGTGATATTTGGTGTGTCAGGTGGGTATCAATCTTATAAATTTTCAGGCGATAGTATTAAAAAAGTATTTTCAAGACTAGGTTCATGGTGCATGAATCCTACCTGGAATGGTTCAGCGATGATCAGTGGAAGCTTGAGTGTATTGGTTGGGATCGGTAGCGGTGTGATTGCAAGTTATGGTATGTCAGATTTTTTAAATACATTACCTTTCAACTTAAGCTCGATTTCAGGGGTTTTATTTGGAGTGGTTTTTAGCTTTACACTCATATCATCCGCTTTACTCTATGCTGATTTTATGGATCGTTTAATGAGTCGAATTCAATTTAATAGAGCATGGATTAAGGCGCTTCAGCCCTATTTAATCTTAATAGGAAGTATGATGCTGTCAGGGATAATCATGCATGCTGCTCATGTGCCAATGTTCGGCATTGAGCCGGGTTGGGTCCTCAGTGCTATGACAGCATTATGTGCAGGGTTCTGTTGTAGTCTTGTCATGAGTTATATTGACTCGCGTGACAGTCTTTTAGTCATTAAAGACTATTTAGGTATGATGTGTGCAATGGTTGCAGGTGTTGGATTTGCCTTAGCTGTTTATAGTTTTTTATCTGAAACAATGATCCTGGGGTCGATCATTAGCCTATGTGTTCCGGTTGTATCTGTTATGGTCTTGAGCATTTTTTATTATGCCGCTTCGGTTCAATCAGATCCAGTGATTGAACAGTCTAGATTTAGTCAATTCAAGGCTATTGTATTAGAGAGGTCGCCTCCTGCATCACCAATTAGTTCACCGTATGTGTCTGAAGATGAAGATAATACTCCAAACGATGATAGATCGAATCTTGATCCTCAAGCTTAATGCTCAGCTATTTTCAAGCTTTTTACATTGATTTGATTCAAATTCATGAATTTAAACACTTAAGCAAATTTTAAGTTTTTACAACTATAATAAAGGTATGAGATTACGATAATTATGATGGAGAATAATGATGCCAAATTCCAAAAGTGATGGGTTGAACAGACAGTTATTAATGGAGCAATCAACATTATTGGACATTTTAAAAAAAGAAATAAGTTCACTTACCGACGTTGATTTGAATGAATTTATGAAGGCATTGAGTACTATTTTTGAAGACCCCAAAACATTTTCAAATGATGTAGATTTCCAGAAGGATGTGTTAAAAGCGGTGTCTCAGAATTCATCACAAAATGATAGGGCGAAAAAACATAGGGCGAAAAAACCAAAAAAACTCTTCATTGGCAGTGCATTTATCATTTCAAATGCAACGTCTGTCTTAGGGTACAAAGTCAGTCCGAGTGATTTAGATACTCTTTTAGGCACACCAGATTCAGGAACCATGACGCCTGATCAATTAAAGATGCAAAAAGAAATTGTGATTCTAGCGTTGTGTGTGATGTTAATTGTTTTGTGGTTTTATGTGACAAAGCAGAGTATTCAGAAGGGTTTTTTAGATCAAGATGCTCAATCGTTGGGTATCCAAGATTTATCGATGCTTCAGAGTGTATATGCTGTACTCAAGAACCCATCAAACCAGGAGCCTGCTGCTGATCGCATTCAATCATCATTAAAGGAGATTATATATAAAGCAAAGGTTGATGCTGAAAGAAGTGAATTTGAACAACCTTTACAACAGTGTTTAACTGCTGTTGTTTTATTGCTGCCACTGACATTGATAGGAGTGCCTTTAGTCCCTTCAGGCGTTATGATGTTTGCTGGACTCTCTGTCTTGGGCGCATTCATGGGGGGATTGGTGTTGGCTAAAAGTTATAGTGCAAATTCGGGATCATGGGTAGGACGCCTATTAAGAGGGTTGATTGGCTTATCATCTTTAATCATGCCCATCGCCTCTAGTATACCCTTAGTGATTCAGATGATGGGGACTAACGTTTCTTTGATGACGGCTGTGATTAATAACCCTGTAGTTGTCATCATTCCTGCTTTGTCGATTATAATAGGTGGGCTTGCTGCCTTGGCTTTCTTGAAAGGTAGAGAGGCTTTTAAAGATGAGATAGGGAAGCAAATAGCAAGGAGTGTAGCACCAGGCATACTCAGCTGGGTGGTTGGTTGTGGTGTTGGGCTTTTAGTGATGTTGCTCTCATCATTTATGCCAGTGATCTCATTGGGATTGGGGTCACCTTTAATTCCATCGCTGGGGATTGGATTAGCCGCCATATTCCTGACTAACGCAGTGTTGTTAGTGAAGCGAACAGGTAATTTTTCTAAGCTGCGGCTTAATATCTGGAGGGCTTTTTTATTTACGTGTGCATCAGCAGGGGCAGTGGCGTTTGGCTTAAGTTCTTTTGTCTACTTTAGTCAATTCAATATAGTATTAGCCAGTGCAGTGTTAGTGGTTTCAACTATTGTGCTCGGGGCTTTTTATTGTGCTACATCAATGCAGTCAGATACTGTAACAGTGAATCAAGGTCAATTTGATTTTGATCAAGAAACAGGTCAAGGCGGGGCTGAGAGATCCATCGAGTTGAGAAATACGGTAAACGGTCTAGCGGCGATTCAGCTTGAGTTAAATCCTGAGGCTAAGAGTGACAAAGAGGATCAAGGGCCAAGCCCAAAGGCTGGTGGTTCTTCTTGAGGTCGTGAATGATTCAGCCATGATTGAATCTTAGCGCTCTTCCAATCCCTCAATCTGAGCTGATAGCTTTATTCAGGCAAGTGCTATATGTTGAGGCATTCAAATAGAATCAGAAGATTAAGTGACTGATTCGGGGCCTCAAAGTATAATATGTGCTATTCATTCAATCACAACATTTAAAGGGAGAGAGATGAAGCCTTAAGAGCACCGGCTTCATTCAGCCAAGGGTGTTGATTTAAATCTAACTCACCGAATCAGTAGGTTGAGTGGGCGTCATGGTGTCTAATGAGCAGGTGTGAATCCAGTCACAGGCTTGAGTGATGGGGTCAATGGTTTCGTTTAATAATAAAGTGTAGTGATCCATGGGTTCGGTTGCTGAAGATTTTGGGCCTTGATAGGCCTGAAAAGCACGTGCGGTTAAATCAGGCGCAATCACTTGATCATATTGAGCAATGATCCAATAGGAGGGGGGGGGGCTGTTTATTTGCGTCAATGCGGATAAACATTCAGCATCCATTACATTTAAACAGCCTGATAGTGTCAGATAAGGGGTGGGGCCTTGAGCATAAAAAGCCTCGGCGCGTGGGCCAGAGAGTAATCCGGGTTGTTGAGTTGTATCGGTGCAGCACAAAGATCGATTGGGGGCTCGGTGAGCCAATCGTTGTAAACGAGTCAACCAATCCAGGTCATGTTGTTCGCGTAAGCTATGAAATCCAGAAATAAATGGAGTGTGTAATATCAATTGATCAGGTTGAATGAGGGCATTTTTTAAGTGATTCAGTACATGGGTAGCGCCTAAGCTGATGGCCCAATAGGTGATGCCGTTTGGCTTGATGTGCGGTTGTGTTGTGAGCCAAGTTCCAACTGAACCCACTGCAGCTTCATGAGACGGTAAGGCAATATGATGGCGGGGAGATCCTGCACTATGGCCATAATGTGGCCAATCAAAGGTGAGTACTGCAAAGCCAGCCTTCACCAAATGGTGCTTGAGATCAATTAAATGATCAGCCGTGGCGGCCATAGGGGCAAATAGCACAATCACTGGCCAAGGTGAAGGCACTAAAGGTGAGGTCCAAAAGCCCATGAGGCCCGTTGTTTTGTCTAATGTGACCGATTGCGTGGGGGGTGATTGAATCATGAAAACATGCACTTAAATCAATAGCATGAAGAAGATATGTTCAGATGTCCAGTTCAAATCGTTAGGATGACCCAGATGGCTCCCTCAACCCTTTAAGGGATGAGAGGAGAGGCTTCATGCGTGAAGCCTCCTTAACGCATCAGAGGTGTCCCTTCAGGATCTCATTGCTCTTGCAAGAGCTTCCATCTCAAGGTTCTCTATATAGGCAAGGGAAGGTCTTTTATCCGCTAATAAAGCACCATTGACCTGAACATCCTCAAAATTTGTACTTAAGATTTGAGTAATGAGTGCTGTAGTTTCAGCTGTAAGAGATTGTTGACCGTTTATAATGTCCTGACAGAGTTTAATGGCATCCAATCTATCCTGATGCGTGACAACTTCATAGCTTGGTGGTGCAGAAGGTTGTTGAAGAGCCTGTTGTTTAGCGTGTCCTGCAACTTGCCCTGCGCCTGTATAAGCGTGTGCTGCACCATATATCTGATCTAGTTGAGTTGCATAAACTATTGGAGCGTGTCTTGCATTTTGCCCTTCGCCTATATAAGAGGGTGCCGCTTGCCCTTGTTGTGCATAGTGGTATTGTGATGTTGCGGCGTACATGATCCTTGCTGTGAGCGCAATGGCCATCAATCCCATAACACCAGCCAATACCGGAGGCATCACCGGCAAGGGGAATTGAAGCATATGCAATGAAGCAGGGAGTGTAAACCAATGCAGCATGCTGGCAATGTTGATCCACAAAGCGCCTGTTGCTAAGCTTGCAAGACCTGCTGTCACATAAGTGCTGATGCGCCACATTTGGCCTTTTAATGTTTGGCTATATTGTGTATTAAGCGCTTCTTCAATTTGATTTAAGTCACTTTTTTGAGGTTGTCCAGTATGAGTATATTCATTAGCAAGCTCTACTATTTCAGGGTTGGTCCATTTTCGTGGAGTCAATAGTTGACGGTCAGTAAAGTGTTTTCCAAGCATCACCCCTAGGGTGCCCAAAGCCAATTGAAGGGGTACACTTAAGCCCATGGGCAGCGATAAACCCGCCATCGATAGGATCAAAGGTGAATACACGGCCAGTGAGATTAAACTGCTCATTACAGTCAGGCTGAGTATACACTTAAATACGTGATTAGACGGGGTGTCAAATGAAGTCCATAATGTTTTAAGATGAGGGAGTAAGAGGTAGGTTGGAATTAAAACAGCGATGATCAGCATTCCAAATAGCCCGAATAAGACTTTTAGACCTGACTGAATCGGATTTTTGAGGCTATCCTTAAGCGCAGGTATCATCTCTTTGACCCATGTTAAAGCCTCAGTGAACATGAATAAATCATGAATAGATCGTAAAAATGAGGGGCGTTGATCTGGCTGATTGAATTGAATCAGACCTGATGTTTGGCGTGCCAAGGTTTTAAGCAATCTTAATTGTACTCTAGGAGACGTAATGCCTTTGATTCGTTGTCCTTCAAGATGGATCGTGTTAGCCGAGAAAAATAAGGAGTTCCTAAGATCCGAATCAAGATTCAATATATCTTGGTCAAGTTTGAACGCATAATAGAACCCAGTTAAACTGGTCACCAAGGCAATACCTGCAATGATTCCGAAACCCGACAGTGACAGCGCTGGAAGAATAACCTGGATGTGAGCTGTATTGAGATTTATTAAAGCGAACATATTTGTCAGTAAAGGAGTTTGAATCAGTCCATTGACAAGAGCGCTGATAAAAGGAGATCCCACAAAGAAATAGAGTGCACTAGAAGAAAATGCAATAGCCGATACAGTGGATAACAATGTCCAGTTGAGACGAGACTGCTCTAGTGTTGATCGAAAAGACTGAATGTTTATTTTAAAGTCCATGGTGTTGTCCTCTTTAATTATGGTTTCAATGACGAAAATAATCATACGTCATCATATGTTTCTAATATTAAGGAAAGCTTAAATAGATTTTTTTTTAAAATCAGAGTCTAAAATACAGGGGTTTAAGGTGTTTTTTATCAATTTTATCGGTTAGAATACAAATGAATCAATAAGGTTTCGATATGGGTAATTCGCACAAAGGTTATACTGATTTTGGGTTTCAAGATATTCCAGAATGTGAAAAAAACCAGCGTGTTAAAGCAGTTTTTGATCGTGTTGCGCCCAGTTATGATCGCATGAATGACGTATTGTCATTGGGCTTGCACCGTGTTTGGAAACGTGCGGCTGTCCGGTGTGCCGGTGTCGTGAAAGGCGATCAAGTCTTAGATTTAGCCGCAGGTACTGGAGATCTAACACAACACTGGATGAATGCTGTGGGCGAATCTGGTCATGTATATATGACCGATATCAACGCAGATATGCTGCGTGTCGGAACCGATCGGCTACTAGATGAAGGATTATTTCGAGGTGTCACTGCTTTACAAGTTGATGCTGAAGCCCTTCCATTTGAGTCTCATCAATTTGATTGTGTCAGTGTGGGCTTTGGACTGCGGAATATGACACATCACGATAAGGTCTTGTCTGAAGCGTATCGAGTATTAAAAGCGGGGGGGCGATTGATTATTTTAGAGTTTTCTCAACCAGATCATCCTCTCATTCAATCACTTTATGATTTTTACTCATTTCAATGGGTTCCACGATTGGCCCAATGGTGTGTTGAAGATCCTGAGAGTTACCAATATTTAGTAGAATCTATTCGTCGACATCCTCGACGTGAAGTCTTAAAAAAACGTGTACTGTCAGCTGGATTTGATGTGTGCCATATTCACTCCATGAGTGGAGGCATTGTCAGTATTCATGAAGGAGTAAAATTCTAATGAATCGCTTATTCACTCGATTGACAGATGAGCTGAACCGAATATTAGCAACAGACCCTGAAAGTGTTGTGTATATCAAAACTCATTTGAGTGGGCGTGCTTTACGTATTCATCTTGAAGAGTTTAATATTCAAGGGGTTTTAATGTTTGAGGGCGATCGAGTGGTCTGTGAGCTTAATCCTGATCCAGAGTTAGTGATTGATGCAACAATTCGTGGGCGCTTGATGGCGCTGTTAGGGTTGAGTCCATTGGCCGGTTATGCACCACCTGAGGCATGGCCACAGTCAATTCAAATAGAGGGAGACTTGCGATTTGGTGAGGCCGTGAATCAGTGGTTAACACAGTTAGACATTGATTGGGCGGCATGGTTGGCCCATTACTTGGGTGAAGGCCCTGCAGTGGGATTAACAGGATTGATGCACACCCTTCATCAGGGTATTCAAAACCGATTAAGAGATTGCCAGTTGAATACCCGAGTGTTCTTAAAAGATGAAATCACACCTTGTGTTACAGCTCAGACATTAAATTCATTTTTAGATGCTGTGGACGTGCTTCGCAGCGATGCTTTAAGATTAGAGCAGCGTGTTCAGCGCTATCTAACAACACAGGACAGTACTTAATGATTCAATATATTAGAGCGATTCGTTTCATCAAGGTCGCATTATGTTATCGTCTTGATCAATTGATAATGCCTCGATGGTTAGCGCCTTCTTTTTGGTGTATGCCGATCATCTTTTCAAACCGAATAAAGCAGTGTTGTGCTCAAGGGCGAGGACATCAGTTGGCTGCAGCGTTAGAAGCCATGGGGCCTATTTTTGTTAAATTCGCTCAGTTACTATCAATGCGGCAAGACATTTTACCGCAAGATATTGTACAAGCCTTGTCACGGTTACAGGATCAAGTTGCACCGTATCATTCAGGTGTGGCGATGGAGCAAGTTGAGCGATCCTTAGGGCAGCCAATTTCAGATGTGTTTCAGCAGTTTGATGAGCAACCTTTGGCGTCTGCATCAATTGCACAAGTACATTATGGGCGATTGCATACAGGTGAATCTGTGGCGGTTAAAATATTAAGGCCTGGTATTCGAGCTGCAGTGATTGCTGATATTCAGTTGATGTACTTGGGTGCACGAATCGTGTCCAAATGCTTAGATCGTAGTGAAGATTTAAAGTTAGTCGAAGTGGTGGGTGAAATTGAAAGCAGTTTACATGACGAGTTAAATTTATCATGTGAGGCGGCCAATGCTTCGTGTTTTAAACGCCTATTTCCAGATGAATATCCTTTGAAGGTGCCAAAAATTTATTGGCACTATAGTGGATCAGAGGTTTTAGTGATGGAATGTATTCAAGGGGTGCGCGTGACCGACCTTTCAACGTTACATGCACAGGGAGTCAATATGAAAAAGTTGGCTGAACTTGGATTGGATTTATTTTTTAAGCAAGTATTTGAAGCCGGATTTTTTCATGCAGATATGCATGGAGGTAATGTGTTTGTAAATGCGCAAGATCCAGAAAATCCTGGTTATATTTGTGTTGATTTTGGAATCATGGGTGCATTGAGTGATGAGGATAAACGGTATGTGGCAGAAAATCTATTGGCGTTCTTTAATCGAGATTATCGTCGAGTAGCTCAGCTTCATTTAGAATCTGGATGGGTTGCGCCTGGTACACGCATTGATCAATTTGAATCTGCAATTCGTGCAGTTTCAGAGCCTATTTTTTCCTTACCACTTGAAGAAATATCATTTGGACGTTTATTGATTGCTTTATTTAAAACCGTCAGGCGCTTTGAGTTTAGAATTCAGCCGCAATTGATTTTATTGCAAAAAACTTTGATGAATGTTGAATCTTTAGGGGGAATGTTATATCCCCAGTTAAATTTATGGGAAACCGCTCAACCTTACTTAGAGCGTTGGGTGAGTTCCCAAATGGGAGTGCGTGCTTCAGTTTCAAAAATCACATCACAGGCACCATTGTGGTTAGAGCAAATCCCAGATTGGCCTAATATGATTCATCATATCTTAAGATATGCACGTCAACATACCCTTCAATCTTCCCCGTCTCACTCCATTGAATCTTTAAAACCTCAACGTAATTTCAAACAGCTGATTAAAGTGATGATATACTTAATGATTGGAGGCATATTGGGACAAGGGCTATTTCAAATGGGCTGGATTTTAAAGGTGCCGGTATAGCCTATGGCCAGATTTGTGCTTGCTCTATTGGTTATGATGTTAGGATTGCCTATCAGCGCGGCGGTGCCTCATATCAAAGCTTTATCAGCAACTGATGCGGTGTTATTGGCAGTACGGTTACATCCTAATGTGCAACATGCTCAATTAGATCGTGTGTTGGATCGCTTTACTTTAGCCATTGCAAACAACGCATTCATGCCTCAGTATCAATTGTCAGGTGTCAGTCAGTGGGCAACGGGTGTGAAGCCAGCACAATCTGGAACAGCTTCAGTCAGTGTGAAGGCCCCTTGGGGAACGCGCGTCAGTGTTTCAAAAACCCTTCAAAAGGATGGAGATGATACGAATTTAGTCGTATCACAGCCGATGTTGAGGGGGTTAGGGGCCGTCAATCGCATTCAATTAGACAATGCTCAAGATCAAATGACCTTAGGGCGCTTGAGTTTAAGTGATACATTAATGAGTGTTATTAACCGAGCTTTAACGTCATATTGGGCTTTGATTCAAGCAGAGCAAGATTTAAAAGTTCGTCAGTTGTCACTGGATCAAACACGTGCGATACTCAAGGCTTATTCGATTAAAGTTAAAATTGGCCAAATGGCACGTGCAAACTTATTGCAGCAAAAAACGGCTTTACTACAGGGGCAATTAGAGTATCGAGCACAATTGAATACCATTCAAACGGCACAACATAATTTGAAAGTGGCATTGGGTTTATCGCCAGATGCCTCGATTCATATTGTGCATGATCTCAATAAGCTCAAACATTTGAAATTACCCACATTGGATGAGAGTATTCGGCAGGCTTTAGCGCATAATGTAGGCTATTTGAAGCACCAGTTGTCAATGCATTCATTGGCACGAGGCATTTTAAGTGCAGAAGATGCACAGCGATGGCAGTTAGATGCAGAGGGGCAATGGTCTGCCAAACATCATTGGCAAACTGACTTAAAATTATCGATTCCAATACATGATCTGACTCGGCAGCAACAGTTAGTATCTGCACGTGTTGCGTATCGACAAGCACAATTACAATTAGAGCAAGCGCGGCGGCAATTAATTTCAGACGTGAAAATTAATTGGGATCATTGTCGATCACAGCTTGAACAAATTCGATTGGCACAGCAAACAGTTAAATTGACTTATAAAGATTATCAGCTGGCCCAACGTGCAAGGTTGGCAGGTATTAATTCAACCTATGAAGTCATTGCTCAACAAGAAAAATGGGTAGAGGCCCAATTACAATTAAGTGCATTAAAAATTGGATACCTCAACACACTCATATCATTTCATCAACAGTTAGGAACAACATTATCTTTATGGAAGATTCATTTAAATCATTTTGAAGCGAGGCTCACATGAAAAGATGGCCATGTGTTGGTTTAATCTTAGGGATGTTTATTTTAGTTGCGTGTGAATCAAAGCATGATTCAGGGCATTGGGTGACTGCAACATTGGACACTTATCAACCGACCCGCACCTATTCTGGCGTAATTGTTCCTAAGGTTTATCGCCTGATTTCAAGTCCAATCGAAGGTCATGTATCAAAATTGCTCGTCCCTTATGGCTCATGGGTTAAAGATACTCAACCTGTTATTCAGATTTCTGACCCGAGCATTAATGAAAATTATATTAATGCGGTGGTTGATTTTTTAGATAAAAAAGAGAAACAGCGGCGCACACATCTTAAATTTGAAGGTGAGCAATCACTGTTTAAAGCGGGTGTGATTTCTAAGAATGATTTAGAAAATGATCAGTATGAATCTGATGCGGCGAGGATTGCATTTTTACGTGCAGCTTATACCCTTAAGGAGAAATCTAGACTGATTGGGGTCGATTATTCGGCCATTGAGCAGATGACTTTACATGAGTGGCCTCAAACCGCTGATCAATTATTACGACAGATGACTGTGAATGTTCATTTACCCGTGTCCGGTCGATGGATGTCTCCCTTATTTCTGAAATCAGAAGCGGGAAGTGATGTGTCAGCCGCTTATGTGGGAAAAAAGGTTGAGAAAGGTCAAAGTTTGGGTGCTGTGATTGAAACAGATGCTTTGCAGGCTAAATTATTGGTAGATTATAGTTCTTTGAGTCTCTTGAAAGTAGGACAAGCCGTTCAACTGCATAGTGAGATACTTGGGGATCATGTTCATTTAACAGGACAGGTTGAAGCGGTGAGGCGATTTGATGCGGTAACCCCTGAATCAGGACATCAAGGATCATTGCTGTTCCCCGTGATTGTCAAAGTAAATCCATTGCCCAAAGCTTTGAAATCTTCAAATATACTAGGGATTTCTGTTCGGGCTAAGATCTTACTCCCTTCACAGCAACAGTTACGGATTCCTATGAATGCAATTCATACACACAAGGGCCAGCTGTTTGTAAAGCGAAAAGGAGCTTTAAAAGCCATCAGGGTGCCTGTTCAATTAGGGTATGCTGATCTTGAGTATGTTGAAGTCCGTGAAGGTTTGAAAGCAGGTGATAAGGTTTGGGTCAGTGATTAAATGTCGTGAGCTATGCAAGCACTATCAGACGCAAGAGCACTCTGTCCCTGTTCTAAATTCGGTTAATCTTGACATCCATCAGGGTGAGTTTGTGGCGTTGATGGGGCGTTCAGGGTCAGGTAAAACAACATTGCTCAACATTCTTGGTTTATTAGATCAGCCTACATCAGGCACATATGAGTTAGAGGGGCAGTCGATGCTGGGGCATTCTTCTGAACAGTTGGCTGCACTCAGAAATCAGAACATTGGATTTGTCTTTCAACAATTTTGTTTGTTACCGCGATTAACCATTTTTGAGAATATTGTGTTACCGCTACAGTATGCTTCAGGTGATGTTTCCGATGCGTATGCATATTGTCGAGGGTTAATTGATCGCTTAGGGTTGGCGTCATTGATCACACGAAAGCCGGCTCAGTTATCGGGTGGGCAGCAGCAACGTGTCGCCATTTGTAGGGCCTTAGCGTGTCGTCCTCGTTTGATTTTAGCTGATGAACCTACAGGGGCACTTGATTGGCATCATAGTCAAGACATTATGGCCTTATTTAAAATGTTACATGAGCAAGAGGGATTAAGTATTATCATGATCACCCATGATTCAGAGGTAGCCGGCTATGCTCAGCGAACGTTAACGCTTTCGCAAGGGCGGGTCCATTCAGGGGAGCTCACTGAATGAACCATTCATTGATGTATGAAGTGCTGTTAAACCTTTGGTCAAATAAAATGCGGTCTTTTTTAGCCTTGTTGGGGGTTTTGATTGGTACAGCTGCGGTCGTTGCCTTATTGTCTAGTGGGATATTTGCAACCC
>MDTD01024238.1_pt1 | contig 17112 bp, 11 predicted proteins | sample 811221 | NCBI WGS metagenome assembly MDTD01 (sample SAMN05326646, study PRJNA326480) | marine metagenome | isolation source: seawater | place: Pacific Ocean: South West | collected 2011 | reverse complement strand
GCCGAGCGATCCCCCAGTTGGGTTGTAGCATCACATGTGTATGTTTCCACACCATATGAGTAACCCTTCGGTATCTAGTCATGCCAATTCGGCCTCAACAGAAAACCACCTCCTCGAGGGCGGTTCTCCTCAGCCCTTCCCCCACCATGACAGGCATGACAGGGTGCTAAGCAACCACCCGACCTTCCACCCGTATAAGAAGAAATCGGTCTCTTTCGGACCCGTGAAAGTGGAACAGTGAATCCTTTTTCCCCGAATTTCGCCGATTCTCAAGACTTAGCCCTGTTTCGGGGCGAGTTGCGCTAAATTTTCCGACGCCACTTCATCAGCGCCGGCTTGCCCAAAGGTCTCCACGGCCTGTGTGAGTTGACCGAGGTGAAACATGGCTACACCGGCGGTGTTCAATCCTTTGGCAGACCCTGGTACACGAGCGTTGTGAACGTTCATGATGCCCAGAGCTTTCTCTGCACGACCGCTTTCGATGAGCGTGATCCCGAGGTTGACCAGCACATCGCCGTTGGACGGCGCTGATTTTGCAGCCTCGCGCAGGGCCAGGATGGCCGATTCAAACTGCGTGTCGGCCATCGAGCGCTGTTGCTCGTCGCCACCATCTCGCATGCTGACGGCTCGCTGCAGAAGTGAAACACCGTAGTTGTTGAACACCTCTGCGCTGCCGGGCATGGAGGCCGCCATGCGTTGGAAGGAACGAGCGGCGCCCGACCAGTCAGCCGACTGCATGGCTGTGAAGCCTTGCGCCAATAGGCCTTGAAGTTCGGCGGAAGCCCCCACGTCCACGCTGAGCGCCTGAGCAGGATGGAGCCGCAACGAGATGCTGCGAGGCGCAGAGGATTGGGGAGAGGCTTCGAGGGGGGAGTGAAACACGGCGGCCGGTGAATCGGTCGTGTGGTCGTAAACAACGACATCGTCCTCCAGCGAGCTGTATTCCATCTCAACCACGGCCGAATCTTCGCCGTAGATTTCCTCGTAGTTTGGAATGGGTGCATCAATGCGCCAATAGTCCGGAACCGGAGGCTCTTCTTGGACCGGTGCGTCCACCACGAGGCGAGCAGTGGTCAACCGCACGGGGACACCACTGTCCGCACCTCCCGCCGAGGGTGGAGGAGGCGGTGTGGAGGGCATGGGGCCGGGAGGAGGGGGGGGCGTGGCCGTGAACGACGACGGGGGTGGAGGAGGGGTAGAGGGCATGGGCCCGGGAGGAGGGGGTGGAGAGGATGTTGAGGGAAGGTTCTCTTGAACCGACGGGAGGTCGGGCACGGCAGGGAGTTCAAGTTCCGGTTCAAGATCAGCATCATGGAGGTCAGGGATCGAATCTGCTTCAGGAACAGATTCGACAGGGTTCACCTCGGGCGCCTCAAGGACAACCGCAGCGAGTTCAACGCTGGGTTCAGAAACCACCTCAGGCTCTGGTGTAGGTTGAAGACGAGTGGAAGGAGGCTGTTGCGATGCGACCTCAGCCATCGCACCCTCAAAGGGAATGCCTTCAGCAAAGCTGCCAATGCCGAACGGTAGTCGAGAATCGTACACGTTTGAGGACCCCTGGAAGCCAAAGGGGAGGTTTCCCTCCTGCTCAACATCAACCTCTTCCTCAGCGACGTCGTCTTCGGTTGGAGGCTCAATACCCTCCACGTCGTACCAGGCGGCCGCCGCATCATCAAGCCCGGGTACTTCGCTCGGGAGCGCCTCAGAATCGTCTGCCTCGAGAGAGAGATCCTTGCGGAGTTGACTCCCACAGGCTGGACAGGCCGTCCCACCCAGCGAGAGAAGACCACAGATTTGGCACTCAAACATTGGCCTGCCTCGTACCTTCGTTGCGCCGAAGGGACTTCAAGTCAACGCTCGGTTGAGCCTTCACTCTTCTTCGCCGCGGAGCATGCCGACAACGGCGCTCTTGGCTTCAACAACCATCTCTTCGATGCCTTCCATCTCGTCATCAACGAGGGCTTCAGCGAACGTCTTGCCCTTGCTTCGGCCACGTGCGAGTTGACCGATGATGCTCAGTGTGGTGATACCGACGAGGATGAGTTTCACGTAGGTACCGTTGTCTTCACCACCGACGATGAAGACGAGCAACATGTAGAGCGAGACGATGAAGGTGGTGAGGATCATCACGGGGAAACCTGCCTTGAAGAACTCATTGAATGAAATCGGGTAACCAGCTTCCTCTGACATACCGGCGGTGACGACGTTGGCTGATGCACCGATGAGTGTTCCGTTACCGCCGAGGCAAGCACCGAAGGCCAAGGCCCAAATCAACGGACCGAGGAGGTAGTCGCCGAGTTCGTCGGCAATCTGGAGCACGATGGGAATCATGGTGGCCGTGTAGGGAATGTTGTCTATAAAGGCCGAGGCGACAGCCGACACCCACAACACGATGAGGATGGCTGCAGCAAGGCGCACGGTTTGACCATCGCCTTCGTTGCTGCCGAAGTACTCGATGGCCGCCATCACGTACTGTCCGATGTAGTTGATGACGCCCATCTCCTGAAGCGAATGGACGAGCACGAAGAGACCGGCAAAGAAGAGGAGTGTGGTCCATTCAACGTGGTGAAGCGGCTCTTCGAGTTCATGTCGGTCGGTGGCCAGGAGCATGATGACGGCACCGACGAGGGCAATCCACGACACGGCGATGTGCGTGATGGGATGGAGGAAGAAATTGATGATAACAAGGACGAGGATGAAACCAGCCACCTTGAGCATTTGCGGGTCTTTGATGCCGTACTTGGATTCGAGTTCAGCGACATCGCGAATCCGAGAGCCAGAAAACTCGTCGGCATAGTACCACTTCAAGAGCATGAAACTCGGCACGATGCACATCAGAATACCCGGTCCCATCTCGATGATGAAATCGTTGAAGGTGACCCCATATTGCGACATATACTCGTACTTTCCTCCCTCTGCCGAGGCGATTTTGTCAGGGGAAAGACCTGAACCGATCATGATGTTGGGGGGATCCCCAATCATGGTGGCCGCACCACCGATGTTGGAGAAGAGGACCTCTGAGATCAACAACGGAATGGGTTTGATGTCCAGCACCTTCGCCAGTTGAATGGTAACCGGCGTCAACAGGAGCATGGTTGTAACGTTGTCAAGGAACGCCGAAAGAACGGCCGTGACCGAACAAAGAATCACCACAAGGGTCCAGATGGACCCGCCGCTTTTCTTGTAAGAGAGGACGGCGAAATACTCGAAGACCCCGGTGTTCGACAAGATGCCGACCATCACCATCATCCCGAGAAGAAGCCCAATGGTTTCCCAATCGATGAGCGTCGTCACTTCAGCCAACGAAAGTGCATCGCCTTCCTTGTAGTAGTTCAGCGCCATCATGGCGACAATGCCACCAACGGCTGCGGCGAGGGTTCGGTGAACCCACTCAAAGATGATTAGCACGTAGACCGCCAAGAGTATCGCAAGGCCAACGTAGACGGCTTGCGTACCCATGCCCTCGCGGATTTCGATGCCGAGGTCCAGGCCGCCTCCACCACCCGCTTGGGAGGGGTTCGCGACCATCATGGCGCCAACAAACATGATGAGGCCGAAGGCAATTTGGCGGCTTTTGTTGGTGAACAGATGTGAATTCATGGACAAGCCTCTGTTTGATTGGGGGATGAATGCACCCTTTGACCCTTTGCTTCCTCAAGGATTACCTGCGCCACAAAACGCCGATATTTCCCCGCTGGAGAACCACGGTTGAAGCGGTATTTTCTGCGAGATAGGACCACACTTCGCCTCGTTGTTCCCGCTCGAACAAACCTTTGTTGACCTTGACCTTGACGAGGTCCCTCGACTTGAGCTGCTGTCGAATCTCTTCGAGAACGGTTTCCGTCAACCCTGCTTTCCCAACGCGTACACTGGGGCGGAATTCCCTCGATTTGGCTTGGCGGAGAATATGAGGAGGCACATCACGCATGATCTTCACCTCTTCGATGGACCCTGTGGTACTTCGGTCCACCACCAAATCGACGTATGCTCCCGCACTTCAAGCAGGTTTTGATGCGTTGACCATTCTTGATCCGCACACGAAAGGTCGTGGACTGCACGTGAGCGGACCAGCACTTGCGGCACACCATGTCGTGGACCGAACGTGGAATTGCGAGTCGATGGCGCTGTGAAGTTTTGATGAGGTGAACAGCAGCAGCATCAACCACCTCAGGATGGTGCTCATGAGGAGATTCAAGGATCCCAGCAAGGTGTCGCTGCGCTTCCATTCCAGCCGCCCTGCGCCGCTTCTTCTTGGTCGACCGCATGTTCTTTCGGCGGCCCATGAAAGCACCTCAGTTGAGAACGGCGAGCAAGTCTTGCGTGATGTCATCAATGGCTCGGTCGCCGTTGACGCGGTGGAACAACCCTTGTTCTTCGTACCAAGCGGCCAACGGAGAGGTTTGCTCGTGATACGTCGAAAGGCGATTCAAGACCGTCGACTCGTTGTCATCCGCTCGCCGCTTTTCTTGGTAGTTACCGCAGCCACACCCCTCCGCTGGAACGGGGTTGAACGTGTCATGGTAAACGGCTCCGCAATTGCCGCAGGTCGAGCGCCCACAAATACGCTCCACGATGCGCTCATCGGGCACTTCGATGGAGAGCACATGAGAGATTTCAGTCATGTCAGCAAGGGCGGAGGCTTGTGGTACGGTTCTTGGGAAGCCGTCGAACATCACGCCGTTGGTGGCATCTGGTTCCTGAATTCTGTCCTTGATGAGGGCGAGGATGACATCGTCCGGAACAAGTTCGCCTCGGTCCATGTAGCCCTTGGCTTCCAAGCCAACGTCGGTCCCAGCTCTAACGGCTGCGCGCAGCATGTCACCCGTGGATATTTGGGGCAAACCTGTGTGTTCCATGATGCGTTGGGCTTGCGTGCCTTTTCCTGCGCCGGGTGGACCAAACAAGACGATGCTGCTCATGGCGGGTGGACTGCCTCCCCCCTTTCAATCTTGACGAATCATCCCTGCCGCTTCAGCCACTCATGGCCGTAGTGTTGCCACTGTTCCATCGTCCAGCCGGCAGGGAGGCCGCCAGGGGGTAGCGGGGGCGCTTGCTGAGGCACCGGGGCAGGCATGGGCGCCGGAGCAGGTGCGGCAGCGGGGACGGGCATTGGAAGCGGTGGCAGCGCCTTTCCAGGCGCAGGTGGCATGCCTGCAGGTGGCATTCCGAGAGGAATGTTGGCCTTAGGAGGCATTCCGCTTGGCGGCAGGCCTTTGGGCACGGCAGCCGGCGTGGAGGGAAGGTCCATGGATTGCATGATGGCTTGGGCGATTTCTTCATCGCTCACTTCACCACTGGTCAACTCGTCGACGGCAGAACCGAGGTCCAACGCCTCGTCACGTCGCTCACCAAGCATGTCCGGGTTTGTGTGCGTGTTGGGCGCCACCAGCGCTGTTCCGTCATCGACCAGCGCACCGGATGCCTTCATCCGTCGAGCGAGAATCGCACCCCCGACCAGCAAAACAACCACCAGCGAGATGCTGACGGCTGGCGGGAGGATGTTGAACAAACCGCCTGAAGCAGAGCCGATCTCGACACTGGCATCGCGCTCAATGGAAGTGACCAATACACCCTCTGAAGAGACGTTCAGCACCAGCCTCGATGCGCCACGTTCAACGTCTTCATCCGGCATCAGCGTCACCGATACCTCAACTTCCTCACCGATGGCAAGGTTCGTGATTTCGGAAGGTGATATCTTCACCGTCCAGTCGGTACGTTCCTTATCGTCCCCATCGAGGAGGACGGCTGACAAATCTGCGTTGAGCACCGTGTTTCCATCGTTTCGAACAACGAAGGTTTCTGCGCGACCTTCCTCACGGGATACACCTTGGAACAAACCATCGATCGCTTTGCTGGCCGTGATGTTGGCAAAGGTGGAAGGAATCACACCCACCGAAACCGTTTCCGAAGCCTCCACAAACCGTCCGTTGTTGGTAGCGTTTACGTTGATGAGAATTTCAAAGGCGTTCGAGGAGACCTCGGCCTGAGCAGGAGGAATCAAGCCAAATCGCACGACCTTCTCTTCACGTGGCTCGAGGTAGACCGTGGGGTTGGCAAATCCAACCGCCCAACCATCAGGTGCCAACCCGTGTGTCCAAGTCAGACCTAAATTGGTGTTGCCAGTGTTCTGAACAACAAATTCACCGTAAGAAAACAGATCCGACACGACAGTATCGATATGACGGTCCGCCGGGGGCGTGAGGGAGATTCCCAATTCATCTTTCACCACCAGCGTGGTGATGTTCTGTCGGAAATTCGAGAGGCTCCGCTCTGTCCGGATGGTGAAGACGTTGCTGTCGCCTTCCTCCGCCGTGATTGGCACACCGAAGATGAATTGAACCAGTTTGGTTTCACCTGGACCGAGATCAAAAGCGACCCTCCGAGAGTCTTGTTCACCGTCATGAGATACCTGGATGGCCCACTGCGGGTTATCAGGAAGAACCGAGACATCGAGGTCAATGCCAATGTTTCCGGTGTTCTCAATGCTCATGTTCATGTGAACAAGTTGCCCGCTGTCAACGGCCACATCGGATGCGAGGTGGTTCGGACCAACCGGGCCATCGTCGTCTTCAAGGTGAACTTCGAAGGATTCTTGGGCAAGCACCGTAATGGTCACGGTCTCGGTGAAGTTCATGCTAAGGTCGGTGAATGACGTGACATAGCACGTGACCGTGTCGGTATCACCTGCAGCAGGGACGCCATCAGCCACCAACGGAACAAAAACACGAATGGTCATGGGAAGGTATTCCAGGATGTTCAATGCCTCAAAATCAATTTGTGAAGAATTGGATGTGCCCAACATCACTTGCCAGCGCTGGTCAGAACTGCATTCAAGGCTGTATTGAGCAGGCGCATTGCCGGTGTTGCGCACCGAGATGGAAAAGACGCTTGATTCACCCGGGACTGCTTCCAATCCGGATGTACCCGCTGCGACGACCTGCACTTGGTCAAGTTGCTCGACCTGAATGGTGATGCGCTGGGTATGGGCCACGGTCGGTTGATACTCGTAGCGCGCGGTGATTTCGAGCACATAGGTACCGGCTCGAACATAACGAGGATTGTTCGGATCGGTCGTTAAGTCAGCATCGATGTCTTCGAGCCGCAAATTGAGCGATTTGTTGGCATCCACGGTTCCCTGAGCCGTGAGGGTAAATGTGGTGCTCTCATCGAACGTGCGGGTCCACATGTCGGGGCTCGGCAAGAAGAAGTCATCCCGACCAGGAACGGGAATTTGGACCATGGTGGCCGACACTTTCACGGATTGGTTTCCGGTACCCTCGTGCAAGATGGAGAGCGGTACATCAATGCCGGATTCGTTGCGCACATCCAAGACCATTTGGGCGTTTGAGGCACGGTCCTCCGGCGTTTCTGGGATGCTGCCGTCTTCGTTGTCCACAACGACACGAACACCAAGCGCCATAACCTCGATGTCTTCGATCCAGATGTTGTTGTCCGTGCCCGAGGTGGCATCGTTCATTTCGTCCACGACACCGCCGGTGTCAACCGAGAGTTGGAGGCTGTGAACGCCCGTGGTCGAGAACTGGTGGAAAATGGTGTAGGAATCGATCATCCCCGGCCCAAGAGCAGGACGAGTGGCCGTGGCGAGGACGGTTTGGGTGGTGGTGTCCTCGAGAATGATGTCAAAGGATGGTGTGGTGCTGGTTCCTTGGTTGACCCAGGCGAGACGAATGGAGATGAGATCGTCCTTGAGGGGGTTTTCTGAGGAGGAGAGAATGCTTCCGTCAAACACCGCCAAGTCCGGTTGAGGCGTGGCCGTGGCCACCGCGCTCATCACCAAGGAGAAATCCTGTTGCGTTCCCCCGCGATGAAGGACTTTGAGGACATAATCTCCATTTCCGGATGGGAGGACACCCGGGGCCACTCGAATACGCTCGACGTTGTTGACATCATCAGCCGTTCCGCCCGTGGTGGTAAAGCCCTGGCTGAAATCATTGCCGAGCCACTCTGTCCCGTCCGGCCCCACGAGGACGAGGTCCAGATTGTTGACCAGCCGTGCCTCGCTTTGAGATGCGATGGCGCTTCCGGCTTCGTCGGTCCAAGCAAGCGTGATGTCGAGGCCGTGGGAGGGATCGAGGGAGAACGAATAGAGGAGGCCGAACCCTGGCGAGAGGAGTTTTTTGTCGTCCATGAAGGTGTCGAGGGCGGTGGTGCCGTCCATGGGCAGGACGGTGCGTTCCAAATTCACCTCACCCCAACCTTCGGCAGCGTTGGGAATGTCAGGCGTCCCGAGGTCACGAGCACCGTTGATCATGGCCGCTTTCACCAGCGAACTTGAGGGCGAGGAAACGCCGACCTGTTCGCGAATGAATTCACGGGTTAATCCAGCGACACCTGAGGCAATCGCTGTTGCTTGAGACGTCCCGCTGAGCGTCATGTAGTAGGCATTGCCGCCGGCGTGTGTTCCAGTCAAACAAGACGGGCCTGCAGGATTTTTCGCTTCCTCCGCTAAACCTGAACAAATACCCACACCCGGTGCAACGAGGTCGGGTTTGATGCGTCCGTCCAAACTCGGACCAAGTGATGAGAAATTGACCACTGCACCGGCTGCAGGGGTTCCGCTGGCGCCTGTGGTGGATGCACCAACGGCGAGAACGTTCTTGCCGGTGGCCGGAGAAGAAACTTGGGAGGCACCAGAAGTCCCTCTGTCACCGACGGAGAACACCGGTGTGAGGTCCTTGCTGTCATGGACAAAGGTGTCAACCGAACGAGCGTCCGCCGTGTATTGGCCAAAGTTCCCGTTCAATCCCCACGCGTTGACCGAGATGCGAGCCGTCATCTGTTCGGCATCTCGAAGCATGTCGTAAATCGAGCCAATACGACCGAATGTCCCGGTCGGGTCGTGCTCGAGGGCGTACATGACGAGGTTTGCAGCGGGAGCGACGCCGCGGGCATCAGCATCGCCAGAACCGTTGCCGAGCACGGAAATGGCGATGTGCGTGCCATGGCCGCTGTTGCTGTCAGCAGGGGACGGATCAAGTCCAAACTGCGTGAAGGTGGCGGCGACCCTGCCGGTCAAGTCCGGATGGTTCTGATCCAATCCTGTGTCGGCAATGGCGATCATCTCTCCTGAGCCGTCAAGGGTAAACGTGGCGTTGTTGGTCACGCCCTGGACGCCCGCAATCGACCAAGCCAGTGCATTGTGGACACGCCACTGCGAGGTGGGTTCGGTCCACAAAATTCGACCATCGTGGGCCAAATGACTGACCACTTTCGCCATGGACGACGGTTCAGCTGTTGCGTAGCACATCCATGCATCGCACGAAGCTTCGAGGCCACCGTACCGAACGATGTCCGTTGCCAACGCAGCGTAGCCTCCAACACCCAAATCGGGCGTGGGAACGATGGCCAAGGCCTCAGCAGCAGCGGGCTGCGTGAGGAGGGTTGGCGCTACCCGCCAGCCGGGCTGATGTTGCCCTACCCAACGAACCCCTTCCTCTTCGGCCAGGGCGACAACCGCTTCTGGACGTTCTGCAGGCAGGCGGACCAGCCAGCCCTCGTCGTGCAAGACATCCAGAACCGTCAGGTCGTAGTGTTTCACCAAGCGGTCGAGAACGGTGCCATCGGGGGCATCAAGTTGCATCATCACCATCCCGGTGTGAGCGACATCATTGCTGCGGTCGTAGCCTGCAGGTACCTCGGGTCCGTTGCCCAGCAAGGGGTCAAAGGACCCCAAAGCGAGGTGGAGGACACCGGTCGCCGGCATCAACGCCACAGGCACCATGGTGGCTTGCGGCATCATGTTCCAGTGGGCAGCGGCTAGCATCAGACGCTCAGCTTCCGTGGGCTGAGCATCATGGACCTCACCTACGGCATTCCCAGTGGCGTTTTCTGTCCCCTCGGCGAGGACGGACAACGGTGCCGAGACCAACAGGAGAAGAACGAGCGAGAGCGAAGCTCGAGAACCCATGGTCTGCGGACCGGTCAAGGGCTTTTGAAGGTCGCTCTTGCCTGTGCTTACAGGACGTCGTTGAAACTTACAATCCGTTGTAGGCAGAAATGGCAGCATCCGTTTTCGCCACAGACACGCGCCAGTCGGCTTCCGTCCCCATTAAGGCACGGATGGCGTCCACGTTCTCAGGAATCACATCGGATTCTTGGTGAATGGCCTGGAAGTAGTAGAGCGTATCGCCGTCCAGTTTGACACCGTCTTCCCAAACGAAAATTTCGTGCAAGTCACCCCACTTTCGACCGATGTCTCGGGCGTACTCCATCACTTCGGCGGTCGTGGTGATGTTGGTTTCTCCTCCGTTCATGATGATGATGCGAGGTTGCTCGCCCCACAAAGCGAGAACCTTCTCGGTGGTCAAACCGTGGCCTTCGGGGAGGAAAGCGACGATCGAGTGACAGTGCATCAGGGTGGTTGGCACAGCGACGGCCATGGAATTAATGTCAATTTCCGGTTTGACGGTCATCACGTCAGGACCGTGGTGAGAGGGCACCTTCAGCACGGGTTTGATGGCGTTGATGGGGCCTTTCTTGGAATCACCGGGGTCAGCGGCTCTTCGGATCATCGTGCACTCCACCTTGAGCGACCCGCAATGCTCGTACAGGGGCACCAAGGTGCGTGAAAGGCCGGTCGTGTTGCACGACACCACACGGGTACCGGCTACGTTCATGTTTTCTGCGTGGTTGGCAGAGGACGTGTAGGACATCTCGGCCATGGCGTGTTTTTCTCCACCCTGAAAGATGTACTTTACACCGGCCTTGACGTAAGCTTCTTTGTTGGCTGCCCCGACTTTACCAGGTGAACAATCCACCACAACGTCGGCAATGGCCAACAGGTCATCGAGGCCCCCGTGGCATGTGTAGCCAGCCGGACCAAAGGCGGCGATTTTTTCGGGGTCGTTGTAGGTGCAATACAGCGGGTAACCCTTCCGGACCGCCAAATCACAACCGAACGAGGGGCGAGTTTTTGTCACACCAATGATTTCCATGTCGTCCTGCGCATCAACTGCGTCGGCGACGCGCTTTCCAATCGTTCCGTATCCGTTGATGGCGACTTTGATGGTCATGACCTTCTCCATGCTTTGCTCACGGAGGCCGTCAATAAGGCTTCTCAACTTCACCAAATCCAACACTTCACGCAAAGAGGCTCGCTCACCCTCGGCAAACAGCAGTCTATTTGTGTGGGAGGCACGACCCTGTTGCATGGCGGATGTTCCCGAGGTGGTCCAGCGCTCGCTGAACATCAACGAGAAACTTGGACCTCGTCTCTTGGCGGCTGCAGAACAAAACGCCATTCTTCGCATCGGCTGGACCAATGCAGGTGACCCTGTCCCAAAGAACGGTGAATTGGGCCTGTGCCCTGGACTGCCCGAAGGCGCCAGGCTTCGAGCGCTCGGGGTGCTTGGCTCCTGGGTGGCAGCCTTCGGCACCGGCGGTACGTTCACGCTCCAAGGCGATGCTGGTGGATTCCTCGGTGCAGGTAATCGCGGCACCACCGTCGTCTGTGAACGCATGGCTGGTGATTTTGTAGGGTATCAAATGGCAGGCGGCAGCATCACGGTGCTTGATGGATGTGGCAACGATGCTGGTGCGGAAATGTCCGGCGGCCACCTCTTTGTTCGTGGCGCTGCAGGCGCCCGTATTGGCGGTGGGATGGAAGACGGATTGATCGTCGTCCACGGTGATGTCGGCCCAGACCCCGGCGCCGGAATGACCGGCGGTCGAATCGTTGTCAACGGTCGGTGCCCCTCGCCTCCCCCAGGTGTTGTTCTTCGGCCGCTCGAGAAAAAGGAACTGAAGGAGATCAACGATCTGCTTGAAGACGAAACCATGCATGTACCCTCCGATGCTGTCTGTCTAATGGCTCAAGAAGGCTTGAACATTGAACAAACCACCTACGCCGTATCCACCGACGACCTCTCCAACATTGGATTAACCAGTGATGCTCAACAACTGCGCCCCTACGAAACCGTCGATACGGTGGCTCTTCTGGGATTGGATGAGCAAGTGCAATCCCTCGCCCTGCCGCTCCCGCTCCTTCCCTGCCTCACGTCGGGAACGACGATGAACCCCGCTTCCAAGGCAGACGATGCCGTTCGGAACATTCTGCTTCGACACCCTGCTTTGGTAACTGAGAACCCTCGGGCTGTTGATGTCGTTCTGGTCAGCCGAGCCAACCTCCTCCATGTGAGTGAAGCTCTCCCTAACGCAGGTGGTTTTGTCATCGACCTCAGCAACCTGCCTCCGATGGACGCCGAACAACTCGATGGTTTGCTGGTAGCCTTGCGTTCCATGGCCATTGCAAACGCCCCAGCAGGGTTGGTTGACGCCATCGGTCGAGTCCAAGCTCTTCATGCGAGAGCAGCCCACCACGGCATCGACCTTGCCATGGCCAGAATTGAGGACGGTTCAGGAATTTCTGAAGCCGCTGCGCTCCCCATGACCGGCCGTTCAAAGAAAGAACACCTCGCCGGCGGCACCACGCAAACAGGTTTTCTGCTGGGTTTTGCTGCCAGCGGCCACGACCTCGCCGTACTGATGGCCTCTGGTGTGGACATCGTTGCGTGCGCAGCTCCCATGGCCGATACAGAAGACATTGCCTACTGGCTTCAGGGCACGCAGGAAGACCTCTCGGCAGAACTTCGGCGCATTGGCATCAACAGCATTGACATGCTGGAACGGAAGCACCTTCGTGCCTTAAACCATGAAACAGCGGCCGTGAGTGGTCTGCGACTTGCAGGATACGAACGCCCACTCCCCCACTGGTTTGCGAGGTGATCATGTTGCCAACCATCTCTGTCCCTCAGTCGTTGCTTAGAAGCCTGATGAAAGACTTGGGATATGAACACGACATCGAACAGGTCAACGATCAACTCCCCTTGCTGGGAACCGACATTGACGCTTGCACAGAAGAGCAACTCGACATCGAGATCTTTCCCGACCGACCGGACCTCCTGAGCGGTGAAACGCTGGCCTATGCCATGGCCAACTTTCTCCACGATGCACCGGCCAGTCCCGACCTCAACGTCCAACCCAGCGGCATTACCATGACCGTTGATGCAGATCTGGCGACCGTCCGACCGGTGATTTACGGTGCACTTGTTCGAAACGTGGCTGTACCCACCGATGAAGAGGAAGTTGAAGCCTTCATCAAAGGGCTGATGGACCACCAAGAGAAACTGCATTTCGCCTTGGGCAGGGGTCGTCAACGAGCCTCCATCGGCGTCCACGATTTCTCCAAGCTTGCACCGCCGTTCCGCGTGGTGGCCGTCAATGGAGCGCACGAGTTTGTACCGCTCGCCTACGACCAAGCCATGAGCATCGATGACATCCTGCTCAACCACCCCAAAGGCATTGATTATGCCCACCTCCTCAAGGGCATGGACCGTTATCCCCTGATCCTCGACGCCAACGACGACGTCCTTTCGTTTCCACCCATCATCAACGGAGATCACACCACCGTCACCCACGCCACCCGGGATTTCTTTGTGGACGTGACGGGATGGGACGAGCGTGCGTGTGAGGCGGCCCTGATGCTGGTTTGCCTCCAACTCGCCCAACGTGGTGGCGAGGTTGAATCCATTGACATCACCACCTGCAAGGGCGAACACATCACCACCCCGGTCGGCGCTGGAAAAACCCACTCTGTACCTGAGGAGCTTGTTCAAAACCTGTTGGGGCGAAGTTTCACAGACGACGAAATTCAACGTTCCATCCAACGGATGGGTGGCCGGTTTGAGGGCCGTCAGCCTGCGCCCAACGATGCCCCGAATCATTCCAGATCGATGGCGGTGGCCAGCGCAGGCACCCAAGAACTGATCTTCACCATGCCTCGATGGCGATTTGATCTCTTGCATCCAGTGGACTTGGTTGAGGAATTGGCGATTGGCCATGGTTACGAAGACCTCGGCGTCGATGTACCAAAAGCAACCCTCACCGCTCAACCTCGCCCCGACCATCACCTTCGCCGTCGCCTTCGCACCTCCATGCAGGGGATGGGAATGATGCAGATTCAATCGCTCACGCTCTCCAACCAAAGCGACCAGTTTGACAACATGCGCTGGACACCGGAGCATGAAGTTACCTTGATCACGAACCCCATCACGGTCGACCACACCATGCTACGTCAACACCTCCTCCCTGGATTGTTGAAACTCTTGGCTGGAAACCGACATCACGACCTGCCACAGTCGGTCTATGAGTTGGGCACGGTCGTCCGTGATCACAAGAACGCTGAGCGTCTTGCCTTCATGACCGCGGAGCGAAGCGGTGGTTTTGCAGCCGTTCGGGGCCGCATTCAAGCCCTCTGCAGGGATTTGGGAGTTGGTGAATGGCACGCAGAACCTCTTGAGGCGGGCATGGGGCCGTGGCTGGCTGGTCGCGCCTCGAAGGTGATCATCGAAAACACGTGGGTGGGTTGCTTCGGTGAACTTGACCCCGCAGTGGTCTCTCTCTACGACCTTCGAGTGCCAATCAACGGTGCAGAATTTGACGTTCAAGCGTTGATGGCGGCTGTCGAAGATCCCGTATGAGGCGAAATCATGTGCGGCCGATTTGCACTGGCGACACCCGTTCATGAGTTGGCAGCAGCCCTTGAGGCCGAACCGCTGTCGGATTTGACACCGTTCGAGCCCTCGTGGAACGTTGCGCCGCAGATGCATGTGCCCGTGGTGACCCAGGTCGGCATCGAAGGTCACGACGACGTGCCGAGGCACGTTCGACTGATGCGGTGGGGCTTCCGCCCTTCATGGGCCAAAGCCTCGAATCGTGAACCCATCAACGCGAGAAGTGAGACCATGCTGGAGAAACCCATGTTTCGTGCGGCTGCCCAACGTCGCCGTGGAGTTCTTCCAGCTGATGGTTGGTACGAATGGATGACGACGCCGCAAGGAAAGACACCTTGGTACCACCAGCGAATTGATGGCCGAGCGTGCTTGATGGGTGTCGTGTGGGACTCGTGGACTGATGGGCATCAACACCTGGAGACATGTGCCCTCTTAACGCAACAAGCGAACGAGGATTGCAGGGATGTTCACGACCGGATGCCCGTCATCATGGACCACGGGCAGGTGGAAGATTGGCTCACCCGAGGGTTCCTGCCGCCCACGCTTGAATCGGGAACGATCGGTCGTCATCCGGTGGACAGGGCCGTCAACCGAGTGGGTGAGGACCATCCGGGCTTGATTCGACCCATCCCCCGATTGTTCGATCAGGAATACGGTGCGTAGGTACCGTCCGCTTGCTTGACATGGGGCGTCGGCTCAAACGAACCGTCGCCTCGTTGCTTGTAGTGATAGCCATCCGTATGGTGAACCCACGTGTGAGAAGGTTCGGGAGCAGATTCATCTGCCGCGGAACTTGCTTCCGATGAAGAAACGTCTGAATCACTTGCGTCATCGCTTTCCGAAGGTATGCCCTCTGCGTTCGATGCAGTCACGCCGTCATAGTGCACTGATTGGTCCGTCGCTGCGGCGACCTCAGAAGAACCACCACCAAACAACGCCAACGCATCCTTGTATGCACCAGCATCCGTTTCCACGGCAGCACGTGCGTGTGGGTCTTCACCACGCTTGTACACCACAGGTGCAGGAGGTGCCTCATCGATTTCTTGGTCCAATTCCCTTTTCTTTTTGAAAGGCCAGATGGGAGGCATGGTTGGACCACATCCATGCACCATTAGAATGCTACGACCGACTGGATTCAACGCAGGGAGCCCTTGATAGGGGATAACGCCTGCACATCAGCATGCGGTGGGCGCTCCTCCTGACGGTGTTCCTCCTGCCGATGGCCATCCCACTCAGCGAGGGTTGGGCTGAAGATGTCGGTCGAGATGGCGCATGGGTTGAGTGGACTGCCCCCGAGAGAGTCTATGTTCACCAGAACGAAACCGTCAGCACGTACATCACGCTGCACAACAAGGCAGACGAGAATCAAGCATTTACGATCGAGGCGCTCTCCATTCCTGCACCGCTGACAACCGTGGGCCTTCCAGCGACGGAGCTTCTTGTTCCCAATCATTTGAAACAAATCGCCTTTGGCATCCGTGCACCACTCAGCGCCACCTACCAAACCCTCACCGTTTCCTTCTCCATCACCAGCGACCTTCACCCCGAATTCAACGAAACCGTTGAGATGAGCGTGGCCATCGTACCCCGTTCAAATCTCAACTTTGGAGTGGATGATTTCGCAGCGTTTACCGTGGACGAATTGGTACGAACTGCGGTGGCGGTGAACATCACAAACAACGCCTCGTTGAGCGATGATGTCACCTTCAATCTCTACACGGACTCCGACTGGTCTTGGGGCTGGAACATGCCTGAGGTCAACGGTAACGAAGCCTACACGACGTTGGCACCGGGCACTTTGGCCTATGTGTATCTCTGGATCGAGGTACCTGCGGTTGAAAACGGAGCCCCACTTGCCGAAACCGGTCCGCGGTTCATCCTCTCTGCTGTTTCAGGCCTTGACATGGCGGTGGAAACATGGACGTTTGATCTCTTGATGAACGAAAAGAAAAACGCCACCATCGACAGCATCGAGGGCGCATTAACGGTCGCTCCAAATCAAGACGGGCGTGTGCAGGCTGTGGTTCGAAACGTTGGAAACACCCCCAATACGCTCAACATCACGCTGCAAGGGCTTACGGCGAGCGACAACCCCCTTCCCAACACGCCCAAAGCTGACCGATTCAACAGCGGTGGCTGGGTTGTTGCCCTGTTTGGTGGATTGGAAGACATCGTCTTGCAGCCCAACGAGTCCAGGGTTATTGAAATCGGATTTCAAGCCCCCAACACCTTCGAAGGAGCGATGCATGTTGAGTTGCAGGTCTTCGCCAATGGGGCGGCCACTACCGTCAGCACCGCTCGTACAGTGGCCACCATCAATCGCATCTCAGCGGGTGAAGTGGAACATGAACCATCGGGTTGCCTGGCCATCTTACCCAACGAGTCCTGCACGGTGAGCGTTGATGTTTTCAACACCGGGAACGCCTACAACACCTTCATGCTCAGAGAAGTCGGCACCACGGGTGGGTTTGAAGTGAACGTTCCGGCGGGTGGACAACTCGTCCAAGCCAACCAAGGTGCTCGCTTTGACGACATCACCATCACCGCCTCTGCCGATGCCTTAGCGTTCACCGTGGGAACG